>Ga0256407_10014963_pt1 | contig 10091 bp, 8 predicted proteins | sample RumenRJG_04DNA_FD_193489 | JGI IMG/M metagenome (GOLD analysis project Ga0256407, IMG submission 193489) | Bovine rumen microbial communities from Lethbridge, Alberta, Canada - RJG_04 | ecosystem: Host-associated > Mammals > Digestive system > Stomach > Rumen | place: Canada: Alberta | collected... | reverse complement strand
CGGAAGTTGAAGCTGCCTGCGCTGCTATCAAGCCGGGTGAAATCATCCTCCTCGAAAACCTCCGCTTCCACATCGAAGAAGAAGGCAAGCGCAAGATCAAGAACGCCGATGGCACCGAAACTAAGGAAAAGGCCGACAAGGAAGCCGTCAAGGCATTCCGCGCAAGCCTCACCAAGCTCGCTGACGTTTATGTGAACGACGCTTTCGGTACCGCTCACCGCGACCACTCTTCCATGACTGGTGTTGAACTCCCGCAGCGTGCTGCTGGCTTCCTCATGAACAAGGAACTCAAGGCATTCGACCAGGTCCTCAACAATCCTCCGCGTCCGTTCCTCGCCATCCTCGGCGGTGCAAAGGTCGCTGACAAGATCCAGCTCATCAACAACCTCCTCGACAAGGCCGACAAGATCATCATCGGCGGTGGCATGGCTTTCACCTTCAAGAAGGTTCTCAACAACATCGAAATCGGTTCTTCTTTGTTTGACGAAGAAGGTGCCAAGCTCGTTCCGGATCTCATGGCTAAGGCTAAGGCTGCTGGCAAGGAAATCATCCTCCCGGTGGACTACATCGCTGCTGACAAGTTTGCTGCCGACGCTGCTACCAAGGCTGTCTCTGACGCTGAAGGCATTCCGGCTGGCTGGATGGGCCTCGATGTGGGCGCTGAATCCACCAAGCTCTTCGTGAACGCTATCAAGTCTGCAAAGACCATCGTTTGGAACGGTCCTGCAGGCGTGTTCGAATTCGAAGCTTTCGAAAAGGCTACCAAGGCTATGGCCGACGCTATCGTCGAAGCTACCGCTGCTGGCGCAATCACCGTGATCGGTGGTGGCGATACCGCTACGGCTGCCAAGAAGTACGGCGCTGACAAGAAGGTGACCCACACCTCTACGGGTGGTGGCGCATCCCTCGAATTGCTCGAAGGTAAGGTGCTTCCGGGCGTCGCCGTTTTGACGGATAAGTAATTTTTCCATTTGCTTCGCATAGCGGCGTTCTCGACCTCTCGCCGTACGACTTGTACGGCTTCGGGTCTGCGGCCTTGCTCTGCTCGCAACTGAAAAAATTCCTGATTTTAAAACCCTGCAAGTTTTTGCAGGGTCTTTTTTGTGTTGTCATGCCGCACTTGCTAATAGCCACTTGCAGCTTTGCTGCTTAGTGGATATAGTCCTCGAAACGGGGAAGGCGGCATCTCATTTTTAGAGACTCTCGCGTTCTCGCGAGATTTTTTTCGTTCTATATATCTTTTTTGTTGCTTTGTCAGTTATTCGCTTTTTTTTCAGAGAATCTGGAATCATTATTCTATTTTATTTGCATGCATTTTTACAAACATTTGATTGTAGCTTTGATTTTGCTTTGTTCGTTCAGTTTTGCGCAGGAAAAGTCTCTGAACGGCTCGATTTCTGTTGTGAAAACTCCTGTTGATTCGGTGGCGTATTATCAGAAAATGTATGAGTACAATTTGGAAAAATATCACACCGATGTTTTTGTGAAAGACGTGATGTTCTGGACTTATATTGGAGGCATGATTGCTTCTGGTTGTATCTCTTTGCCTGTGGCTTTGGGGGCGGGAGTTCGCGGTGGAAAAATATCTACCATGGAGAAGGTTGGGATTATTGCTCCTTTAGCTATTATGGGAACTGCTGGTCTTGGGTATATTACCTTTGAAATTGCGACATTAGTTCGCCGCAGTAAATATGAAAAATATTACCAAAAATGGGAGGAATCCAAAAAATCGGGCTTGTCCATGCAAGTTGGAATCGCTCCCTTGCTGAATCCTCTGGATGGGCGTTACGGCGCCGTTTTGGCTTTCTCGTTTTAGCCTTGTTCGCCTTGCTTTGCTTGCTTCTAAGAAAAAATTGATTTTAAAAACTCTGCAACATGGTTTGCGGAGTTTTTTTATTTTGTCATCCCCGACTTGATCGGGGATCTCCATCTTGAAGAGACTCTCGTGTTTGCGGGAGTTTCTTTTTTTATATTAATTCGCATAAAATTATTTTGTTGTGTATTGCGTTGTTGATGATGCCTTGCTTGGCTAATGAACCGGCTGTGGTTACGCCAGTTGATTCCGCGGCGTATTATGACAGTTTAGCGAATTATAATTATCAAAGGTTTCGTGCGAATGAGACAATGTCCGAAGTGCTTTATTGGACGAGTGTCGGATTGTCTATTGCCACTCCGATTTTGGTGTTTGCCGCTAGAGGCGCTGCAGATTGTTATGGTCCCGAAGGATGCCGTGGGGGAAATGTTGTTTTGGACGCTGCTGCGATTACCGCTGCAATTTTGGTCTTGCCTTCTTGGATTGCTTATGGAGGTTTTAGTATCGCGAAAATCAGACGTCAGCGGGATTTCTATAATTACAATCGAAAAAAAGAGGCGCTTTTAGAGCAACGAAAACTGAATGACGCTGAATCCGTCAATTTGCAAGTGCAAATTTCTCCCTTGCTGAATCCTCTGGATGGGCGTTACGGCGCCGTTTTGGCTTTCTCGTTTTAGCCTTGTTCGCCTTGCTTTGGCTCGGCGGTTTCGTCGTGTTCCTCGATTTTACTGACTTTGGTGAACCAGTAGTCTTCGCTGTTGATGGAACTCATGTTGCCGATGAGCTGGTCGAGGTCGAGATTCTTGATGTCGTTGTTTTCGTTTGGCATGTCTAGAATATATATATTTATAAGAAAAGGTGATGCCGGCACGGTGGCCGGCATGACAATGTAAAAGGAGCTTTTATGTCGATTGCCGAATTTTCAAAGAAATTCCATGCGGATAAGCGCGGTAACTGTGCCATGGCTGTTGCTTATGGCTATGCGCGAGCAACGGGCAAGTCCGAAGAAGAGGCTGTGAAGGCTGCCGAGATGTTCCGTGCTTTTGGTGGCGGAAAGGCTCCGGACGGCTTGTGCGGGGCGCTTTATGCCGCGAAGATGATGCAGCCCGACCATGCTGAATCGATTGAAGATGTCTTTAAGCGCGGCGCTCAGGGCTTTACCAAGTGTAAGGAAATTCGCCCGAACAAAATTATCCCGTGCAACCGCTGTGTGGAACTGGCGGGCGAAGCGCTGGATTTTCTTGAGAAATAACTGGATGCTTCGGGCTTTTTGCCCTCAGCATGACGGTGATGTTAGTTTCTGTTTAGGCTTTTTCCCTCATGACGGGGTGCGGGGTGACAATGTGAAGGGACTTCTTTGGATGTTTCGACTTCGCTTCGCTACGCTCAGGATGACAAAAAATTACTCCACTTGCTCATACCTCAAAGGCGCGCAGCGCCGTGCCCAGACCTCATAACCTCACGTTCAGCAAATCGTTTTCCCAGGCGTCTTTGAGCTTGCGGAGGGCTTCGAGGGACTTGTCGTCGGCGAGGCTTTCGTCGCGGGTCTGCATGAGCTGCTTGTAGCTTTCGGCAAGTTCACTTGCGTGTGGATAATCTGGGGCGAGTTTTGCGAGTTCGCCTAGTATTGCTTCGTCGGAGTACAGGCGGGCTATCCCTTCGAGGGTGCGCTCGATATACTTTGGTGTTTCGTTTTCTTGTTTGAACGATTCAGCCTCTTCAAATTCAAGGGGCTTTATTTTGTCCATCCATGTTGTTTCTGCGATGTATAACTCGTTGTCTTCTGCGATCGCATCCTTGCGGCCAAATATTTCCAACTGCGACTTGAGGAACGGTCGATAGCTTTCTACATCGATATTTAACGAATTTTTTTCTGCAAAATCAGCGAGATTTCTGAGATTTGCCTCGGATGGATTGTTCAGAAGGCATTCTTTGAGTACTGCAAGCTGATCTTTGGGTGGAAGTCGCTTGAAAGATTCTGATCTGGAGCTGTTTGCGCGGATTCTGAGCCGCAGAATGCGTAACAGCAAGAGCATCATGATAGCAAAAAATACAATGGACCAACTCATGGACGAAAAAATAGATAATCCAGTCAGAATCAGCCGCGAAAAAAAGAATGAATATCTTGATATTATACGGGTGGTGTCAAAAAATCTCAAGAATTTATGTTTTTACATATATTTTGCATTATTACGCGACCTCATTCCTTTTGAATTGGTTTATATTTAGGTGGAATTGTTGTAACCTATTATTAGGTGGAGATTGGAATATTATGAAATTAAATAAATGGATAACCCTTGGTGCCTTGTTTGGTTGCGCTGTAACCGGGTTTGCTCAAACAAAGACTCAAGATGTCCGTACGTTGGATATTATTGTTCGTGATTTTCAACCGAATCATCCTGACTTCGAAAACTTCTCCGAAGAATCTGTTCAGCATTTGGATCAAATATATAACTACCAGGTGGGTAACGCAGCCATGAAGTTCTTTGGCTACGATGAAGACTGGTATATGAGAGCCGATCAATATCACAAAACCTGTGGTAACATGAATACGATTAACATGGGGTATGGTGCAAAGATTGGTACGGATGGTCTTCCGATGACTCCAAATATGTCTTTGCCGGGGTATTTGCAGGGAACCTCTGTTACGAATCAGATCTTGGAATACGGCGAGTGTTCTGATAAAAATAACGGTAATACACTGCGTGGCTACAAAAATGCGCAACCTGGTGTAAGTGGTTACAAGTGTCCGAATGGCGGCACCAACTGGGCAAATCCGGTGATCTACACGCCTGGTATGGTATATCCTTATTTGGAGTTTACCCCGGCGGCTGGAAGTGACAAAATTGATATGCTCTATGATGTGCATATCAAGAAACAGACGGAAGCCTGCGATAACCAGTTCTTTGATCAGTGGTTTACCGATGTTCCGGCTGTAAATAAGACTGTTTATGCGACCATGGATATCGGGAAGGATCCTCAAGGTTCCAAGTACTACATCTACGACTATAACTATAACAATGGTGGCTATTCTCCGCTTGATAGTATTGATCCTGTTTCAAGAGAAAGAGTCGGTGATAAGCCTTGTAATGCAAAGATTCAGCCAAATAAAGTATGCGAACAGTTTGGCGCACAGACGCTCTCTATTTTCTGTCCTCCATATGCTTATGAATGGGCCGATAAGCAGTACGACTACATGGGCCAAAATACAGCCCAGCTCTGTAAGGACTGGTTGCTTTTGGGTGGTCCGCGTTCTATAAATGCCGATGGTGCTGGACACAGCGCTGCTTATGTGGCTGCGGCAAGAAATGGTTCGCTTGGTATGCAGCATCTTCGCAATTACGCTTTCACTATGATGGGGTATGCTAGCTTCAAGTACAAGAATTCAAACCAGTTAAACGCCGCCGGACAGCTTGATCCTGAAGTGTTCGAATTTGCTGGTGACGATGATATGTGGATCTTTGTGGATGGCGTACTTGTTGTGGACTTGGGCGGTACCCACCTCTCGGCTCCTGGCAAGGTTAATATTTTCACATTGGCTGCAAATAATCATGGTTGCCATGTGGGTGAACCTCTTTCGACTTATTCTAACTGCGCGGGCGCCTCTGACGCTATGGGTTGGGCCGATGATACCTGGCATCATTTGCATTTCTTCTATGCTGACCGTCAGTCTGATGGTTCTAACATTTACATCCGTACGTCTCTTGCAGAACTTGCTCCGTCTCGCTATGGTCAGCCTACAGTGAATAATGTCGTTGTGAAGGTGGATGATAAGGGTGTTTCTCATAACAGCATGTACATGAACGTACCCCTTGCAGATTCCAGCTTAAATATGATCTTGACAAATAAAGATTTGGTGCCCCCGATGGTTGTTATGCGCGATGAACCAGTTCTTGGTCCTGATGGAAAACAGTTAAAAACCCTTGCAGGAACAGATTCTGTAGTTACAATGGTTTACGGTTTCTATGTGACTTCCATAACTGGACCGACTGATAAGGGGGCCGATGGTCAAATGTATCAGTTTGAAGGTAAGGTGATGGGAATTGATGCGAATGGGAATGTGGTGGAAGTGCCTGGTGGTCTCTTGGGTGGCGACCGCATCGCATTCAATGTGCCGTGGAGCCAGGGGCTTGAGGACGACGGCAATAGCGGCTATCCTAAATATGTATGGGATCAGCTGATGCAGTGGTCTCACAAGGCTACATATTATATTGCATCTGTGTCTGGCAAGCATGTTGAAGGGTTTGATGAACGTGAAAAGTGGGGCCAGATTTCTTATACGGCTCAGGCAATTGTGGCCGTGATTCCGGATGATCCTGCTTATGACCGTCCAGACTTTTCAAATGAAGCTCAGACGCTTTCTGAGTTGGCCGATAGGAGTGAAGACGGAAAGCTTCCGACTGATATGACGGCTGACCTCGTGTTGACCCCGATCCCCGCTGTTGCTGGTGTTGACCCGATTAAGTGGGCTAAGGATAATGCGGATAAGCTTACTGGTTCTCCCCGTCAGGGAAATACGGCTTATGCTCCTGGAACTTCTGTTGTGTACGGTGCTGGACAGGGAACCAATTCGACACTTTGCTATAGCAATGATGCTTCGACGATTCCGGGTAAAAAGAGCAATGAATCTTGCACCCAGTGGTCTTTCCCGACGACTCAGCCGTTCCATGTGAATATCCGCGTGTTTGACCACCTGGGCCACTTTGTGAATCAGTACAATAAGCGCGTAACACCAGATGATTTCAAGAAGGCTTTGGCTGGTAAATCTTCTGCTTATGATAAGATTGAAACTGTTCCGGCAATAGGCTGCACGAACCAGATGTATGGTTCCGATCCTTCGTCTGCTACGGGTGCAATGCTTGCAACAATCAAGATGTATCCGGTAACTGAAAAGGGTCGCTTGCTTGCTACGGGTCCGTATATTTACCAGATGACCGTCGTGATGGATCAGTTTGAATATTGCTATAAGAGCTATGGTAATAAGCTTACTGATATGACCATGCCGTTCATGCGTACTACGGAAACGATTAGACGCGGTTATCGCAGAACTCCGAAAAAGTAATATTAGTTCGTTGAAAGTTTAAAATACCCTGTGGTGAACGCCACGGGGTGTTTTTTTTCAATAGTCATTGGTCGATCGTTATTGGTATTAGAAACAACGCGAGAATTGTTGTTGGGATTGCTCGCGGGGATAGTGATGGATTGATTAGAGAGGCTTTGCGATCAGTGCGAAGGGTTCTGCATCGGTGATGCGGACGCGGAGCGTTTGCCCCGCAGGGAATGTGCCTTGGAGGGCTACGGGACGGTAAGCTACATTGCGGGCGATGGTCGTGCCTGCGCGGTAGCCTTGCTTTTCAGTGATGACCGTGCATTCGTCGTCAATCCATTCGCGGTTGTTCTCGAGAGCGATTTGCTGGAATGCTTCGGCGAGAATCGCGGAACGTTCGTGCTTGATATCGTCGGGGATTGCAAGGGTTGTGGTGGCGAGATGCGCGCTGTTTTTTGCAGACTCGGGATGCGTTGGTTTGCTTGTTTCGAGATGTGCGGCGACGGTGCCTGGGCGCGCGACAAAACGCGTGATGTTGCAGACGGTCGGACGAGTTTCTTTCAAAAGCTTTAACGTGTCATTGAAATCTTCGGCGGTTTCGCCGGGATAGCCAACGATAAGGTCGGTGCTGAGTGTGAACTTGCTGAATCGCTCGGTAAAGGCGTGGGCGAGGATCGCGTAGTCTCTTGCGGTGTGACGGCGGTTCATCGCCTTGAGCACGTTTTCGCTGCCGCTCTGAACGGGAATGTGGATGAACTTGTAAATGCGATCATCCGTGAAACAATCCAAAAGCGCTTCTTGATAGCCGAGGACATGGCGCGGATTGCCCATGCCGAGGCGGATGCGGTAATTACCGTTCACGTGCGTCAAGATTCTCTGCGTGAGTTCGGCGAGATTCGTGCCAATGTCAAAACCGTAGCAGGCGCAGTCTTGGCCGGTCAGCTGGATTTCTAGGCAACCGTCATCGACAAGCGCCTGGACTTGATCCACGATGGTTTGGGGCGCAAAGCTGTGGAGGCGGCCTTTGACGAGATGCGTACTGCAAAAGGCGCAGGCGTCAAGGCAGCCTTCTTCGATGTTCACGATGCCGACGAACGGGGATTCACGAAGGACGTTGCGATAGATTTTATTGCTGCCGGGAGTGCGCGCATTTATTAGGCTTGAGGGGGATTGCGCAGGGTGGGCCGTTGCTAGATTTGAGGGGGATTGCGCCGAGGTTTCAAGTTCTTTCAGGCTTGTAAATTGCACGTTCGGAACGGCGCGGAGAGCTTCTTCGCGGAAGTCCTTGGGGGCGCAACCTGTGATGTATATGGGAACGCCCGGAAATGTGCTCGCCGCTTTGCGCAGGAGCTTCATGGCGACTGCATTGCCCTTGACCGTGCAAACGTTCAAGTAGAAAGCTTCGGGCTTTTCAACGTGTGAGGCGGCGAAATTCACGGAATTTTCGAGATTCGCGGGCTTCTTGGATGAAGTACTCGCAACATTTTCAAGATTCGCGGTCATCTTGGAAGTAAAATTCGCGGCGCTTGTGGAATTCTCGGCTTTTGTGGTATGCGCCGACTTCGCTTCCGGAAACTCGAACGTGACTTCGGATTTTTGGGAGAGAATGCGCGCAATCTTTTCTCCGTCACCGAAATTCGCGGCACAGCCCTGGCTTAAAACGACTATCATCTCTTGAATTTTTCCAGCGTGATGCCGGGGTAATAGTGCGTTAAGATCTGAATGTAGCTTTGACCTGCCTGTGCGCGTGCGCGAGCGCCCATTTGGCAAAGCCCTACGCCATGCCCAAATCCCTTGCCCTTGAGAATCCAGTCATTACCGTTCTTGTGGATGCGGAAAAAGCTGGAGGGGAGGATGGTGCCACCGCGCTTGAAAAGCCAGCGGATTTTGTCTGCTTTTGCTGTGAACGAGCCGTTATTCGTTTCGATGACGAGCGTGTGGATGCGACCGCTCTTGAGCGTGTCTTGAATGTGTATCGACTTGATGCTCGAAAAACTCGGGACGTTTGCTTTCGCTTCTTTTGCGTTTATCTGGAATAAATCGCGAAGTTCATCTTCGGTGAATTCACGAGTCCATTCCGAGTAGCTTGATTCGCGGCACCACGGCGTTCCGTCGGGGCGGAGGTCGGGCTTGTTTTTGAGATAGGGGTGGTCTGGGCGACCCCAAGTAACAACGCCTTCAGTTTCGCCACCGCAAGTGGAATGGTAATAGGCGGTGATGAATTCTCCGTTGTACGTCATCACGACGCCTTCGGTTTCGCGGACGGCTTTGTCTGTAAGTTCTGTGGCGCTGTGGAGGCCTTTGTAGACTTGGTCGCGCGTGTCGGCGTAAACGTCAAAGCCTTGTGCAACGCGGCTCCCGAAGTGTTTGTACGCGTAGGTGCGAGCGGCAACGGCTTGAGCCTTGAGCGCTTCGAACTTGGATTCGTCAAGCTTGCCGATTTCGTAAGGAACAACGCCACGCAAGTAATCTTCGATGTCGATGACGTTGATGGCGTTTAGCTTGTTGCCATTGGCGGAGACGATAAATTCACCATTGTAGCAAGCTTTGTTGAGACCAGACTTGTCTGTTGCGATGGCGATGCAATCGCTAGTGGAGGAACCCGAGGCCTTGAAGACGCGTCGGTCTGCGGTTTGCTGGCGTTTTGATTTTGTCTTGATTTTGAGTTTGCCTTTAGAGGCGGTGATGTGCAGTTCTTCGTTCTTTTGACGGACAAAGATGTTTGGCACACCTACAAAGACTCCCACTTGAATAGGGCGGTTGAGATCTTTGGCGATTTTTTGAGGAACGATGGTCTGCTCGGATACGCTGTTTGCTTCGATCGGGCTATACTCAGAATTGCCGGCCGCAAGAGGTGAGGTCGCCAAGGAGAGTGTCGTCAAAGCAACTGCTGAAAATATCCGGAGCAGGCCCATGGACCTTATTTCTTTTTGAGCTTCGCCTGGGTTTCTTTTGCCATCTTGCGGAGCTTGGACTGATTCATCGTGCGGTCCGACGTCGAGATCTTATCGACAAAGAGGTCGCCGTTGAGGTGGTCGCATTCGTGCTGGATGCAGCGGGCGAACAGACCTTCGCAGTTATGAATTTCCTGGGCTTCGCCATTGATGTCAAAGAAACGAACTGTCACGCGGTCCGGACGGACTACGTTGCAGAAAATTTCCGGGAGGGAGAGGCAGCCTTCGTCGTAATCGACGTTCTTGGCATCCGGTTCAGCTTCCCATTCGGGGTTGA
>Ga0256407_10014962_pt1 | contig 10091 bp, 8 predicted proteins | sample RumenRJG_04DNA_FD_193489 | JGI IMG/M metagenome (GOLD analysis project Ga0256407, IMG submission 193489) | Bovine rumen microbial communities from Lethbridge, Alberta, Canada - RJG_04 | ecosystem: Host-associated > Mammals > Digestive system > Stomach > Rumen | place: Canada: Alberta | collected... | reverse complement strand
AATCTATCGCTGAAGCCAACTATATCGGTATTCTGTTCTGGTCTGTCATCATTGGCATCGGACTGAAACACAAGGCGAGCCATTCCACGATTGAAGTGATAGGCGACATTGCCAATGTGGTGACTGAAGCTGTGCGCTGGATTATCCAATGTGCGCCTTTTGGCATCATGGGACTTGTCTTCGTAGCCGTTTCCGAGAATGGACTGGACATTTTCACTACCTACGGACACCTCTTATTATTATTGGCGGGGTGCATGCTGTTCAGCACACTGGTGTTCAACCCACTGCTTGCCTTCCTGCTGACGAAGGAGAACCCCTACCCACTGCTCTTCAAATGTTTGGAGGTCAGTGGCATCCATGCGTTCTTCACCCGTTCGTCGGCAGCCAACATCCCCATCAACATGGGACTATGCAAGGATTTAAATCTTGACAAGGACTTCTACTCGGTCAGCATACCCTTAGGAGCCACTATCAATATGAACGGAGCAGCTGTCACCATCACGGTCATGACACTGGCTATGGTCAACACTTTAGGCATCCATGTCACTTTCATGTCGGCCATCTTCCTCTGTGTCATCACCACCCTTGCTGCCTGTGGCTCGTCTGGTGTCACCGGAGGGTCTCTCCTGCTGATACCCATGGCTTGTTCGTTCTTTGGCATCGGCAACGACGTAGCCATGCAGGCCGTATCCGTCGGATTCATCATCGGTGTGATACAGGACTCCATCGAAACTGCACTGAATTCGAGTGCCGACGTTTTCTTCACGGCAACCGCTGAAAGATACGAGAAAAAGAAGAAAAATAAGATACAGAAATGAAACAAGGACTGGTATTAGAAGGTGGAGCGATGCGTGGCTTATGGACGGCTGGCGTGACCGACGTGATGATGGAGCACGACATCTGGCCCGACGGACTGATTGGCGTGTCGGCTGGTGCAGCATTTGGTTGCAACATCAAGTCGCGACAGATTGGACGGGCCATTCGATACAATACGCGTTTCGCTAAGGATGCGCGTTACAGCGGACTGCGCTCCCTGCTGAGCAGCGGTGACTATTTCAATGCTGAATTCGGCTACCACATCGTACCAAAGGAATACGACATCTTCGACACAGAGACCTTCCAACAGAATCCCATGCAGTTTACAGTCGTCTGCACGGACGTACTGACAGGAAAGGCCGTTTATCACGATATCGACCATGTGGACTTCAACGAGTTGGAATGGCTCAGGGCGTCGGCCTCTATGCCGTTGGCATCAAAGGTGGTGAAGGTTCAGGGATACCAATTACTCGACGGCGGCGTGGCCGACTCCATCCCCTTGGAATATTTCGAGCAACAAGGCTACACCCGCAATGTGGTCATCCTGACGCAGCCCAAGGGGTTTGTGAAGGAGCCCAACAAACTGATGCCTATCATGCGCATTGCTCTCCGCAAATATCCTCACATGCTCAAGGCAATGGAGGAACGGCACCTCATGTATAACCGCGAACTGGACTATGTGGCGAAGGCAGAGGCTGAAGGCCGCTGTCTCGTCATACGTCCTGAAGGCAAAATCCCCATCGGACACATCTCGCACAATCCCGACAAAATGCGCCACGTCTATGAACTGGGCAGAAGGGATGGCGAAAAATATATCGAAAGAATCCGAGCCTTCTACAAGTAATCATAATTCTCAATTCCCAATTCTCAATTAACATGCGAATAGACATCATCACTGTATTACCCGAAATGCTGGAAGGCTTCGTCCACGAAAGCATACTGGCCAGAGCAGAGAAAAAAGGACTGGCAGAAATACGACTGCACAACCTGCGTGACTATACACTCGACAAATGGCGCCGTGTGGACGACTACCCCTATGGAGGGTCGGCAGGCATGGTGATGCAGTGTGAACCCATCGACCGTTGCATTACAGCACTGAAAGCGGAGCGCGACTACGACGAAGTGATTTTTACCTCGCCTGACGGTGAACGCTTCGACCAGCACATGGCTAACGAACTCTCGATGAAAGGTAATCTCATCATCCTTGCGGGACACTATAAAGGAGTTGATCAAAGAGTGCGTGACCATCTGATTACCAAGGAGATATCAATCGGCGACTTCGTGCTGACCGGTGGAGAATTGGTAGCTGCTATGATAGCCGATGCCGTCGTACGTGTAGTGCCCGGTGTCATCGGTGACGAACAGAGTGCATTGAGCGACTGCTTCCAAGACGACTTGTTGGCAGCCCCCATCTATACCCGTCCTGCAGACTACAAAGGGTGGAAGGTTCCTGACATCCTGTTGTCTGGCAACGAAGCGAAAATACGCAACTGGGAATTAGAACAGGCTATGGAGCGCACCCGCCAACTTAGGCCAGACCTGCTGAAAGAATAAACTGTTCGCCCTGTTGGAACCCTTCTTCATACAGACGTTCCAACTTGGCAACATCTTCCGTGATACGCCCTACTTCCAACGGCTTTTGGGGACGGATAACGACAATCTCGCCCCAGTCCTCCATGCGCTCTACCAAATCGAGCTGTTCGTTGTATGCTGCCGTACGGCGGCTCAATGCCACTCTCAGACGGGGATATTCGCCGTATAGGAACTTGGGAATCTTGATATCGGGTTCGGAAGAACGATAGCCGCGATTGCGCGTCATCACCACCACATTCTCCTGATGCCCTGTTTCGATAGAACGCAGAATAGGAATACTGTCCACGATACCACCGTCCAGCATCGGAATACCATCCACCTGCGTAATATGGGCGACAAAGGGCAAAGAACTGGTAGCCCTGATCAACTGCGTCAGTCGCCTATGGTCATGACGCTCTGTCAGATACATGGCACGCCCCGTACGGCAATTGGTCGTCACAACCTCGAACGTTGCGGGGTTCTTCTCGTAGGCATCATAGTCAAAAGGGAAAAACTCATTGGGAAACCGCTCGTAAATCAGTTCCGGGTCAAAAATACTGCCATTGACTATCAGGCTCTTCAGCGAGATATAATCATATTTCTGAAGCATGTCGATATTCGACCAGCGAGCCCTGCGGGGCTGATGACTCATGTAGGAAAGTCCGTTGCAGGCACCAGCCGAAACAGCCACTACATAAGGGAAATAAACCTCATGTTTCATAAAGGCATCCAGCACACCGGAAGTGAACACGCCACGCATGCCTCCGCCCTCGAGAACAAGTCCTGTATTGGAAGTGATTTGCATTTTAATGTTTTTTACAATGCAAAGGTACTGCTTTTTCATAAATTATGTGTAACTTTGCATACAAAATGGACAATATTGCCGAAAACTAGAAATATGTTTGATAAAAATACATACGTTCAGCGACGTGCTGAACTCAAAAAACTGGTAGGCGAAGGCATCGTTGTGCTCTTTGGCAACAACGAGGCTCCTTGCAACTATCCTGCCAATACCTACGCTCCCATGCGTCAGGATTCGTCGTTCATCTATTATTTCGGACAGCACCGCGACGGACTGGTCGGCGTCATTGACATCGACAACGACGAGGAATGGCTCTTCGGCGACGATATCGATGTAGAGGACATCGTCTGGCTCGGTTTCACACCCAGTGTAGCCGACTTAGCTGCCGAGGTGGGCATCACCAAGACCGCCCCGATGTCCGAACTTACATCATACATCAGCCATCACACATCAACCATCCATTTCCTCCCTCCTTATCGTCACGACACGATGATACAGATTATGGATTTGCTGGGCATTCACCCTTCGAAACAGAAGGAAGCTGCCTCGCTGAAGCTCATCAAGTCAGTGGTGAAGATGCGTGCCACCAAGGAGCCGCAGGAAATAGCTGCAATTGACCGTGCCTGCGACGTGGGCTATGCTATGCACACCACAGCACAACTGCTGATCAAGCCCGGTGTGACCGAACGCTTCATCGGCGGACAGGTTGACGGTATTGCCCGTTCACTGGCCAACGGCACCAGTTTTGCCACCATCTTCAGCCAGCATGGCGAAATCATGCACGGCAATCCCTCAGCGGCAAAACTTGAGGCTGGGCGCCTGGCACTTTGTGATGCAGGATGCGAATTGGACGACTATTGTTCTGACCACACCCGCACAATGCCTGTCACAGGTAAGTTTGATCAGCGCCAACTGGAAATCTACAGCATCGTGGAAGCTTGTCACGACTACGTTCTGGAGGTAGCCAAACCTGGTGTGAAATATATGGACGTACATTTTGCCGTCTGCCGCATGATGACCGAACGGCTGAAGGAATTGGGACTGATGAAGGGCGATACGGACGACGCTGTCCGTGCCGGAGCCCACGCCATGTTCCTGCCTCACGGACTGGGTCACATGATGGGTATGGACGTGCACGATATGGAAGGACTGGGACAGATTTACGTGGGCTTCGACGAGGAGACACGCCCCAACCTGAAACAGTTCGGCACCAACTGCCTGCGCATGGGGCGCCGACTGGAGGAAGGCTTTGTCGTCACCGACGAACCGGGCATCTACTTCATCCCTGCACTCATCGACGAATGGAAGGCCAGCGGCCACTGCAAGGAGTTTATCAACTACGAGAAACTCGAGACCTACAAGGATTTCGGGGGTATCCGTATCGAGGACGATGTGCTGATTACCAAGGACGGTTGCCGTTTCCTGGGCAGCAAGCGCATCCCTTATCACCCTCACGAACTGGAAGAATTCATGAATAATAATTAAAAATAAAAACAACAATGAGAAAGATTTTAACCCTCGTCATGCTTGCAATGATTGCAACTGGCGTACAAGCAGAAGAAAAGAAAGATTCTGCCAAAAAGAACAAACCGGTGTTCACGGTGATCAAGGAAAACCCTATCACCACTATCAAGGACCAGAACCGCTCGGGTACGTGCTGGGACTACTCTACCCTCTCCTTCTTCGAGGCTGAGATCCTGAAGGCTACGGGAAAGAAGTACACCCTCTGTGAGGCTTTTGTTGCCAACAAGACCTATATGGAGCGTGCCATCCAGGTAGTACGTTACCACGGTGACTGCCAGTTTGCACAGGGCGGAAGTGCCGAGGACGTGCTCCAGACCTTGAAGACCTACGGCATCTGCCCCATCGACGCCATGCCTTTCCCCGGCTCACTCTACGGTGACTCACTGAACAACTTCAACGAGTTCTTCAGCGTGCTGGAACCTTATGTAGCCGCTGTTGCCAAGAGCAACGCCAAGAAACTCAGCAGTGCCTGGAAGACAGGTATGCAGGGCATCCTCGACGCTTATCTGGGCAAGTGCCCTGAGAAGTTCACCTACGAGGGCAAGGAATATACCCCGAAGAGCTTCATGGCATCACTGGGCATCAACCTCGACGACTATGTGAGCATCACCAGCTATACCCACCATCCTTTCTACACCGCCTTTGCCGTAGAGGTGCAGGACAACTGGCGCTTCCCATTGAGCTACAACGTGCCTATGGACGAGATGATGCAGATTATCGACAATGCCGTGAAGAACGGCTATACCGTAGCCTGGGGCGGTGACGTCAGCGAGCCTGGCTTCACCCGTCAGGGACTGGCTTATGCCATCGACGACAAAAAGACACAGAGTCTGCAAGGCAGCGACATGGCAAAATGGCTGAAGATGACTGCCGCCAAGAAGCGCGACGTCATCGACTCGCTGGGCTGCACCGTGCCCGAGATTGTTCCTACACAGCAGATGCGCCAGGAGCGTTTCGACAACTGGGAACTGACCGACGACCACGGCATGCACATCTTCGGTGTGGCTAAGGACCAGAACGGTAAGGAGTACTATATGGTTCAGAACTCATGGGGCGAGACTGGCGACTACAAGGGCATCTGGTATATGACCAAGGCCTTCATCGCCGCCAATACCATGGACTTCCTCATCAACAAGAATGCTATTCCTAAAGAAATCCGAAAGAAACTCGGGATTTAAAGATGCATTATCAATGGAATTACGAACCACCTACACCCGAAAGACAGCAAGCGGCTAACGAACTGGCAGAGAAGATAGGCATGAGCCCTATCGTTGCCGATCTGCTTATTGGACGAGGCATCAAGACGGAGTCTGCAGCCAAGAGGTTCTTCAGACCTATGATGAACGAACTGATCGACCCCTTCCTGATGAACGACATGGACGTTGCCGTTGACCGCCTGAACGACGCAATGGGACGCAAAGAGCGTATCATGGTTTATGGCGACTATGATGTTGACGGGTGTACAGCAGTGGCACTGGTATATAAGTTTCTACAGCAGTTCTATTCCAACATCGAATACTATATTCCCAACCGTGAAGAAGAGGGGTATGGTGTCAGCGTTAAGGGAATAGACTATGCAAAAGACGCTGGCGTGAAACTGATTATTGTCCTCGACTGCGGCATCAAGGCTATCGAGGAGATTGCTTATGCGAAACAGCAAGGCATCGACTTCATCATCTGCGACCATCACGTGCCCGATGAAGTAATGCCGCCGGCTGTGGCTATCCTGAATCCCAAGCGCGAGGATTCCACCTATCCTTTCAAGGATTTGTCGGGTTGTGGCGTCGGTTTCAAACTGATGCAGGCCTTTGCCAAGAACAACGGCATTCCCTTTTCACGACTGATTCCCCTACTCGACCTCTGCGCTGTCAGCATTGCTGCCGACCTGGTCCCCGTCACAGGCGAGAATCGCATCATGGCTTTCCACGGACTGAAGTTGCTCACCCAAAGTGCATCTATCGGTCTGAAGGCTATTATCGACATCTGCGGACTCACCGGACGCGAGATTAACATGAGTGATATCGTCTTTAAGATAGGACCTCGCATCAATGCCAGCGGACGCATGCAGAACGGTAAGGAGGCTGTGGAATTGCTGGTTGAGCGCGACCTGCAGAAGGCACTGACATTGGCGAATCGCATCAACGAATACAATGAACAGCGCAAGGATGTTGACAAACAGATGACCGAGGAAGCCAACGAGATTGTGGCGCGTCTGGAGAGTCAGCAGCACATGCAGTCCATCGTGTTATATGACGAAGGATGGAAGAAAGGTGTGGTGGGCATTGTCGCCTCCCGTCTGACCGAACTCTATTTCCGTCCTACGGTGGTATTGACCATCATCGACGGTATGGCGTCGGGTTCTGCCCGCAGTGTGGCAGGCTTCGACATCTATGATGCCATCAAGAGCTGTCGCGACTTGCTGGAGAACTTCGGCGGACATACCTATGCGGTAGGTCTGACGCTCAGACAGGAAAACATCCCTGAGTTCCGCCGCCGTTTCCAGGAGTATGTGAGCTGTCATATCCTGCCTGAACAGACACTGCCTACGCTCGAGATTGACAAGGAAATCGACTTCAAGGACATATCGAAGCGCCTGCATTCCGACCTCCGCAAACTGGCACCTCACGGACCTGAGAATCCCAAACCGCTGTTCCTGACGCGTAATGTATTCGACTACGGAACATCCAAGGTGGTGGGACGCCATCAGGAGCATATCAAACTGGAACTGGTCGATTCCAAGTCGGCTGTCGTGATGAACGGTATTGCCTTCGGTCAGAGTTCCGAGGCGCGCTATATCAAGTCGAAGCGTTCCTTTGATATCGTTTACACCATCGAGGAGAATGCCTACAAGCGTGGCGAGGTGCAGTTGCAGATAGAAGACATACGACCTTCAGCGGATAATGGATAATTGATTGTTAATGATGAATAATGGTACGCCAAATAATTCTCAATTGTCAATACTCAATTATCAATCGCTTCTGAAGAAATATTGGGGCTACGATGACTTCCGTGGTATTCAACGGGAGATCATCGAGTCCATCGGTGCTGGTCACGACACGCTGGGACTGATGCCTACCGGTGGTGGAAAGTCTGTCACCTTCCAGGTTCCTGCCCTGGCGATGAAGGGTGTCTGCATCGTCATCACCCCTTTGATAGCACTCATGAAGGACCAGGTGCACCACCTGCGCCAACGGGGTGTCATTGCCGCTGCCATCTATAGCGGTATGCAGCACGACAAGATTCTTACGGTTTTGGAGAACTGCATCATGGGAAGCACCAAACTGCTCTATGTCTCGCCCGAGCGACTGGGCAGCGAGCTCTTCCAGACCAAGCTCCGCCACATGCAAGTGAGTTTCATTACGGTCGATGAAGCCCATTGCATTTCCCAATGGGGTTACGACTTCCGTCCCTCCTATCTCCAGATAGCCGACATCCGGCGCATCTGCCCCAATGTTCCCGTTCTCGCCCTCACCGCAACGGCAACACCTAAAGTCGTGGCTGACATCTGCGACAAACTTACACTAAACACTCAACTCTCAACTCTCAACTCTTTCAATGTCTTCCGCATGTCGTTCGAGCGTAAGAATCTCAACTACTTCGTCAGCCATGCTGTTGACAAGCGGACGGAGTTGATTCGGCTGCTGGATGGTGAGCAAGGCTCGGCTATTGTCTATGTCCGCAGTCGGCGCCATGCTCGCGAAGTGGCTGAACTGCTGACGGATGCAGGACTCAGTGCCACCTTCTATCATGCCGGACTGGAACATGCGCAGAAGGACCAGCGCCAACGCGACTGGCAACACGACCGCGTGCGCATCATGGTGGCAACGAATGCCTTTGGAATGGGCATCGACAAACCCGATGTGCGCATCGTGGCACATTACGACTGTCCCGACTCCATCGAGGCCTATTTCCAGGAAGCCGGTCGGGCTGGCCGTGACGGCAATCCGGCTCGTGCCGTTCTGCTCTATAATGCTGCCGACGAACCCAAGCTCCATAAGCGCATCAGCGACACCTTCCCCGAAAAGGAGTATATCCGCAAGGTTTACGACCACCTGGCATATTACTATCAGATAGCCACCGGCGATGGCTACGGAGTAGCTCGCGAATTCAATATCGACGACTTTTCCAGAAAGTTCAACCACTTCCCTATCCGTGTACATGCTGCCCTGCAGATTCTGCAACGGGCAGGCTATCTGGAATATACTGAGGAACAGGACAATCAGGCGCGTGTCAGATTTCTCGTCACCCGCGACGATCTCTATCGCCTGCGTGGCGACTCGCCCAACGAGGAAAAAGTGATTGTTGCCCTGCTGCGCAACTACGGCGGACTCTTTGCCGACTTCGGTTTTATCGACGAGAGTGTGATAGCCAGCCAGTGCGGCTTGAAGCCCAACGATGTCTATCAGACACTGAAGGTGCTCGCCATGAAGCACGTCATTCAGTTTATCCCTCGCAGGCAAGTGCCTTATGTCCGTTATCTGCAGCGACGCGAGGACAGCGAGCACGTCAGTCTGCCCCCGTCCGTTTACGAAGAGCGCCTGACGCAATACCGTGAGCGCATCGAGTCCATGTTGCGCTATGCGAAGAGTCAGGACAAATGCCGCAGCCGTCAGCTCCTGGAGTATTTTGGAGAGGAAGTCACGAAGGATTGCGGGCAGTGTGATGTCTGTCAAGCCAACCATTCTCATACTACGGAGCAGGCGCAGCACCAGATTCTCACGCTGTTATCCGACCACCGTCGCCACCACATCACCGAAGTCCTCCACCTGGGTTTACCGAAGGAGGATCTTGATGCTGCCCTCACCCACCTGCTGCAAGAAGAATACATCACCCAGCAGGATGGCTATTTGATGTTGTAGAAGACCAATATAACGATTTGCTCAGATATTTTAAACTATAACAGAGGGTATCCTTATGGCGCCGGATAGGTGAAGGTCGCAACCTTCAGCGCGTTCTCCAGCGTCTCGCTGACCCAGGTATTGGTCGTGCCGTTGTAGTACACCGTGCCGCCGATGGTGATGGTGCCGCAGGTCTTTTGGATTTCTTCTCCTTCATTATAGCTGAAGCCTATGGCATGCATGGCCTCGTTCCAAGCTTGTTCAGTATGGCTGTATCACTAAGTTCTGTCCACATATTATCACTGACTTATGTATTTCGGCAGCAAAGACACAAATAAAAATTGTAAATACAAGGATAAAACGCAAAAATGTTGTATAATAATTGCAGAAACAACGATTAAACTATCTTTTTGGGGGTTGACTCCTCCGTTAGGGGCTTTTATTTTATGAATGAAACGTGGTAGCTATGTTGAGAAAAAAACGCCTCGTGAGTAGTAATACCCACGAGGCGGATTATAATAGACGCATTCTATTAATAT
>Ga0256407_10014958_pt1 | contig 10094 bp, 10 predicted proteins | sample RumenRJG_04DNA_FD_193489 | JGI IMG/M metagenome (GOLD analysis project Ga0256407, IMG submission 193489) | Bovine rumen microbial communities from Lethbridge, Alberta, Canada - RJG_04 | ecosystem: Host-associated > Mammals > Digestive system > Stomach > Rumen | place: Canada: Alberta... | reverse complement strand
CGGGAATATTGGCACAACTCACACCGATGTTGTTCAGCGTCAAAGCAAGGATGTCACTGCCTTTTCCTTCCGTAATGACATAGCCATGCTGTTCAACTTGTAGCGTCTTCTCAAACTCTAGGCTGGCGCAAGGGATACCTCGCAGGTTGGTGTGAATCTCCTCACCGCCTTTACAGTCAGGTTCTAACACATAGAGGCTGTCGTTAAAGAACGACATGTCAGCACGGTTGCTGCCAATACATCCTTTTTCCTCGCCTACAGCCATAAAGACCTTCAATCGTGGACACTCTTCTAAACAGCGCAGGCAGACCCAAATGCCATTCTTGTCATCTGCCCCCAGTCCTTCACGTAGTTGGTTCTGCTCGCTCCACCCGTAAAGAGTTCCATCCTCTTCTCGGACCTCAAAATCATCGCTATGTAATCTTTGTACTTGGTCTAAGTGACAGGCGAGCGTAGGATAGCCTACGCCCGCCTCACCTTTTGATATATACAGATTTCCAAGCTTGTCAAAACGAACAGTCGCTTCAGGGATGTGCTCTCCAACTTGTTCCCTAATAAACTGTATCATCGGCCATTCAAAGCCCGTAAGGCTATGAATCCCATAGAGTTGTCGTAGCAGTTGCATATACTTTATCATTTAGCTTCTTCCTCAGACTTCTTCCCTTCTTTCAGGCTACGTAGTTCATCCAGATAGCTGGCGGTAATGATGCCGGATGGTAGTGCAATGACAGCCACACCAAAGAGTGACGAGAACATACTGATGAGCCGCCCTAAGTCGGTGGCGGGACAAAGGTCGCCATAACCCACGGTGGTCAACGTCACTGTTGACCAGTAGATAGCATCGAAGAAAGTTCTGAAGGTCTCGTTGCCTGTATTGGGATTGATACGTGGTTCGAAGTTGAACATCACCAACGCTGTCACAAAGATGTAGGCTGCAGCGAAAAGCAACACAGCTGTCAACACTTTCTGTTCTTTCTTCAATACCTTTACGAAGAGGAATATCTGGTCGGAATAGCGTAAAGCCTTCAGCAAACGCAGAATCTTTAATAAGCGCAGCGTACGCAGAATCTTGAAGTTCGATCCTAACAGCTGGAAGCTGGGAAGTATCGTCAGCAAGTCAATGATAGCCCAGGAGCTATAGGGATAGCTCACAAATGAGTGTTGTCCCTTACCCAATTTGAAATCTGCCGTCACCCATCGTAGAATATAGTCAATAATGAAGATGGTTGTGGTAAATATCTCAATATAGGTAAATATTGGTCTATGGTCCCAGAACATCAGCGGCACTACACTTAGGATGATAGTAGCAAACATGAACACATCATACAGATGGCTCCACACGTTGCTACCATCATCCTTCTCTATGATTTCATAAATCTGCTTGCGAGTCATTATTGTCAACAATTATCTACGATAGAATTATTCATAAAACTAAGTTTCACTATTCATAATAGTTTATGATACGTGTCTGTTCCATCTCATCACCCATCATTGACACTTTGCGACTAATCCAATTGCCGTGACTATCGTACTTGTAGTTGGTGAAAAGCGTATAGATGTCCTGACCACCCATACTGATAGATTCTGAGGCGGGCGTTCCCTTCTCATTATAGGTACGCTTAGTGACGATTTGTTCGCCCATTGTATCCATTGACTGACTCACAATCTTACCGTTCTCCCACTTATAGGTAATGGTAGCCTGCCCCTGTTTCACAGTTCTCTTGACAGACTGCAGATAGCCGTTCGCATCATATTTGATATCGATGATATCCTCTCCCTGCATTTTACCATCTAAAGAAAATGAAAGGGTTCGAGTTTGCCCCATCATACTGGTCGTGATAGACTTCACGGGGCCTGTGGCTTCATTAGCCTCAACGTCATGGAACTTAACCTGATTCTGCTTGCCCTTTGAGGAACTTGCCTCCTCGGCTTCACGTTTTGCTTTCTCCTCAGCTTCACGTTTTGCAGCTTCGCGCATTTCCTTTTCTTTCTGAATTTGAGCCTCGTATTCAGCTACATCCTTATCAAATTGAGCTTTCTGAACTGCGGTCATCTTTGTAAGGTCGCGCACTAATACAATTTCTTGTCCATCTAAATCAAGAACCATTTGTTTTGGATTGTACGAAATGATGGTGTAGGTAGCCTTATGCCCCACGAATGACTGCCATCCCTGACGTGTCTCTTTGATGGCTTGCTGTCTGAATGCAGGAATACCTGCATTGATTTTCTGTTTTTGAGCGGCCGTATAGTTTCCATATTTTTGGTAATCAACGTCAATGGTCAACTTGTTGAGTGGAATAGCCTCCATTGTCAAGGTTTTACCATTAAGCGTCCACTTCTCATCAGTGCGTGATTGAACCATATCAAACGTACAGTTGATTCCGCCAATGGGATAGGTCAACTGCTGACGCCCTTTCAAAGTCTTTGTACCGTCAGTGCTGAAAATCCAAGTCCTTACTACAATACTTTCATTTAGCACCTGATTGTGGTACTGATTTGGATCCACTTCTTCCCATGTCCCAACAATGTTAATCTTCTGGGCACTAATACTCATTGCAATAATCATTGCAATTGTCAATAATAAAGACTTTTTCATTTTCTTATATTTTTAGTTATTCTATATATCGCCTCTTTTCTTTGCTTCTTTTACTCGTTCTTGGGCTCGAATTTTGTCATCTTTGCTGTATTTGCATGTTTTGGCTATTTGATACCAATGTTCATTAACGACATAATCATTAGGAACGTCCTTGTAAAGTATTACGACTTTGTTTGCAAGCTGACTCTTATGCTGGGAAATGGCAGAACTTAGGACTTCATCGCATTTCGAATTAAAATTCTTTACGCTCTTCACGTATCTATTATGACTACTCACCACGTCACTGGGACGATCTGAAGTCATACGTTGTCCTGCGGGCAAAGGACGTCCTTCAATTGGCGTACTATTGAGGATAGAAATGACAAGGTTGGTAAACTCTGCTCCATTCTTGGAAATAGCATATTTCATGATATCGTCAAGGAAACTCTCACTCCCTTTCAAGCGTTTCGGTAACCTCTTTAATGCTCTCTATAGTCTCCCACTCTTCTTTAAATGGTTCTAAATCGCGCAGTAAAACATTGTCACAACCTTCAATCCTTTCCCAATCGTCCATTTCATTACGATCCATCTGTACTTTTCCCATTTCTTCGTGAGTAAGGATAAAATAGTGTGAAACGTTTTCTGCATCAATTTGAACTAATATCCAGAAATCGGGATGAATTTTGTCCTTGTAGTAATATTTCTGAAAGAATCCTGTTACGAATCGAGTGCTACGCGTTGTTTTTACCTCTATTCGCCTGAAAGACTTATCTTCTAAAAACATCATGACATCAGTAGCCTTGGCATTTCCCATAGTGATGCTCACGTCGAACCCTCTTTTTGAGAGTTCGGCGCAAACACCATATTCACCAGCCATGCTAAGCCTATACTTTTCTTTCGATTGTTTTGCCATATTACTATAGATTTATTCCTGCCTCCTTACATTTGGCTACAGCCTTGTCTTTGTCTGTCCATGTATGACTTACGTTGTAATAATTATCATCGTTCGGGTCTTTAACGTTTTCCACGTTTTGTTTATACATCTTTATTACTTTTTGGGCAAGATACTGATTGTCTTGTGAGATGGCCAAATCTAATATCTGGGTGCACAATGAATTATAGTTTGTTACCCATTTGCAGTAAGTAACATGTTCCTTGGCATCATCACAATCTTCTCTAATATCACCCCAATGGTGTCTTCCGTCTGTGTGTGGTGAACCTTCTTCTGGTATTTCAGTAAGCAGATAAACAACTTTATCTGCTGCCTGCTCGCTACCATCACTTGCCAAGAACATCATTTCCTGTTTAAAAATAGCATTTAAAGCAGCATGATATTTCTCTCTTACATCGCGAACTTGATAGGAGTCATACTCATCAGCTTTTCCATAGCCATCTACATAATTGTCGTGTAAGACATCAAGGAACTTATGGGCAGCCTCAAAGTCTCCAGCCCTGCAAGCATCCTGGTAACTTGTATATTCCTTACCATCGGCACCAGTCACCGATATCTTTTCTTCTCCGTTCTTTGATGAAGAACTACCACATGAAGTGAATCCAATGAACAGACACAAAAGTGCCATTAAATAACATTTATTCATGACTAATTATGTTTAAGTTGTTTTGAATTTTTGTTCGTTTACTATATAAAATCAGCCTTATTCTTAAATATTTACTTCATCACAGCACGAACAGGGAGAAGTGTTTCTGCCATAATATAACCTGTTTTGGGAACCATCGCCACTGTTGATAGTTTCGCCAGCAACAATCTCGGTAGGTGCATGACGAAGAATGGATGCCGGTAAAGAGGTCGGGATAGTTGGGATCTATGATGGCTCTCTTCCTTGTCAATAGTCTGTCTGACATGGTCATCAGAGCGCCTTTCATTTCATGTCCTTATGGCTTGGGATAATATCTACTTCTGTCGGTCCTTTTCCATCTTCATCAACAAGCATCCCATTTATTTTTGATGCCAAATAACATATTCCTTGCGGGACATTTATTCACCATTGCCATTTATTATCTTCTCAAAACGATTCGCTAATTCTTCATCTCCGATTTTCTTAGCGGCATCTAAAAGTTCCTCGTATAGCCAACTTTCTGCATCGTGTTCTTTGGCAATGCCTACAATGCGCATGATGCCACTTTCTCCATTATCTTCTAATACGCAGAGGGCTTCTTGGAGAACCACATAGTGTAGACCTTCCTGATATAACGCACTCTGATGTGTATATTGTGCCTCTGCTTCCAAAGCCCAATCATATCTTGTTCCATTTGCTGAAGCGTATTTCTCATAATACTTTTGAGCTTCATCTCTAAATATGTCCACAATTTGGTATGCTTTTTCCCAGTTTTTATCAGCACATGCTTTTCGATAGTCTAAATCTTCGCTACAATTTGCTAATAAGCAACTCAATATAACTACTATGAAATAACGGATTGCCCGTAAGGAAAAAAAGAACTTGTTCATAATGTCGTTTTTATTTGTTAATGTATTATTGTAAGAATTGTTGTAAATGCCAATATTTTAAAAAGTACACAATTACGTTCTGTCCTTTTAGGTGTTTCGACATTCCTTTGTTTTTCTAATTAGGCATTTCTATTCGAAATCTCCAAACTCTACTTTCTCAACATACTGTCCAAGTCCGAGTTTATCAGTAGCAAGTGCGCCTGCCACATCAGCAACCTTGAACAAACGGTCTGATACGCCGCTAATGGCATCGCCAATGCTGCCAAACAAACCTCCACGTTTCTGACTGGCCTTAGCCTTGGCCTCAGCAGCCTTGGCGGAGGCCAGAGAGGCGTACTTTGACTTAATCTTGTCAGCCTCAATCTGAGCCAGTTCTGTTTCGTGGTCCTGCATCATCTTGAATTTCTCGAACTCGCGGGCTGCCTGCTCGTCTTTCTCAGCCTTGGCCTCCAATGCTGCACGGCGCTCTTTGCACTTTTGAGTATATGCCGCATAGAGTTCCTGAGCCTTAGCGTGCTCTGGAGCATCGGTTGGAATTAGTTTGAAATAGGCTCCAATAGACGGGTCGAAGTCATCACCCGCAGAAGCAACAGCGGCGGTCATCTCGCCCAACATATCAGCAGCTTTCTTATGCATCAGCCCCTTTGTCAGTTCATCCATCTTGCTGGAAGCATACTGGAAAGCTGTGGTTGCCTGTTCAGGAACGCTGGAGGCAAGTGCCAATGCTAAATCGTAATCGCCTTTGCCGGCAGCAGTCTCGATCTCGTTCTTCACTGTCTGCACATTCTTGTTGTACCAGTCGATGATGCGCTCACTGGCCGTCTGGAGCATCTTCTGGATCTCTGGGGTATTCTTGATCTCCTTCACGAAGTTCTGATTGGCCTCCACGAAACTGCTGCCTACGCCCATTACATCCTGAGTGGCCGTAGCATAGACGTCACCTGTGGCTGTGTTCATGACTTTAAATGTCAATTGATATTGCACGGTCATCTTCTGTGGAGTCGTACCAGTAGCGGCACGACCAGTCTGAGCAATTTCAGTTCCTAGCACGAAACCAGGGTTGGTACCCATACCGCTGATGCCGTTCTGACAAGCCATCTGGAGCATCTTCATCGAAATACGATCAGCAATGTCCTGTGTAATGTCCTCACCTTGTATCTTGGGTTGTACGATACTTAACTTTATACCGTGGCTATAAAGTAGGGTGTCGAGGTTCAGGCCTCCCAGCAGTTCTGCGCGTTTCTGGGCAATGGCAGCCTTGCGCTCAGAGTCTGTCAAAGACGACTCACGTTCCTTGGGCTGGAACTTTGTACCCTGCTTCTGCTGTCCACCACACGACATAATGGCAACTGCCATCAATGCTATACCTATTATATTATATATACGTTTCATATTTCAATCGTTTTTAATGTTATTACTGAATTCCCTGAACACTGATAAGCACTTCACCTAAGCCTTGTGCCTTGTTGGTACACTTCAAACCAAGATTCTTGCGCAGATTCTTCTGCAGGTCGCGTGTCCAGTCGTAGACACCATACTGAGTACCATCTTCGTTGATGAGTTTGATGCGACAATTCACGAAGTAGAGTTCCTTATCGGTGTTGCGCTGCATCTTGTAAGCGCCCTTAACGGTATGGGTCTTGATATAGTCCATAATCCAGTCGGCATAGGTGTCGCCCTCGATGCTCTCGTCAGAGAGATTCACGTTGCAACCCTTCTCAACTGCTACGCGGACAGTGATATCGCGACCACGGGTCAGAATATCGCTGAAGTACTTGGTAATATCCTCTTGGAACTTCGGCATTCCTTCTTTGATGCTGGCCTGAATAGCCTCAGTCGTTGACTCACCCTTGATGTTGCTGGCTGTCATCGTTGCCACAACCCTATTTGTATAGGCATCAAGCGCATTCAAGGTAAAATTGATATTCTTTTCGCCTTTGCCACTATAATTATGGCTGGTCATCGACATCTTATCGCGGCTGGTGTCGTAGGTCAGTTCCAAAATAATGTCAGGCTGGGCCACGGTGAGCAGCATGGTCTTGGCATCCTTCTCAAAGCCGTCAGCCATATCAAGAGCCTCCTGCGTATCAAGTTGTTTCAGGGTCAGCTCGAAGTCGCTGAGTGGATAGTTCTGTGCATTGAACTCATTCTGAATAGTCGAGATGATGCGCTTGGCACGATCATCCTTCAGCAGATAGTTCTTGTAGTCGCGTAGGATGTAGTCACGACCATTAGCTTTTTGCGTCGTCAGACACTTGAAGTTCTGCAGCGTCTGGTCGCCAGGAATGACCATAATCGTAGGACGTGCCTGTTCCACAGCGTTTACGTCGCTCTGCTCATAGGCTTCCATATCGCCAGTGGCACCTTCTGTCAGTCCGTTACCGTTACTCTGTTGATTACCACCGCAGCTGGCTAATGCAATTGCCAAAAATGCTGCACCAAAGAATTTGATTGTTTTCATACCTTTTATAGTTTTTAGTTATTTTTGTTTTCTATTTCTGCCAAAATCTCTTTTTCTGATGATGCTCTGCATAATCTGCCTGCTCTTTCCCATCAATGTCAAGGTGTTCAAACTTGTCTCTGGAATATTTCTTCCATTTTTTTATCATCGCCTTAAGATCTTCTGGCGATTTCATAAAGACCTCTTCCTTGCCATAGTCATCGGCAAAGCCGTCACCGTCTTTCAAGAAACACCTCTTGGCAGATTCTGAGATTTCATGCTCTGGTTCAATGTGCTTCTTGATACAATCAGCAATGTCTTTCATCACGGCAAGATGGAAATTACAATAGACAAGTATCTCATCGGCAATACGGAGCAGGAAGGAATTACAATCCACACCACCACCCATTCGCACATTAATATTATTGTCATTGAAACTTCCCCAACGGTCTGTATTGTCCAATTCTGAGACGATGCTCTGCTCGTTCTCATTAATCATTATCTTCCTTTCAGAGAGTTTGTTACTAACATCAGTGAAAATATCATTCAATATTTCTTCGTCTTCTTTCAAAACTGTACTACCATATTCCCGTTCAACTGCCGGACCATTAGCGGTAGGATGAAGCATGCGGGTAATACGGTTGCTCATTTTCTTGTTCTTGTCAGTTGCCAGTCTCCAGAAATGCAATTGGCACTCCGTGGTCTTTAGTGATCCCACAATAAAAATAAACCAGTGGCGTTGATGACGTTCCTCACTTCTTTTCTTCAACTGTTTGAGGTCATCCATGAAATGAAGAGCCTGCGACTCTACGTCTTCCTTGATGTCGTAATCCCCAATTTTTTCTAAACTACTCTTCGACATGGATAAAAAGCTAAACGGCTCATCAATGCACGGTTCTATCTCCTTGCTGACATAGTTAAAACCACCCATAGCAGCCAATGAGAATGAACTATTGCCAGCCCCCATGTCAGAGGTTGATGCAGGTGAGACGATGGTCACATTTGACCCGCGATCAATAAAGCAACCATATTCCCTATTCAGCGGGAAATGCTCAACGACAATCCTGTCCTGAGGCTTTTCTGCTTTTCGTATGGTTGAAGCCAGGTTTTGCAGACGCATATCAGGGCAAAACTTAACGGTGGCCAGAATCTCATCGACACTCATGCCTGTCTTTATTTGCAGATTTACCAAAGAGCGGAACCTATCTACGCATTTATAAAATCTTTTGAGTCCCTCTTCATTCCTGTACCAGGAATTAGACTGACCACCACGGCGAAAACGCTTATGCAGAACAGCACTGGCATCGTTGAGGCGTGCCAGTTTCTTCTCATCAGCCATAGCCTGCCTGAAACCATTGGCAACAAGTCCGGCAGGGACAGCGAAGATGAGAATCTTCAGGATGCCTATGAACGTATCAATATATCGCCCCGTCAGCGTAACTGGCCCCTTTCCCGCAAACTTGCCAGGGTCACCGATATAGCGAGTAATGGCCCAGACAAAAGCATCCCACGGATTCTTGTACTCTTCTGGCTGTGCAGTATGCTCTACAAAGTAGAAGAGCAACGCTAATACAAATGTGGCTACTAACAATACTTGTATAGACACCCAAAAGTCGTTCTTCGCATTCTTGAATGCGCGTCCGAACAGCACAAACGAGCTAGTTCTCTTCATATTCTTTAGTTATTGACAGTTCACTTATATACAAAGAGTGTGAGCCTTCTGACATCCTTAGTCTGAAGGTCCTGGAATACCCGTATAAGTAAGAATGAAATCAGCTCACACCTGCAGGTATATATGTGAGCCGACTCCACAGCGGAGCAGGCAGTATATATGCTACTGCAGGAGAAGCAGCTTTCAGACTTCTCACCCTTATACTTCGAATTTTCCAGGTTCTCAGACGGGTCAAAGCTTAATCGCTCTCCTCGATGTCGTCGAATGTTGTTCACAAACGACGGCACAAATATAAGCAATTTTTTCGAAAGTAGCAACATTGTGAGCTGAAAATTTACTATTAGCGAGCAAATTTAGTTTGAAAAAAGCTTTTTGGCAAGTCCTTTTTTGCCCTTTTCGCTTTTGCACTTGCAGATTTGATGATTTCTTCGTATCTTCGCACCATGAAAGAGACAATATTGAAGCAGGAAGTAGAACGGGCAATGGGCCGTCAGTTGACGGAGGCACGTGACTTTGAGCAACTGAGTTACCTGTTGCTATCGCATACACGCGAGAGGTTATCACCTACTACGTTGAAACGCTTTTGGGGATATCTGAAGAACGAAAAAGTACAAACTCGGTCGCATACGCTGGATGTGCTGGCACGATTTGTAGGCTATAAGAACTTTGAGGATTTCTGTGCGAAAGCAGAACGATTGGATGAGGTACAAAGTGGTATTAAGTCAGAGGAAAAGATTACAACGGAAAACATGAGGCGGGGACAACGGCTCATCATCACTTGGCGACCTGATCGAAGAATCGTGGTCAGGCACCAAGGAGAAGGGCGTTTTGAGATAGTAGAAGCTGAGAATACGAAACTAAGTGTAGGTGACACATTCCGCTGTCACTTGATGATACAGCACGAGCCGCTCTATTTGGATGAGGTGATGCATCAGGGCCT
>Ga0256407_10014957_pt1 | contig 10096 bp, 8 predicted proteins | sample RumenRJG_04DNA_FD_193489 | JGI IMG/M metagenome (GOLD analysis project Ga0256407, IMG submission 193489) | Bovine rumen microbial communities from Lethbridge, Alberta, Canada - RJG_04 | ecosystem: Host-associated > Mammals > Digestive system > Stomach > Rumen | place: Canada: Alberta | collected... | reverse complement strand
ACCGCAATCAATCTATATGAAAAGTATGGATTTTACTACGTAGAAAAATATAATGATAACCCCGCACACAACGCGGTTTTTATGCAATTGAATCTGTAAAAATTCCCGTTTGTAGCAAAGATAATAGAAATGTATTTTTGAGAGTCGAGAAATCGGCTCTCTTTTCATGTCCGGAGGGAGGTGGTCATTTGTATCCGGTCAGCAATGCCTTCCTTGAAGCGGTGAAGGCAAATACAAGAAAATATTACTGGACCGGCAGGATCACAACGACTGCCGGGACGGTTTATGAGTTTGATCAGGATGATATGGTCAAGGGCAGCGGGTATATTACCAGCCAGTGCTGCGGTTCCACAGAGATCGAACTGGGAACGGTGTATGCTGCGGAGATGGGGATTTCGCTTTTCTCTGAAATCAACCGGTACACGCTGGAAGATGCGAAGGTGGAACTGTTCTATCATTTGCAGGTGGCTGGCGGTTCCTATGAGAGGATCCCAATGGGAATCTTCGAGGTGTCGGAGGCGAACCGGAAAGCGAAGTGCCTGGAGATCAAGGCGTATGACTATATGGTTCGGTTCGAGAAGGCGTTTACTTCTCTGGAATCTATTGGTAACGCTTATGACTTCATGGTGCTCTGCAGCACGGCCTGTGAGGTAACACTTGCTCAGGACAGAGCAACGATTGAGGCTATGCCGAACGGGACGGAGAACCTGTCTATCTATTCTGATAATGATATTGAAACATACCGCGATGTGCTGTTCTACGTGGGGCAGGTGCTTGGTGGTTTTTTCGTGATTAACAGAGCCGGAGAGTTGGAACTTCGGAAGTATGGGAACACGCCGGTGCTGACGGTGGAGAGAAAGCACAGGTTTACTTCCAGCTTTTCGGACTTTATCACGAGATATACGGCGGTTTCTTCAACGAACCTGCGGACACAGATTGCGGAGTATTATGCGCTGGATCCGGATGACGGGCTGACGATGAACCTGGGCGTGAATCCGCTTCTGCAGTTTGGGCTGGAAGAGACCAGGCGGCAGCTCTGCACAAATATCCTGAATGATCTGGCTGTCGTGAATTATGTTCCGTTTGATTCGGATACCATTGGAAATCCGGCATTGGATGTGGGAGACATCCTTTCATTTAACGGAGGACAGGCGGATGCTACGAAGTATGCCTGCATTACATCGAACAGCATCAAGATCGGCGGCAGGCAGAGTATCAAGTGTGTCGGAAAGAATCCTAAGCTGTCCCAGGCGAAGAGTAAGAATGACAAAAATATCTCCGGGCTTCTGGCTCAGATCGAGGCAGGGAAGATCGGAATCCATACCTTCACCAATGCATCGGCATTCACGGTGGCGGACGTGGATACGAAGATCATTTCCATCGAGTTTGCCACGACGGAAGCGAACCATGCACAGTTTTTCGGGCAGGTGATCGTGGATGTGACGGCTCAGCCGGTGACAAGGTCTGTTACAGTTTCCGGGGATGTGGTGATTCCGTCTGTACCAGTTGATGATCTGCCGGTAGATCCGGATGATCCTGAAGAAGAACCGGTGGTGATTGGCAATACAGAAGAGCAGACCATTACGATATCTCTTCCGATGAGCTGGCAGGAGGATGGTCATGCAGATGTGATCTTTTCCTTTGAGTTCAATAACCAGATGATCCCGGTGCATTATCCACAGGAGAACTGGCACAGCGGAAGGCACACGATCCTTCTGTATTATCCGATTGAGGATGTGGTGCCGAATTATACGAATATCTTCAACGTCTATATGCGCTGCGTGGGCGGCACGGCTGCGGTGGATACCGGGATGTGCATCGCTTCTATTTCCGGTCAGAGTATGGGTGCATCGGCAGCATGGGATGGCAGGATAGATATTGAAGAGTATGTGGATCTGTTCAGAATTGGCAACGGTTCTCAGACTGACAGGCTTCAGGTGAAGGCATTTACTGAGAGCGATGTCTGGGAGATCAAAGAGACTGTGAAGCGGTTCTATTCCGATGTGAAGTCAGGAAGAACAAGCGTGGGCGGATTCGCTATGCCGGTGGATGTGCCGGGAAGTAACACTTAAGGAGGTTGCGATGAAGAGATATACAGGAAATCTGGTTATTGAGCTGGAAGACCAGAATACAGGAACGATTGAGACGGTATCGGAGACCAACATGGTCACCAATGCTGTCAATGACATTCTGGGAGTAAATCCGATGGGTGTCATGTATAAAGCCGGCGGACAATATGATGATTCCTTGACATGGAATCAGGAGTTGCTTCCAATCTGTCCGAATATGATCGGCGGCATCCTTCTTTTTCCAAGTTCCATTACGGAGCAGGCGGATAATCTGTATCTGCCATCAACGAATCTGCCGGTGGCTTATGCCAGTAATGATGTCAATGCCACGGCAAATACGAAGAGGGGCAGCATGAACCTGACAGAGAGCATGAAGTTGTCGGATGGGTTTAAGTTTGTCTGGGAGTTTACGCCTTCTCAGGGAAACGGCACAATCGCAGCAGTTGGACTTACTTCCAAGCATGGCGGTGCTAATGCCTACGGATCTGAGGTAGCTGTGGACAGTACTCTGCTTCAGATCAAGAAGGTCAGCCTGGATGATGGGGACGGCTTCATCAATGACCTGTTCCGCTGTGTGACAGTTGATTTTGAGAATGCGAAACTGTATGCGCTTTGCTATGCGAGCAACACTGTGACGATCAAACGTTACAGGATTCCGGTATTCGATATCGGTCTGAATGAAAAGCTGGATGATTCCACGCTGACTTTAGAGGATACGACAGTTCTCCAGTGTAGCACCTTCCATTTCTACGGAAGCTATACACCGTATGGAATCTTTATGGATGGTGGTGATGGGTACTGGTATGGCTTTGCCAATCAGGGCAATTCCTCCGGCAGCGCAACGGTTCTCTGGATCAAGATCAAGAAGAGCGATTATACATTTACGGAAGGCCAGTGGACGCTTTCCAATGCAATGCTGATGACGATGGGAAGCTTCAAGGAAGGATCCAGTTATCCTTCCGGGAACAGAAGCGCTGTAGTAAGGAATGGATATCTGTATGTGCCGTCTTATGACAAGACCGGCGTTTATAAGATCAATATCTCAAACAGTACGGATGTGACGCTAATCAGCCTGGGATTTACATCAACCATGAAGTGCCTGGGTGAGACAGGAAGCTGTGATTGCTGCATGTCCATCATCAATGACATTATCGTGGCTTATGATTTTGAGATCGATGTGAATGATAATGTGATCGCTACGTTTGCCGGGGAGCGCTGCGGCAATGTTTCCACACCGTTCTTCCGGTACAAGGAATATGTCTTTGCCTGGGGCGGCGCTTATCTGAACCAGTACAGGTACACATGGATCCTGACTCCGTATCTGGCTACCATCTGCAATCTGAGCCAGGCGGTGGTGAAGAATGCGGATAAGACGATGAAGATCACTTATACGCTGACGGAGCAGACGGTGTAAGGCTTCGGGTAACTGAATAATCTGTTTTTAAGGGATGGCTGCGGCTGTCCCTTTTAGTTTGCAACGAAATGGAGGGATTTGCGATGAAGGAATTTTGGAGTGTGATTCAGGCAATATTTGCGGCTGTGGGCGGGTGGCTTGGCTATTTCCTTGGAGGGTGCGATGGGCTTTTGTATGCGCTTCTGGCTTTTGTGGTGCTGGACTATATCACTGGGATCATGTGCGCTGTGGCGGATAAGAAACTTTCGTCTGCCGTAGGGTTCAAGGGTATCTGCCGGAAGGTGCTGATCTTTGCCTTGGTAGGTATCGGGCATCTGCTTGATACACAAATCTTTGGTGAAGCGGGCGTGCTGAGAACAGCGATTATTTTCTTTTATCTGAGCAATGAAGGACTGTCGCTTGTGGAGAACGCTGCATATTTGGGATTACCGATTCCTGTGAAACTCAGAAAGGTGCTGGAACAGCTGCATGACCGCAGCGAGAAGGAAGAGGATAAAAAGGATGGTGAGAAATAATGGGATACACGAATAGTCCGATGGTAGTTTATACGAAGCTGAGTCCGAACCATTCCGGGCAGAGGACGATGGCGATTGACAGGATCACGCCTCATTGTGTGGTCGGCCAGTGTACGGCGGAAGGTCTGGGCGACTGGTTTTATAAGAGCAGCACACAGGCATCCAGCAATTATGGCATCGACAAGGACGGACGTGTCGGGATGTATGTGGAAGAGAAAAACCGTTCATGGTGTTCTTCTTCCGGGGCGAATGACCAGAGGGCGATCACGATCGAGTGCGCATCCGATACTACGGAGCCTTATGCTTTCAGGGATATCGTTTATCAGAGACTGATCGAGCTTTGCATTGATATCTGTAAGAGAAATGGCAAGAACAAGCTGATCTGGTTCGGAGATAAGAATAAGACGTTGAATTATTCTCCAAAGAGCGGTGAGATGATCCTGACTGTTCACAGGTGGTTTGCGAATAAAAGCTGTCCGGGAAACTGGATGTATGCCAGGATGGGTGATCTAGCTGAGAATGTGACGAAGGCTCTGCATGGATCGGATTCAGGTTCCGGCAGCGGTTCCGGTTCCGGAGGCAAGGAAACCATAAAGTGGTATCGCGTCCGCAAGAACTGGGCTGACAGCAAGAGCCAGAAGGGTGCTTATAAGATTCTGGATAATGCAAAGAAGTGCGCGGATCAGAATCCGGGATACAAAGTGTTTGATTCAGACGGTAAGGTTGTGTATGAGCCGAAGGAGGCGGAACCTGCTGAGAAGGTATCGTTTCTGGTGAAGGTCAGTATCTCCGATCTGAATATCAGGAAGGGCCCGGGGACGGATTACGCAAGGGTGAAGTTCTGTCCGGTCGGAGTTTATACCATTGTGGAAGTAAAGTCCGGGAAGGGCGCTTCCGCTTGGGGAAGGCTGAAGAGTGGAATCGGATGGATAAGTCTGGATTTTGTGAAGAGAGTTTAAGAATGACGGTCGGTGGAGATTGATTTCTCTGCCGGCCGTTATTTTTTTGTTCTGTCTCCGGTCAAATTCATCATAATTGTCCTTACATAGCTGGGAAGGGAGACCTTCTACGAAATACAGGAGGTGTCACGGGCTATGACAGAAGAAGAGATCAGAAAGAGAAATGAAGAGCGGCGTGCTAAGTTGGATGATGTAAGCCGCCGGAATATGGAGAAGTGTGCTGCTTTCATTGCACGGATGATAGAAAAATATGGTAGAGAGGTGCTGGCCGAGATTGAAGAGGAAGAACGGCAGGCAGCCGCCAAACAGAATTCAGAATCGCCGGTCACAAATTGAGTGTACCGGCGATTTTTTTATTGAAGTTTTTCAAGATTCGTGCTATATTGTAATTCAAGACAGATATACTGTTGTGAGGTGAGCAACCGAAAATGAAAAAGAATAGAAATCGGAAAAAGTGTTACATTTACACACGAGTATCCACGGCTGCTCAGACCGAAGGTTTCAGCCTGGAGGCTCAACAGGAGCGGCTTTATGAATATGCCGAGTATAGAGAATTAGAGATTGTTGGTGATTACTGTGATGCAGGTAGATCTGGTAAGAGTATTAAGGGCAGACCAGAGTTCCAGAGGATGATGGACGATATCATCAGCCAGAAGGATAGCATCTCTTATGTTCTTGTGTTCAAACTTTCGAGATTTGGACGTAACGCTGCGGATGTGCTGAAATCGATGCAGCTACTGACGGATTATGGCGTGGATCTTGTAAGCGTGGATGATGCCATTGACAGTTCTACACAGGGAGGCAGGCTCACTCTAACGATTCTATCGGCTGTGGCTGAAATAGAACGTGAGAATATCACAGATCAATTTATGGCCGGCAGATTACAGAAGATCAGGGACGGCAAATGGTCTGGTGGAGCAGTGCCTTATGGGTACAGAAGCGTAGATAGAGAGCTTACAATAGAACCATATGAAGCAAAGATCGTTAGGAAGATCTTTGATCTCTATATGCAGGAAGATATGGGCGCTACGTCGGTAGCGGTGTATCTGAATGATGAGGGTTATTTGAAAAAGGAAGACGGTGGAGATGACCAGAGACCATTCACATATGACTTTATTGTCAGTGTACTGGACAATCCCATCTACTGCGGCAAGCTGATATTTGGAAGAAGGACAAATAAGAAAGGTCCCGACGGCAAGATCCTAAAACTGGATCCGAAGAACGCCGTAACTGCCAGGGGCGTACACAAGACCATATTGACTGAAGAGGAATGGAATGAAGTTCAGGAGAAAAGAAAGCTTCTGTCAAAGAGAGATTATGAGTTGGATGATCCGGAACGCATCAGTCTTCTGTCAGGATTGGTGAAATGCCCGATGTGTGGTTCTGGAATGATCCATATCAAGAATAAAAAGATTAACAAGAACCACGGCGGCAATTACAAGACTATACACTATTATGCCTGTAATAACAGCAGGAAATCCAATGGCATGACTTGTACTTTCAGGCATACGTATAATCAGGAGAAGATTGATAGCTCAGTTTTTGAAACAATAGGACGACTTGCCAGTACACCTGAATATAAAGCGGCGGTTACATCCAATCTGCAGAATCAGGCCACTGTAGAGCAGTTGGAAGAGAATCTTAAGCAAAAGCGGAAAGAACTGAGAAAAGAGGAACTGCAGAATCGTAAACTTGGAGAGGAACTGGACAGTCTGGATATTCTGGCGGATGACTATGAAAAAAAGTATAATCAGATCCTCCTCGATATAGATGTAGGATATGATAGGATTGAAGAGATAGAAAGAAAGATTCGTTCCATCATGCGAAAACTGGAGTCTCTGAGGCAGGGGTTTAAGGCATCAGAGAATATAGAGAAGATGCTGAAGCATTTCACAAAGCTTTATGAACACATGAGCTGCCAGGAACGTCGTGATATGTACAGACTCTTCATAGATCATATCGAAGTTCTTCCGGAAACACGTAAGGATGGAAAGATGCTTAAAAGCATATCCTTTAAATTCTCTACCGAGTATGGAGAGAATGGCCTGACACCTGAAGGTGATACTGAAGATAATATCTGTTTTACGCTGGACTGCACAAAGCAAGGGCTGACAAAAGCGGAAGCAAAGGCAACATATGCAGAGCTGAAGAAATATATATTTGAGACGAATTCCACAAAGGTTTCATCTCTGTATATTGCTCAGATAAAGCGTAAATATGGAATCGATATGGGAGCAAATTACAATTTGGCAGCCGATCCGGAAAAGCATGTACCGACCTGCCCAGCGGCGAAAGAGCAGATAATCATAGATGCTTTGAAGCATTTCAAGATGCTGGATCCTTCTGTTGAGATGGTGCCAAATAGTGAGGTGGTGGCAAATGAAGGCTAAAAAAGACAAATGTTATATTTATATGAGGGTTTCCACATCAATGCAAGTGGAGGGCTACAGTTTGGAAGCCCAGAAGGAAAGACTTACAAAGTTTGCCGACTTCCAGCACATGGAGATTGTCAGGGAATACTGTGATGCAGGTAAGTCCGGAAAGAATATTACCGGAAGACCTGAGTTTACACAGATGCTGCAGGATGTGGCTAATGACCGTGACGGGGTTAAATACATACTGGTATTCAAACTATCACGTTTTGGCCGTAATGCTGCGGATGTTCTTAATTCTCTTCAGTATATTCAGGATTTTGGTGTGAACCTTATCTGCGTTGAGGATGGTATTGACTCATCCAAGGATTCGGGTAAACTGACGATAACGGTTCTTTCCGCGGTGGCAGAAATCGAACGTGAGAACATTCTTGTGCAGACTATGGAAGGACGTAAGCGAAAGCCCGTGAAGGCAAATGGAATGGGGGGCAAGCTCCCTTCGGATACAAACTTGATAAAGAGAATGATACCATCATTGTCGAGCCGAAAGATGCTGAAGTCGTTCGTATAATTTTCGATAAGTATGTTCAAGAGGATATGGGGCTGGATTCCATCTGTAATTATCTGAATCAGCACGGCTATACCAAACCGAAAACACGAGCTCAGGAAATTAATTATTTCACCAGAACTTTCCTGGCACGCGTTATTGATAATCCGGTTTATGTTGGAAAGATCGCTTATGGCAAGAGCACTACGGAGAAAGTCAAGGGCACCAGAGATCAGTATCACCGGGTCAAGGTTGATAATCCTCTGATTGCTGATGGAAAACACGATGCTATTATCAGCGATGAACTATGGGAAGCTGCTCAGGCGAAGCGAAAGGAAATGGGCGTAAAGTGGAATAAGACACATAGCCTTGACCACGAACATATTCTTTCGGGTATTATCAAATGTCCGATCTGTGGGACGGGGCTTGCGGGAACCGTCCGAAGGCGAAAGAATAAGAAGAGCGGCGAATACAAAGATGATTTCTATTATCGATGTCTTCATAGAAAGAAGATTGATGACGATAAATTCTGTGACTATAAGCCTTCGTTGAATCAGGATGAACTCAACCATCAGGTCGAAGCCGTGATAACGGATATGATCAATGACGAAAGCTTCATGGGATATATCAAAGACAAGTTGGGTGAAAAGGTTGATGTCAGTGAGTTGGAAGGAGAAAGAGAAAAGCTACGAGGACAGCTTCGACAATTATCCGGAGCGAAGAAGAAACTGACAGATATGCTGGATGCCCTGGATGTAAACGACAGACACTACGATCGAAAGTATCAGGACATGCAGGACAGACTGGATAACCTGTATGACAAGATCAGTGAGATAGAGGATGCAATCCAAGATGTGACAGCGAAGATTAATGCTGCTTATGGAGAACATCTGACAGCACAGGAGCTTTACAAGGTCTTAGAGAATTTTGATGATATCTACTTCAAAATGTCAGACCTTGAAAAGAAGGAGTTCTACCAGAACTTCATAGAAAGCATAACAATATATCCGGACAAAAAGACAAACGAGCGCATCATAGATGAGATCGACTTCAAGTTCCCGATATATTATGATGGACAAGAGGGTAGGGCAATTCGGTTGCTCAACGAAACAACAGTCGAGACGGTAGTGCTTCTGCAGAAGACCAACGCATAATGACTTTTTCAGATACGGGGGAAAGAGATGTCAGAAACGATTGATTCCATCAGGAAAAAAACCGGATTCCGGATGTGCCTGGTTTTCCTTGCCGGCGCCCTCCTTGCCCTTCTTGTGATCTTTCCGCTGCGGGGAATCATGAATGCCGTCAGCCGGATCGATTACATTTCCCAGCGACTGGATGACTATCCGCGCATGAAGGCAGTATTTCTTCAGGATTCTGCGGACCTGGCGGACTGGTGGCAGAAGGAAGTGTATGACCAGCGCGCACTGCAGGCCGCATTTATCTTTACAAACGACAAAAAACGATTAAACGACCGGGAAAAGCTGGACTTTGTCACCGAACTTACTGGAGCGGAGAAGGTGCGGATCGTGTCGGCTGAGGAGGCCCGGATCAAGTCCGGGGAGAGCACGCCGGACCACATCATTTCCAGCGCTGAACTGGCCGACGGACGTTTTATAATGTTCGAGTTCCGGGGCGGAGCCGCCCAGGAGAGTGCGGCGGCGGAAGACGACACTGTTTTCCTGAGCCAGCTTGAGGCCGGCCTGCCGGGATATATCTGTGTCGTCAGGGACGGCGTGCTGTCTGTTTATCCGGAGGACGAAAATGCGGAAGACCTGCGGAGCATGATCGGCAGCATGCTGGAAAGCGGCGCGCTGGATCCCGCGGGCCTGGCGGAGGAAGCACGGAAAAACGGAGAAAAGACAGCGCTGAAGGTGAGACTGAATCCCCGGACCGGTGCGATCCCTGCCAGAAAATACCTTCTCTACAGCGCAGCCTACGCCGGCGATACGGATTTTGTGGTCAACGTTTCCGATACCGCAGCCCTGTTCCGTTTCGGACGGAAACGAAGCTGGGCGCTGTGGTTCCTTTGCAGTGCCATTATGGTACTGCTGGGACAGATCCTCTGGATGACACAGCTGTACACTCCGGGAAAAGATCCGGGCGAAGAACTTCGCACGGCTGTTAAAACAAGTGTTTCCGCCATGTTCATGGCAGTGCTTTTCATCCTCGGCAGCGTCCTGGTGATCCAGATGCTGAGCAGTGTCAATCTTGCCCAGCAGG
>Ga0256407_10014955_pt1 | contig 10097 bp, 6 predicted proteins | sample RumenRJG_04DNA_FD_193489 | JGI IMG/M metagenome (GOLD analysis project Ga0256407, IMG submission 193489) | Bovine rumen microbial communities from Lethbridge, Alberta, Canada - RJG_04 | ecosystem: Host-associated > Mammals > Digestive system > Stomach > Rumen | place: Canada: Alberta | collected... | reverse complement strand
CCCATCCGCGTCTCTCTGAAATGTTATCTCCGCTGGTCGTTGGACAGACTTCAGAAGAGAATATGCCCAATAGTAATTCCGTAATGCATCATCAATTTTACAAGCCTCCTCTGCAATACCGCCAAGACGTATATATTCCTTGATGGTTCTTATGCGACCTTCGAATATGCGACTTAACTCAGAACGCTTTATGAAACGACCGATATGAGCATTGTCCGCATCATTATCAATGACTATCCTTTCAGTATTGGTTAATGTCGCAGTTGAATAGGTTTGCAACTTTGAGTTGGTATAACTTGTTGCATCAAGCACACCATTGACAGACTTCTCATCCTCCGTGATGGTGAAATCACTGCTCACCACAACGGAAATCTTACTAATCAATGATGCCAATGCCTGTTGGTCTGCCTCCTCTACAGTTGCACCCCATCCTTCACCATACAGGAAAATGTTGGAATTACGCTTCACCTCGTCCCAACTTTGCGAGAAAGTCGGAACGAGGCAAAGCACACAAACTATCAGTGTTATAGTTCTCTTTATCATTCTTTTGAAAATTACTTTTCGCTATCAGGTTTGAACCCCTCTCTCACGAATTCGCTTACCTTTTGGGCATACTTTTGAGCAGCAGCACTTTCTTTCGCTGCATTCTCGTATGCACGGATGCGGGCGCGTGTCGCAGCACTTTCACTGACGATAAAGAATGTCTGCATTTCGAATGTACCGTCCTTATTCTCTTTGATAACACTGAAGGATTCCTGAAGTTCCCCATTGATTTCCTTCTGCACAAGGCTCTCGTATGCAGCATAGAAATGATCAAATTCTGCACTGGCATCATCTCCATTGCCAGCAATATCACTAACTATGCGTCCTTTCAGTTGACGGCCTGCTTGTTGGGCATAGATATTGCAAGCATTGTTGATACAAGTCTGGTGCCCCACATTCTTCGACTTGAACTGAGAACAATTGCCCATAATTTCATAGGCATCCTCACCTTCTTGGTTCAGTTTCTCATAATGAGAAAGCAAGGCTACATCAAGAGAACGAGTAGAACCATAAAGGCTCCAACCACCCTTCTTGAATTCCTTCATTTTTGTTTTGTACTCTTTCTTCTGAGCTTTCTTTAAAGCTTTAGAGTTTTGGGCAACTGCTGTCGGCAATACCAGGCAGAGTGCCGTGAGAAGCATGACTAATTTTTTCATGATTTCACTTTTTTATTGTTAAACAATCGGTTATATGTTTCATTGAACGGTTCATTGCTATAATCTTCAAGTTCTATATTATCAGGGTCAATGGGAACTGGGGCTTCCTTCTTGGGTTTAGTACCTGTGCAAACTAATCTAATGACATCGCTTAGAAGATTGTCATTAGGGTCATCAACCTCAAACAGGCCATTTGAATAGCAGTATTCCAACGATCCACGATCCTCTTGCTGTAAAAGCCAGCAGAAATAGAAAGTCCTTAATGACTCTGGCAAAATGCAGGATAGTTCAACAACTCGTCCTTCCTTATCTTCCTTTTCAAGTGTCTTTTCCTTTATGATGTACTTTATCATAAGTGTCAAATACTTGAACAGGTTCTGATATTCATTGCCTCTGTTATATGTTATTTGTGACAAGTAGTATGTACAAACACCTTCGGTCTTTTGGGCTTCGTAATCGGATATATCGTAAAATGGAACCATAAAATGCGATAGGAAAAATTGATAGTCCTTTTCAATTGATGTTTTATCCCTTTTCACCAAGTCCGATAAGGTATCTGTCATAGATTTTAAATGTTGTTCGAATCTTTCTATTCTGTTTGAGTGTCTTTGCTCATTATAAGTAATATAGATGAGCGTTACAGAGAGAATGCTAATCCCGATACCGACATAGTTGCCAAATGCGCCCCAATCCGATGTCTTTTCAGACAGAGGTGTGTTATAGAAGTAGACCACATATACAATTATGGTCAGCAATAGAATTGTTACTGCTACATATATGTAGTTTCGAGGTCGCATTTTATGGGCATGTTAAGATAAGACGAAAGCCAGCACCTATATCCGAGTTACTATAACTGCTACTATAACCTGCACTTCCCCAAACACTATAATGTGCGTAAGTGCTTGATGTGTTCGTTATATAGTTGGAAGCGGATTTATAACACCCTCCATACACATAATTATAGGAACCATTTCTATCTGTTACAAATTCTCCCACATTTCCACTCATGTCATATATACCTAGTTCATTAGGTGCTTTTGTCTTTACCGTTTGTTTTGAACTGGAATTGGCAGAATACCATGCAACGTCCCCAGGTGTATTACTTCCACAGTAAGTGTATCCTTGTGACTTGTTTCCTCCTTTTGCAGCATATTGCCACTGTGCAGCACTCGGAAGGGAAAACGACAACTTTGTAGTGTTATTCAGTTTTTCAATAAAACTTAAGGCTTCAGTACAACTAATAGAGCTTTTAGGCAATTGGGATGTTGACGATGTCCCATTTACACTATTGTACAAAGCCTCGGTTACTTCGGTCTCGCCAATCAAAAAGAACCCACCAGAATACCCTGCAACAGGAATCATCTTGAATTCCACACCGCTTGCTTTCACATAAAGTCCGCTACGCCAATTGTTATGCGCACTCTCGGAGGGTATCGCCATATAGCCACTCTCTCCCGTCTTTAACATCTCAGAAGTACAAGTGCGAGTATAAGCGAAGTCTGAACCGACAAGACCAATGTTCCTATCTGTATCAGAGAATACACCATATATATAAGGTGTGCTGCCATTGGAGGCCACTGTTGATGTAATCATCGCATTAGATGATGAGAATGTATTGATGGCAGGAGAGTACGTAGTATATACAGAGATACCCGTAGTGTAAATCTTAGCACCCGACGTGCCAGTAAAGCGAATCCGCCCAGTCTTAGGAGATAATGTAGCCTGTACGGTCAAAGAACCATTGCTATAAGCATACGTTCCATTTACATCCTCGTATATTTCCGAATTTGAATTCAATGAAACAAGCGAAGAACTCGAAAAAGTAGCGTTAACAAAGTATCGAGCCTCGCATTTCAGATTTGTGCCTGTTGCCAGATTTCCGTCGTAGCTGACAGACCAACCCGATGAGGAATTATAAGTAGCCTCTCCTGGCACAATGGTACTTCCATTGTAGAAGGTAATGAAAATTTTATCGCCATTGTTCCAAGATGAAGAAGTCGCGGCTCTCGTCTGGAGTCTGGCTTGATTTGATGGTTGGTCAAAACCGACCACATTACCAACGAACTCCATGGGTATCGTGTGGATGGTTGACTCATCTGTTGATTGTACTTGTTCTTGCTCGATGAAATCATCGTCAGAACATGCCCCTATGATGAAACAGCAACCTGCCATCATGAGCATCTTTGAAAGATTACGAACGTGTCTCATATCAATTTGTTTTTATTTGTTATTGCCAATTAGCGTCACCTTCAAAGTTTGTCTTTGAGATTGAACCTGAGGTGTTTGTTGATGAATCGAGATTGGTGTCTGAATTAAATCCCGTAATCGTAACGGTCACCTTAGAACTCACGCTGGTGTCCCAACTAGAATCGCTTTTGAAACCAGATACGGAAAGCGTTGTGCCACTTGTAGTTGTAGAATCGTAGTTCTTGTCTGCCCCAAATCCTGTTATCGTTAAACTTCCCGTAGAATTCCCCATATTGTCATAGTTGATGTCGTCCCCGTAATCCTTGCGCAGGAAGGATCCACCATAGTTCAGCTGTGTTACGGTCAATTTCAATGAATAGGTTCCTTCTTTCAAGTCAGTCAATGCGATGGTTATATAGCCAATTCTTGCATCAGTCGTTGTGTTCTCGGTAGCTGTCACTGTAAATGTGTTGCTTGATTGATTCACGCTAAGCCATGAGGCAGAGCAAGAAATGCTATAGGTTCCGTCTGTTGAGATAGTTATAGCCTCAGATTTTCCCCCCTTTGAGTAGAACAAAAGAGAACTATGGTCTACGGTTATGTATCTGGCGCTTTGTGTAACCATTACTCGTACATTCTGACCATGTGGTGTTTCTACCACAATATATGCTGTACGAGAGTTTACAGAAGCATTATCTTCGGCCACAACTTTTATGTCAGCGGTACCACTTCCGCTTGTCTGGGACAGGGATATCCATGATGCACCATTCTCAGCGTATGCAGTCCATGTGTCGTTTGTAGTGACGGTAATACCGATGCTTCCACCCTTACTTGTATATTCCAAAAGGCTATTAGATATTGTCAGATACTTTCCTTTTTGGCTGACCGATATACTCAGTGTCTTATCTCCCATGGTTACGGACACGCTACCAGTACGTTCACTACTTGATGTGTTTTCTGTTACATTAACGAGCAATGTAGAATTTCCAGAAGCCGTTGTCGGGCTTACACTTATCCATGAAGCATTACTTGTGGCGTTCCAGGTTCCATCAGTTTCTATAGCTACCGACCGAGAACCACTCTTATCCGTAAAGGTCAAAGATGACGGTGTCAGACCAAATGACTTACTTCCTTGTGTAACTCCAATTGTAGTATCCTTGCCCCCCATTGAAATCGTTATGCTACCAGAACGGGTGTTTACTGACATGTTTTCTGTGACACTGACTTTTAGTGTGCCGTTACCTGTAGCGGAAGATGGGCTTAAAGTAATCCACGAATCGGAAGTGCTTGCTTCCCATTTACCATCAGAAGTAACAGTAACATTCTGTGTGCTACCTGAACTAGTGAAGGCCAAAGATGTTGGTGAAACGGTTATGCTCTTTCCGTATTGCGTCAAACTAACTGCCGTCTTGTTTGTCTTTCCATCAATGGTTAAGTACATCTGAGACGTTCTCTGCTCTGCAGAAGTGTTTTCTGTAGCAGTCACTTTTACAGTCGCATTACCATTTCCACTCGTGGCAGAAAGTGTAATCCAACTTGGATAATCAGATAACGTCCAGCTTGTATTACTTGTAACATCCAGCTTAGAAGACCCTCCTGCAGCAGGGAAAGTTAAGGATTTGCTATCTATATCAGCACTAAATACTTTTGCTTTTTGTAAGATAGTTACACTTATTGTTTTATCTATCATCGTGATATCAATCGTGCCTTCACGTGATGACTCAACCGGATTATCGTCAACAGAGATATTTATTGAAGAATTACCACTACCAGACATTGAAGATACACTTATCCAAGGGTTGCTGTTTTGAACCTGCCAATTTTCGTCAGCAGTTATATCAATAGACTTGGAACTAGCGACATCTTCAAATATCAGCGACTGGGCACTAACATCGAATGATTTGCCATTTTGTTCTATAACAATGGTGTTGCCAACTGTCACGCCTTCCTGAGTTACCTTTATTGTAGCAGAGCGTGAGGACGTACTTGCGTTATTACTTGCAGTAATAGTAATAGTTGCATCTCCATTACCACTTGTCTTTGAAATATTTATCCAAGAGGGACTATCCAATACAACCCAAGACGTGTTACTGCTAACTGTAACCGTCTGAGATTGCCCAGCGGCTGCAAACGTCAATGATGTCTTATCAACTTCAACGTAAATCCCTCTTTGTCTTACTGGAATTTGGATTCTTTGGTCACTTCCTATCGACAAAATTACATATCCAGTCCTTTCACTTGTTGAAGGATTAGGTGATACACTAACCGTCATTGTCGATGTTCCAGCCTGACCCGAAGTCGGCGTGACTTCAATCCAACTGCTTGCAGACGATGCTGTCCAGGATGCTTCCGAATTGACAGTTAAACTTACAGAACCAGCCGTATTGTTGAACGTCAAAGACTCTGTTGAAGCTGTAATTGATGATGGGGCTTGGCGAATGGTAATTTTTGCAGAGGCGTTCTTGGTTCCTGTATGAACTACAGAAATTGTACCAGTTCGATATGTATTTGTTTCGTTGCTTGGAAGAGAAATACTAATAGAATTACCTGACTTATTAGCAGTAATCCAACTATCTGAAGCCGAAATTTCCCATGTACAATTTGAAGAGACCGTTACCTTGTCGCTATTTTCAGCACCAGTAAGGTCAAATTCTGTTTTTGAAAGATTTATGTAAGGTGTTGCTCCCGCCTGTGTTACAGAAATGGGAGCCTCATATTTCCAGTCGCTGACATCTGCCTTTAAATAGAAAATTCCTGTACGCACCTCGTCACCTGCTGTATTTTCAGAAACACCGACCGAAATAGTTCCTGAAGCAGTTCCAGATGTAGGTGATAGAGATATCCATTCTATGCCATTCTCCAACTTCCATGGGGTTTGGGTACTTGTTACGTTTACTGGTTGAGTACCTGCTGCTGATGCGTATGTTAACGAAGTGGGCGTAACGGTCATATATCTAGGCGTAAGAGTTGGGTATAACCCCAAACTCTCATCATACTGCTCAGAGCATCCAATAAGCAGTAGGGAGAATATTATATATGTTATGTATCTGTTCATCTTAAAAGAATGCAGTTATTCCAAGTTTAACATTAAATCCCTCACCCCAGTTCTTTACTTTGGAAGACACTTCCGAAAGAGCCGTGTAACCCTTGGACTTGCTCATGGGAAATGAATACTCTGGAGATATGCTTATGGCAAAATGATTCACTATAGCTGCTGAAAATCTAAGGGACACAAGACCACTTGCAACATTTGCTCCATCTGCAGGAGTCACATCAGCACCACTTTCCATTGTCTCTTTTAGTTTCAAGAAGTTGATGCCGACTTGTGGCGTCAAACGATATCTCGTGGAGATTGGTATGCCATAACCAATCTTTGCAGAAATGTTTGTGGCTGGCGTATAATTGCTGGCAATAGGGGGCGTGTTATTGCCACTCCAGTATATGGTCTCGCTTTTACCAGTCCCATATAAGTACGAGGCTTCTATATTGACATGATGAATATAACCTCCAAGAGTTGCACCAAATGCAATAATGGAACCAGCCTTAACATTACCTTCAGCATAAAATTCGTTTTTGTAGTTGAATATCTTGCTTAACGAAATGCGCACATTGGGGTCTGAACTGCTTAATGACAAACTCTTTTCAAAATCCTTATATCCCGCTTTGGTTGCCTTGATAGTATAGGTTCCTGTTGTCAGTTCTTTTGTACACGGAGCTACACCTATTGACTGTTTGTTGACATAAATATTGGCACCATTAGGACTGCTGGTAAACTTGTAATCTGCTACCTGGCTTAGTGTAATTGAGATGTCGTTGGTTTGGTTTTCCACTATTTCTACAGTTCTCGTTTCAGTCTTATAACCTTTGGCTGAAACTTTCACTTCATGCTTTCCTATTTGTAACTCCACCGGTTCTAAAGTGGAGCGGCCAATTGAGCGCCCATCCACAAACACCTCTGCAGAGTATGGATTCACATGGACACTGAGTTTTCCTTTGATTGGTTTTAGGTCATTGACAATCAATGTGTGGTTTTGGTCGTCAACAACAACCTGTCCTTCTTTGGGATAATATCCAATTGCTTCAACTTTGTAAGTAAACTGACCATGCGCCATTTCTCTGGTTGCCTCTCCCAAAGCGTTGAGTTCAACACTCATACCATTCAAAAACAATGTGGCATTTGCTGGTGTTATCTTGATAGATAGCTTTTGTTTCTTTGTGTCGTCATAGTTTGTCACGAAAACTTGGTCATGAGTTATCTTCATGATGTAAGTCCGGGCTTTCTGTATGGTTATAGGGAAATCATAGTTCGGCAATGTCCCAAGTTGTTGATGCCTAATGCTAATGTGCTTTATGCCGTAAGGAACCCATAGCCAGACTTCCCCCACGTGATTGTCCTCGATTTTTGTGATTCCAGCTGACCCGACATCAAACTGAAAACCTTTTTGAGTGGTTTGAACACGTATCAAAGCACATTTGTCACCATTTTGATCCAAAACGGCATTTCGACCATTGGCAGTCAAATCGTTTTCTGCCAAATAGAATTCTGTGACAGATATATCTTGGGCATTCATCTTTCCAAAAGAAAGAAGAACTGCCATGACAATTAATATGTTTCTACACTTGGAGTATTTCATTCCAGCCAGTGCGTAACTAATCTGTTAAGTTCGCTGGCTGCCTTGGCAAACATGATTCTCTTCAACTTGTTTGCATATACAGAAAGACGTGGAGCCGACCTTTTGCCCGTTCCACGATGTGTAGGCCTTCGCATTGCCCTTCTTGTCGAAACGAGCAACGCCGAAAGCCCCACGCCGATGTATTTGATACCATCTGGTGTGGAGCGCAAAACACCCTTTAACCAATAATGGTGAACAATACACCTCAAGGGGCGTTCCCGTTGCTTTGTTTTTGACAAGAAGTCTGAGGTTGCGAAGTTCACACATCGTCAAAACCAAAGCGTATAGGTACGCCTTTTATGTATATGTTTTCACCCATCCTTTTGCCCAAGGGCTTCCGGCATGAGTTTCAACTCCGCAAAGTTACTCAATTTTTCTTATATATGAGAAATTTTCATTCCTCAACCATGAAATTTTTGCAATTTTTGATTGAAATTACGCGCGAAGCAGGGTCAACATGCCTTTTTTTGAAAAAAAAGTTGTATCTTTGTGCCGGCTTTTTAAGCGAACAATCAATATGACGATTGAGGACATACAAGCATTGATTCATGGTGATGAGACTCGCACGTTGGAACTGAAAAAAACAACGGGCGAGTTGAAGGATGGTATCCGTTCTGTTTGTGCCTTCCTCAATACTGCTGGCGGTTGGCTGTTCTTCGGCATTGCACCAACAACCCTGAAGATTCTTGGTCAGGAAGTGACCGACAATACCCGAAAGGAGATTGCTCGTGAGATTGCGAAACTGGAACCATTGATAGACCTGCCAATAGAATACATTGAAGTGCCAGACCGTCCTGATTTTCAAGTCATCGCCATTCATGTTGATGCTGCGGGGTATTGGAGTACGCCTTATACTTACGACAGTAAACCATACATACGGATAGAAAGCACTACCGTTGTTATGCCCCGTGATATGTTTGAGGACAGATTGATGCGGAGCAAGGGCAACCGCTACAAATGGGAAGACCAAGTTTGTGAAGGTATCACCATTGCAGACTTGGAGGAACAGCGTATTCGTGGCGGAGTGCGTTTAGGTGTTGAACGTGGTCGCATGCCAACATCTTCATTGATGGAAACAACGGAAAGCCTTGTTGAGAAACTGAAACTTACGACTTCCGACGGGAAATTGAAGAATGCTGCTGCTGCCTTGTTCCTTCATGACACCAGTCAGTTCCCTCAGTTCCTGCTTCGCATGGCTCGATTTCGTGGCACCGACAAGAATGAGTTTATCGACAACCAGCGTGCCTACGGAAACTTCTTCACACTCCTGGATGCCGGCATGGCTTTCTTTTTCAAGCATCTTTCAATCAGCGGCAAGATAGTGGGCTTTACGAGAGAAGAGAAACTGGAGATTCCTGCTGAAGCATTACGTGAAGCCTTGACGAATGCCCTTTGTCATAGGATGTTCCATAATACAAGTAGTTCTGTCGGCATCGCTATCTATGATGATCGTGTAGAGATTGAGAATACTGGTCATTTGCCAGATGAATTGACTGTCGAGACTATTAAGCAATCCCATCATTCATTTCCTCAGAACCCGACTATTGCAGACGTGCTGTTTAAGACTACGTTCTTGGAAAATTGGGGCAGTGGCGTAGGTCGCATGGTAGATGCTTGTAAGAACGCTAACCTTCCTGAACCGGAGTTCAATCAAAATGCCGCATTCGTATGGGTCACGTTCAAACGTGCAACCCTACAACCCCACAACCCTACAACCCCACAAGTTAATACCCCCTCAACCCCCTCAACCCCCTCAACCTCAAAATGCGAGATAGCAAAAGCTAAGCGTTTAAAAGCTTTATTATCCGCTATTGGAGCAAATGGCTCAAATCTGAGAGCCTTGATGGAATCGATGCAGAGAAAGGATAGAAAAGGATTTGTGAGCACATATATTGTGCCAAACATAGAAGCAGGTTATATCGCGATGCTTTACCCAGAGGCACCGAACCATCCAATGCAATCATACTATCTGACTAAGAAAGGCAGAGAGTTATTGGAACAACTCTAATAAGTGTTAATTTGCCGTTTCATGGTATTT
>Ga0256407_10014954_pt1 | contig 10099 bp, 12 predicted proteins | sample RumenRJG_04DNA_FD_193489 | JGI IMG/M metagenome (GOLD analysis project Ga0256407, IMG submission 193489) | Bovine rumen microbial communities from Lethbridge, Alberta, Canada - RJG_04 | ecosystem: Host-associated > Mammals > Digestive system > Stomach > Rumen | place: Canada: Alberta... | reverse complement strand
TATACTATTTCTTGAAAATGTTGACCGATTAACCATATCACCAGCAAGTCAAAGGGGACGTGATTTTGCCATTATCTTGCAATCGCTATCAGATTTAGGTTATATTGTAGAGTGGCGAATTATTAATGCTGCTGATTATGGAATGCCGCAACGCAGACGTAGGACATATATTCTAGCATACAAGAAAAATACACCAATTGCTGATACAATTCTTGACCCAACTGATTGGTTGATTAGAAGTGGTGTTTTTGCTACTGCTTTTCCTGTTTGTAATATTGACATAGATGGATTATTTGGTTTAGATTCTTTTTCTTTGAAAAAACGTGAAACTGATGATTTGGCGGATTTGAGTGAATATTTCAATGAGAACAACAAATTACGACCATTTAGCAATGCAGGAGTAATGATTGACGGCAATATTTGGACACATAAAGTTGAACCAAATTATGATGGTGTGCAGATATGTTTAGGTGATATTCTAGTTACGGGGGATGACCGAAAATATATTACAGATGATTTTTATTTATCAGATGAAGATTTGCCAAAATGGCAATATTTAAAAGGAGCAAAGCATGAAGAAAGAAGATCAAGATCCGGTCATGTTTTTTATTACAATGAGGGAGGAATGGCATTTCCTGATTCATTAGATAAACCATCAAGAACAATAATTACGTCAGAAGGAGGTAAAACTGCTTCAAGATTTAAGCATGTTATATTGGATCCAGTGACACATCATTTAAGAAGATTAATTCCAATTGAACTTGAAAGATTAAATATGTTTCCAGATAATCATACGATTGGGCAGAATGATGTCAAAAGAGCATTTTTTATGGGAAATGCACTGGTGTGTGGAGTAGTTACAAAAGTTGGTGAGGAAATCTATCGCAGAGTTGGAAATATATATTAAAAATATGGCGGTTTATTTAAACCGCCATATTTTAGATAATACCTTTCATAACTGCCAACGATTCATACACCTTTTTGCGAACAACAATGTTAATCGGACATTCTGCTAATCTTGTAGTTAGATAAAACCAAAAATCTCTGCCATTCACCTTGTCAATAGCACCACTTATTTGTTCTTCTCTAATGCGTTGTGCTTTTTCTCTTAATTGTTCGACAGAAAATCCCTGCTGATTTAACCAATTCAGAATATCACTTCGTTTTACGAGCATATATTCTATTTGTGTGATGTCCTCAACCTCAATATTCCACGATTTAGTTGCTTTTATCCACATCATTAGATAATACTCGGTAATTTTCTTCGTGTCAGTTAACCATCCCTCAACAATATTGCCATTTTGAGAAAGAAACGATAGTTCAAGAGCAAAAGTGGGAAGTGGTTTCATCATATAATGCGTAATTGCTTTCTCATCTACAATCGCATTGTCTATTCCAAGTGATGGTATAGAAATGATGATGTCTGACCCCGATACTTGTGCTTCTCTACCATCTGTTCTAAGATGTTTTGTAAATTTATCATCATTATAAAGATGGGTGTCTAAATACTGGGCAATTACACGTTCAACTCTCATATCTCTGCCCCTATATGAATTTGCCATATTATATAAGATTTAATTCAGGAAACACACTTGCAGCAGTTGTTGTTGGTATTGGCGAAACACCGACAGGTGGACGAGCAAAAGAAGAGCATAGTTTTGATAATGATGCTTTGCCCAACAACACTGCTATGATGTGCGCATAAGTTTTCATATTGTTTGTTCGTCCCGTCCCTTGACCGAACACATCATGCCCCAATGTATAATACTTAACATCTTCATTCCAAGCAATTGCTTCTAGATAATGAATATATGCTTCTGTTGAAATACCATCATAAGTAGGGAAGAATGATGTTACAATATCCATTGCTTCTTTTGAAGGAGAAAAACGATAATAACCTTTATTATCTCTAATATGATCAACAAGCAAGGAGTTGCGGTAAATAATACAACCTAAAATTCTTAATGCTTCTTCACTTACTTTGCTGACATCTTGAAAGAAATTAAATACATGGTCAAAACTGCCATCAAATTCCTTTTCAACACCATTTACAAATACTGTTGGGTGCATATCGTTTGGGTTATTTCCCAGATGACCATCTTTCCATTTGATAGTATCTAGATAATATTCTTTTCCAAATTTGCCCAAACTAACTTTATAACGTTTATCGTCTGATTCCCATATGTCATGAAGAACAAATGACCCTTTTTCTTTATTGCCACTCCACGATATTGCCTCTTGTATCAATTGCAATTTTTTATCTCGCACCTTTGCTGCAAAGGTGCGATTTCTTGAAACCTGTTCGTTAAATTCTAATCCGTACATAGTTATTATTCAAATAATTTTGGGTACAAAGATACTAAAACTTATTTGAAGCACCGCATAAACACATCTGCAATCATAATACATAAGAACAGCACCCATTTATTTAGTATTTGTTAACATTGTCGGATTGAATTTTTTGACCTCTGTTCATATGTTATGTATGTAAGTTAATTAATCAATTAGAAGTTGCGCACGACACGGATTAAGTGTATAAAACAATGTTTACGGCAATGGTTACGTTTCATGGTTTTAAGTCAAAAGAAGAATGGTTGAGTTTAGCACAAAAGTTGTATGCTGAAAAGAAGTTTGTTAAATATATCTTTTGTGAGGCAAAGAATTGGAAAGACGGACAATCAATTGAAGATTACATAGAAGGGGTATATGATGATGGTTGGCGTGATGGGATAGGTATACTTTTGTCAATCAAAACTAAATCTATGAAAATATTGAAACTGCTCAATGATTTCATAAAAAGAAATCATTATGAAAGCAAAAATCATTGGGAAAGCAACTATGCTATTTGGAAAAAAGGTCGTGATTTAAGTTTGCCTATAACATTGGATGAACTGTTAAACGAACAATCAAAATAACATCTGCAATTAATGTAAGAGGATTAAGTTGTTATCAATTAATAAAGTATTTATTAACTTTGCACAAAATAATTAAGACAATGAAAATGAAACTGAAAGAAGTCGAGTTGTCAAACAACGTAGATTACCGCATCGTAAATGTCAAAATTGTGGAAATCGGATTTGTCTGGACAGAAGTATTATTGTCTGTTGAACTCTTTGATAGGGAGACAGGTGTATTATTAGACACAATAGAGGTAAAAGCAATGGGTCAAGGATTTGATACATCAGAGGATTGGTATTACTTCATTGAGCAAAAAGAAGAAGAAGGTTTTGAATTTGAAAAAGACGAATATGATGATGTAGATTATGACCACGTTTCAGATGAAATTAAAGAAGAATTTGAGAATTATGTAAATGACTTGTACGAGGAATATTTCAATGATTCCGACTATGATTGTGATTTCAAATTTTTCAGGAATGAGTATGCTGATTCTCGTGGTGATGTGAAAGATAATCTTGATGATTGTGACTATCTTGATGATTATAACTTTTATTACATTGAGGACAACACGGCACATTGGGTAAACATTGACAAAGCAGAAATGATTGGTTACAATGCCGAAACCAAGAACGAAGTGTATAAGAGTGGAGATATTTATTTTGAAGAAGAGAATATAGATGGTGAGTTTAAATTGATTGACAAGAATACAACAAATATCATTGATGATGAAGATTAGGCAATTATTTGTACTATCATCATTAGAGACAAACTGGGACACTTAAAGTGTCCCAGTTTGCTTTTTTATATCATCTGTAATTGTACAAATCTTGTTTGTCATAAAACAATCAAGTGGGTAAAATTTAACATTCATTAAGATTGTCATTTTGAATTTTTTGACCCTTGTTCATATGTTGTATATGTAAGTTGATTAAGTCATTAACAATTAAAATAATATGATTATGAAAACAAAGATTTACAATTTTGACACAAAAAACAATGCTGATGAAATGTATCTCAAAATCAAAAAAAGCATTATCAAAAAGGGATTCAAACTGGTTTCTACACATTCTCGCTGTGACCTTACTTGCACAAATCGAGAATTTCCATATCAATTGATTGTAATATCATATAAACAATCTGCATAACAAACAACAATACAAATAATTAGAAGTTGCGCACGACACGAATTTAGTGTATTGAAAAATGATAAAGGTATCAGTTGCAATCATGGGATTAAAAACAAAAGAAGAGTATTTAGAATTAGCACAAAAGTTATATGCTGAAAAGAGATTTGTGAAATATATAGATTATGAGCATATTTCTCGTAGTTTTGTAAATAAACAAACTATTGAAGAGCAGATTAATGAAATATATGATATGGAAAATTTCCCTTATAAAAATAGATTTGTAGGTGTATTTTTAAGCATACATACTAAGTCACCAAAAATTCTGAAACTGCTGAATGAGTTTATTAAAAATAATCATTATGATGGCAAATATGAGATTTGGCGATGTAATTATAAACTACACGGTGAGATGCCCATGACATTAGATGAACTGTTAGAGAAATATTCAAAATAAAATCATCTACCCAATTCAAAAAGGAGATTCACCAATCTCCTTTTTTTGTTGTTCTTGATTCAGTAATACACCTCAATTGTATCAACCAAATATTTTATATTAAAGTGAATCAGAAAGATATGTATCAAGGATATCAATTATTGATTAAATTGATACATTTTGAATTTGATACAGATAATTGGGATGACGTATAATTAATTTGACAAATCGATTATTTGTACAATGATAAAAGGTCGTGTTTACGACCTTTTATCATTGTTGCTGTACTCCTATTAGTTATTATGATGAAAAACTATATCAGCACAGAATTTTCGACAAGGCAGTAGTAGATGTGCATTATCAGCGGTAATCATGTTATTCAATAACATTTGGGACATCATTGCCTGTTTATCAATTCTCTTGTCATTCTTGCATAACAGAAAAACTACTTTGCCCAAACTAATGTTCTTTTCAACATAAGTGCGATTCTTAAATTTGAGAGTGATGTCATAACGTGTCATAATAGAATAATTTAAATGTTTATTAATTAGTTGAATTTCTCTTTCTTAATTGTATTGATAATATGAGAACTCTCGACAAAAAATTCAAAAACAGTATGGTTAAGAAACGTTAATTTTAGTGGGTTATGTTGCTCATTTTTTGATGTTTATATGCTCATTTTTTGTCTGTTAAAACTGAATTTCACACCCCATTGTTCATATATTAATAATACACGGCAATGTCGTCGTGTATTAAAAATAAAATAATTTTATATTATGAACAATTATGTTTATTCAATTGACGATTTGCGCAAATTAAATGCGCAAATTGAATCTGCTCGCAATGATAATGAGTGGATAGGTAATCTGATTTGTGACCGAAATGGTCAAGTTGCAAATGTAATTGACAATTACGTTTATTATCTCACACAATCACCCAAATATAAGGGAAGTTTGAGATACAATGATTTCACAAAACAAAAAGAGTTCAATGGTCAGGAGATGAATGATTTTAATACATACATTCTCTATAATGACATTGAAAGAGAATTGAACCTAACAACACGTTCAAAGGTTGATTCGGCATTAATGGAAGTATTTGATAAGAACAAATATAATCCCATTATTGATTATTTGAATGGTGTTGTGTGGGATGGGAAAAAACGTGTTGAGAGTTTGTTCATTGATTTGCTCGATGCAGATGATACGACACTCAACCGATATATGACCAAAATTTGGTTTATCGCAGCAGTTAAACGGATCATCGAACCTGGCAGTAAGTTTGACAATATGATTGTGTTGCAAGGTGAGCAAGGTATTGGCAAATCGGCAATTTGTGATTTAATCTCACTCAATTATTCAAACAACGTGTCGTTGAATGAAATTGGCAACCGAGATTTAATAAATAAATTAAATCGAACTTGGATTGGGGTTGTTGATGAATTGGATTCGTTCAGCAAAAAAGAAATGAGCAATATCAAGACATTTATATCAAATACGAAAGATACGGCAAGATTGGCATTTGGCAAGAATGCTGAAACGTATCTACGTCATTGTGTTTTCATTGGGTCAACAAACGATACTGCATTTTTGCGTGACAATACAAGTGTTGCCGAACGACGTTTTTGGGTTATTAAGTGCAATAAGACAAGTAGAGACAGCAAGGTGTTTGATGTGTTGACGAAAGATTACATCAATCAGTTATGGGCAGAAGCAATGCATTATTACGAAGAAAACCCAAATATGTATCTGGATTTGCCAAAAGATTTGCAAGATGATTTCAGGACAGAAATGGAGCAATTCAAGACATACAACGAAGATGCGGTTATTGATTATGTCAAGAGTATTTTGGAGAAACCGTACAAATTGAATGATAGAGGTGAGTTTGCTGATGAGAGAGATTTTTTAGAGCAATACAATGGTAGTCATAGTTATGGAGAAAGGCAGAATAGCAAGATTAAACGAATTCCGTATTCATACGTTCGATATGTTTTGAAGTCGGTTTATAACGAAGAAAGGACAGGGAAGTATATTGCCAATGGTTTGGGTGATAATTGGTCATATAAATCAATTCGGTACAAAGATAAAACGTGCAAAGGATTTGAATGTCGGGATTGTGAATGCGATGCTGATTTGTTTAGTGACTGCAAATAAATTTTAGTGTGTTGTTGTTTGTAACCATGTAACTTGTAACCATTTATAATTTATTTATTTTATTATTATATATTTTATTGAATGGGAAAATATTGGGTTACAATGGTTACAAACATCACCACTGATTAATATTTTTTATCAAAGGATATGACAGTAAGTACAACAGAATTAGACAACATCAAAGTTGGTGTTTATAGTGATTCAAAATCAACAAAGAAAAAAGCAGAGATTAGATTGATAGAGTTTCTATTGCCAGTTCAGAATTACATCAAAGATATGATTGGGGAATTAAGGAGTATCAAAGATGAGAAACAACAAAAGGAGTATAAGACAAATAATCTGATTGGTGTTACTATGTCTGCATTGCTGGGAGATAGTCGAACAACAAACGATATTGTTCAATACAACAACATCATGTGTGTTGATGTGGATGAGGAAGATAATAAGGAGTTGTTTGCAAAGAACAGTATTGAGGAGATTAAGAAAGCAATTTTTGATCTAAACTTTGTTTATTGTGTTTGTTTGAGTTGCAGGGGTAAGGGGTTTTATTTCATTGTTCCGATACCTGATTCAAAAGATATTGCGATATACTATACTTCTATGTATCACAAACTAAAAAATTATGGTATCAACATTGACAAACATTGCAAGGATGTCACAAGGATTAGATTTGGTAGTTACGATGAGAATATATTGCTGAAAAGAGATTGTGAGATTGAGGTGTTTGAAGAGATAAGTGTAGAACAAATCAACGAGAAAAAAGCAGAATTGGAAAAGGCAAAACGAGTTATATTGAAAAAGCAACATCGGTCACACGATGAGCAAATCAAGTATTTGAAACAGACAATTGATTATTTGATTAAGAAAGGTTTTGATACCGGCAAACATTGGGCAGAATGGGCAACGATTGGAAAGTATTTGAAAACGATTGGTGAGGATGGAAGATTGTTGTTTCATAAGTTGTCGGCAGTGTCAAGTGCGTATAAAGGGATTGATGATGTCGAGAAAAATTGGCAAAGGTTTGATGTCTGTAATAGTGTAGATGAAGCAATGGGAAAGTTTTACACAATGGTCAAGAATAAGTATGGTACAGATTGGCGAAAAGAAATGAAAGAAATGGGATAAGTTGTTTGCATATCAAATACTGCACAAAATATTGAATTGTTTTGTGCAGTATTGTTATATTATTATATATAAATATATTACAATACAAGTAATGACAACAGATGAAATCATACACATGATAGAAAAAAGGGGGAAGATGGTAAAAGATGTGTTCTACCCGATGTATATAATTCTTGTTGAGAAGTATTATGATGACATCGATTCGGTTAATATAAATGATTCCTTGATGGAGGTTTGTTATAATGCAACAAGAACAGTAATCGAACGGATTATTAATAACCAGTCATACTATGCTGAAATAATTTATCTATCGCAACGTTCCCTTGAACGTGCACGCAAAGATTTGGGAACAATGCCAAGATTAGATTATTCAGACATAGATAATGCTGAACATTTGAGACATATAGAGGAATTGTGTGCATTCCCATTATGATTAGCAAAAAGGATTTAAAACAAAAATATCAAAATGACATAAGATATGAAACATTTAAAAGATACAGTAATGGAGAGTTTGCAACCGAATGCAAAAAAGATGAAAGGATTCATACAATTTATAAAGGAGTCAAAAAAGAATAGCAATGACAACTCTACAAAGAAACAAGAAACAGATGAACAATTAATTAAATCGGATATTAAATAGTTCATGTGATTTCAATTCTGTTTACCCTCACCATGATATCATGGTGAGGGTTTTTATTTTGAGATAATGCTATCTCTTATTGTATTTAATTCTTCGTTCTGAATTAAATCTTCTATCATCTTCTGAAATGCCTCTACCTCTCCGATGTTGAATATTGACAGATGTTTCTACCCCATTGATAATCTTCCAATAAATCCAATTATAACTGTCTATTTTATATTCTTCTATTGTGTTGTCATAATAGAAGATTTTTACAACATACTTCATTCGTGAAATTGGTGATAATTCAATCTTACTAATGATTCGTTTTGTAATTTCTTGCTTTGTCCTAAAATCAACATCATTTATGTTTTCATAATTGTGATGCCATAATTCTTGATATATTTTTTCATGTTCTACACGATATTCTTCCATTTGTTTCTTTATATCATTAATTTTATTCTGTGTCTCATTTTCAAGTCGTTCTGCCATATCATCTTTGATTCGACCCATTATTAATCTTTCCTCTATTTTATAAAATCGTTCATCAAGTTTTGCGATTTCATTCTCACATGCCTTAATGCGTTTTCCAAATGAGATATATTGCTTTTTCCTCAACTTAATCTCATTTTTTGAACGTCTTATCTCTTCATATCGTTTTGAAATCACATCCCACAATAATGCATCTAACCCTCTGATATTTATAAATCGTTTTTTCGTGTCTTCCACACTAACCAAACAATAGTATGAACCAGAACGGGTATTGACGTACCATTTCTTGTTTCTATTTATTGTGTTGGGATTTATCATTATTCCTTGCCCTAATGCTTGACGTTCAACTTTGTTTCGTGGTGTCTTGATATGAAATCTTGATTGTGCCACATTGAACAATTCTTGCGATATTATTTGTGGTCGACCATTTTTACCCGTATAATCTTCATTGTGCAGAACATTGTCAATATGGGTATGTGCATTTACATCTGTATAGAAGTTCTGTAACATACCCTCTGCACGTAAATCTCTTGCTATTGAGAGTTTTGATTTACCATTAATAAAATCATTGAATATACGTATAACAACCTTTGATTCTTCTTCATTTATAATAAAGTTGTTGTCTTTATCTCTGCTATATCCCATTGGACATTTACCACCGATAAATTTGCCCATTTCTTTTTTCTTTGCTTTACCACGTTTACATCGTTCTGTTCTCAGTGTACATTCCTGTTCTGCAAATGCACCAAACAATGAAAATGCGATATTTGCCATTGAATCTAACTTACCATTTTCGTCTAACAGTTTGAAAAAGGGATTGATTACAACCAACTGTACTCCATGTTCAATCAGAAAATCACGTATGGCATATAAATCTCTTGGTCGACGAGACAATCTCGACAATTCGTGACAATATACACATCCAATACCACCATTCTTTATATATTCTTTCATGGTATGAATTCCTAATAAATGTTCTTCATCGTTCTTTACTGCTGATTCTTTGTTCTCAATGACAATGATGTCGGTTTCCTTGTACCCATCAATAATTGCCTGATTGATGATTTTTTCTGTTTGTGATTCAAGTTTCTGCATTGCAGTTGAAACACGTGACAGACAGATGCATTTTTTATTCTTCATTATTCTGATTATTATTGTTCCGATTATAATCTTATCTATGTTTCTATTTTAATATAGAAAGATTGATAAATAAATTCAATAAATCAGTTCGAAAAAAATCGCATTAAAAATC
>Ga0256407_10014952_pt1 | contig 10100 bp, 18 predicted proteins | sample RumenRJG_04DNA_FD_193489 | JGI IMG/M metagenome (GOLD analysis project Ga0256407, IMG submission 193489) | Bovine rumen microbial communities from Lethbridge, Alberta, Canada - RJG_04 | ecosystem: Host-associated > Mammals > Digestive system > Stomach > Rumen | place: Canada: Alberta... | reverse complement strand
TTATTTTTTATCACTAAAAAGACAATATCTTTTTCCAGTGACTATATAAAAGAAACAATTCTCACAATTTTCTTTTGACCAATTATTAAAATCTTCTTCAGTCATTTTACCATTAGAATATTTTTCAAAGATTTCTTTACATTCTTTAAAACTTTTTTTCATTAATATCACCTTTTAAATTTCAAAATCTTTTAAACACATTACTTCATAACTTAAAACTTTTTTTCTTTTCCAAATTTGCCACCACTTATAAACTTCATAATGAGTTTTAATCCATAAAAAATTTCCAGTATCAAGTAATTCTTTTAATATTTTTTTATTCTTTACTTGATAAGTCACTCCTGGAGTAACTAAATGTAATCGTTCTTTCATATTAACTTACCCTCTTCCCTAAATAAAAACAAGACACCAAATACTTATACTCTACCAGTTGAGTTATTCGCGCAACCGCACAAAACAGGAATCGAACCTGTGACATTAAGTTATCCTTAATATTTTGCTGTTTATGCCTTTAATGGTCGGAGAGACTGGTCTCGAACCAGCGGCCTCGTGATCCCAAATCACGCGCTCTACCATCTGAGCTACTCCCCGATAAAACAAGACTCTAAATAAACTTTCTTCAAATTACCAATTTGATGTTTCTTTTTAATTTGCTGTTCAAGTCTTATGTGTTCAAAATTAGAAAGGAAATAAATAACCAAGTAATACTTGGTGGTGCTCGATGTTGGATTTGAACCAATGACCTCCTCGGTGTAAACGAGATGCGCTAACCAGCTGCGCTAATCGAGCAAAAACAAGACATAAATAGACATCTTTTTAATATACACAATGCTATAAATGAATTCTATCGTTCAAACTCACATTGGAAATTTTTCCATTATTCGGTGGACCCGCAAGCCCAATAAAAATAGCTGTATATGTCTTTAAAAATATGCTGGCTTATGCACCGTAGCTTTCGGCATCAGAACCAGTACCCTTGCGCTAGTGCAGGCACTAACTTATCAGGAAAGGCTAATCCTTTTACGCATAAGAAATAATTCTTTTTGAATTATTTTCTCCTCACTTACTATATATATTATATCAAATTATTTTTAAAATTTCAATTAATTAAGGCCATTCACCAAGTGGCATTCCGACTCTTTCTTCAATATCAGTACAATAATTTACACCAGTAATATCCTTAAATACATCACTTGCGATTTCCTGATAAAGAGTACTTACATTACCATAAATATCATTAAGATTATCATTAAAGAACTGAACCACACGATTTTTAAATACTACATAAGTAGTATTAAAAGCAAACATGCCAGTTACAACCTTGCAAAAAGCATATACAGGATTACCATCAAATGCTTCATTGAAGAGAGCTTCATTATCAGTTCCTTCAGGAACAACAGGCATATCTCCATTAGCAGGAATAACAGTTACATAAAGAGTAATATTACCAAACTCAACTTCATCAGGAAGAAGAGCATCAATAGCCATAGCCTTATATGGCTTTTCAACATAAAGCTTTACTTCAAGATTGTCATTATCATAAACTACATTTACATCAGGATCATTCTAAAAAAGTGCATTCACTTCACTAACATAAGTAATCCAAGGGGGTGAAAGTTTAAGTCTAGGTTCTGTCATAATTATAAACTCCTATAAAAAATATTTTCATATAATTGCGCTTTGCGCTGGCAGGAAGGCAAGGATTCGAACCCTGATATATAGTTTTGGAGACTATAGTCCTAACCGTTGGACGACCTCCCTATAAATTGGGGCGTTATAGTGCGCCCCTCTACTTAGGCTTAAAACCAGAAATTATCAAAGAAATTATCGAAAAGATTAAACCAAGATTCATCATTGCCTTTAACGGTATAATGATATGCTCCAAATTTCGAACAAAACTTTGAAAGTTCTTCTTTATAAGCTTTTTGAGCTTCAATAAGAACTTTACGTTTTTCTTCAACCTTAGAAGCAGCTTCTTTACGTTCGGCAAGAGCAGCCTCCTTTTTAGCAACAAGAGCCTTTTCCTTGGCTTCCTTTTCAGCTTTTTCCTTTGCAATGCGTTCATCATATTCCTTTTCCGCGGCAAGGCAAAGTTCTACGCTATTATATTCTTTTCCAGTTTTTTCACTAACAATTTTCATTGTAAATTCCTCACTTTACAAATAAAATATTTAGAAAACAATGCTGATAATCTCCTGCGCATTCTCCCATTCCTAACTGGGTCTCGACTCATACTACTTGTTTTCTATTGGTGAGTATAGAATGGATCGCACATTCCCATATAATTCACTAACTAAGGAGTCCCGTCCAAGCATTGTCATATGGCTACTCACGTAGAATAAGTTCTCTTAGGTTTTAATTATATTTATCTCCTATTGAGATATACTCATAAATGGTACACCCTGAGGGATTCAAACCCCCGACCTTGCGGTCCGTAGCCGCACGTTCTATTCAGCTGAACTAAGGGTGCATATAAGAGGCGGGCCAACCATTTTATCGAATTTAACCTAGGATTCTTCGTGGTTGTTATAAGTATTTATTACTCTCCCCTATTCCGCCCATATGGAGAGTGGGGTGGATACCCGAATTCGAATCGGGGACCTCTTGAGCCACAATCAAGCGTTCTAACCAACTGAACTATACCCACCATACACTAGTGGCTAGTTCTATAATTTAATGAGTCGCGGTGAAGATTAGCTATATCTTCCTAAACCAGCAAGCCGCGATGGCACCCCAACAGGGATTCGAACCCCGATTATTACTGCTTAGAGGGCAGTTGCCATGTCCTATTTGGCGATTGGGGCTGATTATTAATCTGCCCAATGTTCTTCTGCGTGACAATTAGCACATAATAATATACATTTATCTACTTCTTTATATAAAGAAGTTATATCAAATTGATTATTAATATTCTATTGTCCAATAGTAAAATCTTTTTGAGATGGATCTAAATGATGAAATTGTAAAGCTCCTTCACATTTATTATATCCACAACGCTAGCATTTTCCACCTTTGTAAATAATTAACTAATGTTTAATAGCTCTTGCTTTAATTCCCTAATATTTATTTCCATATTTTTTTTGTTCTGGACTACAATCATAACAATATAATCTATTATTAGCATGAGTAATAAATTCTTTATTACAAATTTTACATATTTTAGTAAAAATTTTATTTGAATTATTATGTAAACAACCGCAAGACTATATTGATCCATTAATTAAATGACTTGTCTAAATTTCTTTTTGATTTCCACAATCACATTGACAAAGCCAATATGTTTTTCCACTTCTACTTGGAGCTTTCGATAAAGCTATTAATTTTCCAAATCTTTGTCCAGTAATATCTAATGCTTTTGGCATTTAGCTCACATCCTTTCATATTATTATGAAAATTATTGAGCTAAAATTAACTCAATTTGTTTTAAATATTTCTATTCCAACTGAGCTATAGCGGCATATGGTGGAGACGACAGGAATCGAACCTGTTTTGCTTAGTGGTACCACTTCTAAGCCTTTTCCAAATTCATCCCCATATGGAGGTCCCTACCGGATTTGAACCAGTATCTCAAGGATTTGCAGTCCTGCGACTTACCATTTGACCAAGGGACCAGCATTAATCATTCGTCATTTCATATATTTGTTTAAAAATATCTGGTTTACAAGGATAAAAATCTCCACATATTCCTTTTATAATATAATCTCCTGGGTAAACTCGTTTATTACCTTCAAGAGTTTTAATTATTAAACTATATTCGACAGGCATATTTGCTAAATTAATTTGATATATATCATGAGCAGTAGACCCACAAAATGACATTATTTCACTTACATTTTCACCAGTCCATTGAACATATTCAATTATTACTGGTTTCTTCTTCGCTTTTAAGGACATCTCTTACTCCATCATATTTTCTTAAACGTTCATTATATTTATGCCAAGTATTATCTCCACAAATAGGACAAGCAATACGATAACCCCATATTCCATTAGGATTCCAATATTCATAATCCCATTTATCTGCTTGAAAAACACATCCACAATTAAAACAAGTAAATTCTTTTCTTTCAGTACGATCTGCGTCTTTTATAATTGTAATCATTTTTTTAATAGCTCCATTATAGTAGGATCTACTTTTAATTTTTTTGCTAATTTTTTTATTTTATGTTGATATTGCCATTTATGAATTGGATTTAAATCTGCTTTTTCCCATCCCAAACAATTTCCATTATCATCTAAATGATCACAACAACAACCACCAAAATATTTACAATTATCACAATCTTCTTGTCGCAGGATATAAGTGCGCCACCATTCATAACATTCGTATGTAAATTGAAAAGTATGTTTTTTAATAAATACAATAGGTGCCGCGATTAATGTTCCAATCTAAATAGCTTTAACTTTTTCTTTAACCGAAAGCGAATGAAACATAATGTCTTACCTCTTCTGGTTCTTTATTAAAATTTAAAGGTAAATATCCGTCCATTGTTTCATTATATATAAACCATTCTCTTGGTTCATCAAAACAATATCCTGATACTCCTTCATAATAAGGTTCTAAAACGGCATAATTATAAACTCTTTCCCAAAGATCTGTATAATTATGTTTTAATGTTTCAAGAGCTTTTTCTTTATCAGAAAAAAATCCCCAAGTACGTTGATTCCTAATTCCCCATCTATCATCAAATTTTTCAAATACTGTAATAACCCAATAAATTTTATTACTCATTTTTATGTATCACCATCAATTGATTATGTTTATCAGGAATAGCAATAAAACTAACATTAGTATCTAATGTATAATTAGTTTTTAATGCCATTAATTTATTTCCTTTAGTATCTGTAGCAAAAACTTCATCACAACTCATTTCGAAAGAAGCTGTTTGTGGTTTTACTTTTTGTGTAATTAACATATTATTTTTTTTGATAGTAAGAAAAATTGGTTCATCACTATCAAAATCTATAGCTGAAAGATCATAATATATTGTGTTACAATAAGGACATTTTACTTTTCCAATTTCTAACGGAGCACCGCAATTAGGACAATTTGTTTTTTGATTCATAATATTTTTCCAAACTAATTAATGTTCCATCTAACATATTAATTCCAGCATATTCAGTTCCACATTTAGGACAATATTTATATGGTTTTGATACCATCGCATCACATATATCGCAATCAAAAGCATCATATAAATCATCTACTGGAATCCAATAATGCATTTTAAACTCCTTTAAAAAAAAATAGGGCGGTTGTACCAATAAAGCCATATTTCTATCATTATAACTTGAGGACTCTCGCACATGAACCGCCCTTAATAAACTAATTTATTTATTTTCTATAAATATTATATCAAATATTTTTTAAAAAATCAAACTACCAGTATCATCCCAACGACTATATAAATGTCCATTAGGACGAAGAATAGCATATTTAATTTCATCAATATTATTTTTACCCATACAATTATCATCAATCACAGTAGAAATACCATGTACTGAAACTTGAACAAATCCATATGGGAGACGAGAAATTGAAACGCCATTTGCTTTTATATATTTAGCAATATTATAAAAATTATCAAGAGAAAATTCATGTCGCCGCACCCAATCAGCTTTTTCATTAATCCCATCAGCATAAATTTTACGAAAAGTTACTTGATCTATTTTACGTTTATTACACCAATCAAAATAATCTTGCGGCTTCATATTATTAAATTCGTCAGTAAGATTAAAGCAAGCTCGCACATTCATATTATTTTCTTTTGCAGCATAAATTAAAGTATTAATAGTCATAGTGCGCGCAGCCTTAGGGGTATGAATAATTTCCCAATTTCGCTCATCATCAATAGAAGAAATAGACAATGCTAAAGTTGTAACTCCTGCATCTGCTAATTCTTTAATATCATCTTGTATTAAATTACTACCAGTAGTTTGAATAGTAATATTATAAAAAGGTTTTCGCAATAATCTATTATATGCCAAAAGTTGATAAATAAAACTTAGATTCTGCTGTGGCTCTGCAGTACCAGTAAGAATCATAGAATTACAACCTTCATCTCGCACAAATTGTATACGATCTAAATATGCTTGAGGAATAGGTTTTCCATTTTCTTCATGATGCATTTTTGACACACAAAAAGCACAATCATTCCAACAATAACCTGTTGGTACTACAATAGATAAAGATTGTATATTCAAAATAATTCCTCATTTCTTTATTTTCTATATATATTATATAATATTATTTATTAAAAATCAATATATAATCTTTCAAAATTCATTGGATAATTATCTGCAATAACATCAAATACTTTGCCAATGAAATTAGTTTTCCAATCATTGTAATTATCATTTAAAATATTAAGCATAGTAACAAATTTAATAGAATTATCATTACAAGTTTTGAAAAAATTGTATGTAACTGCTGCAACTTTATTTCTATTAATATTATATTTATTACTAATCATATCAATAAGATCATCACATTTAATATGCATTTTTCTTTTCCTTCTTTCTTTCCAAAAAAAAATTTTCGATTTTTAAATAAAAATCGAAAAATGGAGCGCCAAGTGGTAGTCGAAACCACACCAAAAGATTGGAAGTCTTTTATACTGACCGTTATACGACTGGCGCAAATATTATTCTTCTTTTAAAAGTTCTTCTAAAAGAAGAATTTCATCAACTATTTGTTTTATAAATAAAAAATAACTATTTATTTCTATCCAATTCATTAAAGAGCCTCTGGATGATTAAAAAAGAATTTATAAAACAAAGGTTCGTCTTCAGATCTGGCGCAAAAAAGTTCAAGTTCTGATCCATGATTTTCAATAAGTGCTCCAAAAGCAACATATCGAGAAAGAGTAGATTTAAGATTATATCTATCTCCCTGCGCTGATTCAAGCCACACTTCTCCTTTAGCTGCCTTTACTGCGGCAAGAAAATCAGTAAGTTCAATTTCACTATTAAGTTTCATTATTTTTCTCCTTTTAAAAGATAATGCGGTGACTTGGCAGGGTGAGTGCCGATTCCCCATACGTTTGATTCATACGCTAATTTCGCCTAAAACGCCACCGCATACTACGACCTACTTGATATATTTATATGCCTTATTGCATATCTATATACCCTGGTTAAGAGTGCAGATTTCTACTGCTCTACCCCGAATTTAACGGGCGCGTGCTTACATACTTCGTAACGTTTGCAACCATTACTAATACTGATAGGCTTTCAATAGCCGCGGCTGCCTTCTCTAATACCTATCTTTTACACTAACTCTTATGGAGCAAGTAGCGGGATTTGAACCCGCGCTTCAACCTTGGCAAGGTCACGTGCTAACCATTAACACCATACCTGCATTTAAAATGCTTTAATGGAGCTGGCGATAGGAGTCGAACCTACAACCTGCTGATTTGTTAGCCAATGTTTAACCTTTTAATTTTTCAAGTTGACCTTGAATTTCATAATTTTCTGCATAACAAATCCCTACTTTCTGATTATTTTTTGGAGGAATAAAACGAAGTTTTTTAGCTACAGAACATTCAGAAATTGGAACTAAATAACATTTATTATTCCAAATTGTAGCAAAATAATCAACTTCGTCAGCAGTATATCTTCTTTGCAGATTAGATTGAGTATTACTGCGACAACTTCTACAAGGGAATTCAATTACCCCAGGTTCTACTTCTCTTGCAGTTTTACATTGTACTCGTATTAATTTCCCATCTATATCTGCAATTAAATCATATCTACAATTCTCTCCATAGGGAATACTACAATGATAACCTAATTCATAAAATGCTTCTAAACATTTTATTTCAGTAAGATTACCTTTTTGTTTTGAAGTTAATTCAACCATAAATATAAATTTGGCTAACAAATCAGCTGCTCTGCCATTGAGCCACGCCAGCATATTAACTATAATCTTTTACTAATTCATTTATATCCCAATCTTCTATGTTATTATGGCAATCAGGGCAATAAATTCTAATTGCTTTATCATAAGCAGGCCCTATTGATTCTACATCAGTTTCATCAAATGAAAAACGGCATTTACATCTAGGACAAGAAATTTCATATCTTGTATATCCATGTTTAATAATTTGTATCATACTATTCTCTGCGTCTCCAATCCATCCATAGAAATACTCCATTTACAATTAGGGCAATTAATATTATAATATCCAGAATACTTTGATGTAAAATGTTGTGTTTCATCTTCTGTGAAAATAAAATTACAATCACAATATGGACATTTTTTTTGATAAATTTTTACATTATCAGAAATAATAAATTTCATAAAATATCATTCCTATTAAAAAAGATATGGCGCAGGCAGAGGGACTCGAACCCCCAAAGGCTATCAAACCTCGACAGTTTTCAAGACTGCTTCCTCATCCGGCCGGATTACCTGCGTATATGGCGCGGCAGGAAGGATTCGAACCTTCGGACGGGTTGCCCCGTCGGATCCTTAGCAGGGACCTGGTTTAAGCCACTCACCCACTACCGCAAGAATATAAAAGCTTGCGGCAAGAAAAACAAACCATACTGGGTCGAGATGTAAAAGAAGCCGCAAGTTAGATTCTTTTGTTTCTCATACATTTAAATATATGAGAAAAGGTAGTGAAATTTCTGCCAGCCATATTCACCCCCGCGTATCTTAGGACGTGACCGCAGTTATATGGTTCCCTCGTAGCAGATCTTTAATCACAAAAACAGAAAGGAGCAAAACAATGAGAACAGTGGTAGCAGCGGAGGGTAACGCTCCCTCAAAGTCAGCGTTATGAGCGCCGATGGTGACTTTCACTCGCTGCGATATATATCGAGCCTTTTAAAGTCCTGCTCAGGACTCCTGATAGCCTGTTGGACTATCCTCGTTTTGGAGTTTTGCATGATTATTTTTCTTCATACGCTGTTATCTCCTTTACGAAATTATTTTCAGGTTTTCTTTTGCAACCGCCCTTTACCGGCCTGTACTGTTTCTACAACTTGGTAGATCAGCTAGTAGCAGATTGATTATCCTGGTTGCTAACCCAGACTTTAATTCACTTACTTCGCTTGTATTTTATTATAGTGTCTATCTAAACCGCTTGTATTGCCACATATCCCGTAGGCCAGTGGTAGTTTAGTGAGAATCCGTGCTTTCTTTGACACTTAAAGCTTTTATTTTTCCCGCTTTATAGGATAGAAGATTTTTATAATCAAGTTATACGGATTCTCTTCAACCTGAATGGTGATCTCCGGGGGATTCGAACCCACCATTACGGGCGTGAAAGGCCCGTGAACTAAGCCTATTATTCGAGGAGACCATAAGCTGATTAATTTATATTCCGCGCTACCAGCTCTCGCGGTATCTGCTCTTTTCGTGGCTCTCTTTTCATTCTCGTCATAGCCAAAATTATGATAGTGGTATATCACTTTATAGTGCGTTGAATTCCCCAACGGAGCAGTAATCACTTCGTATTGCGAACTTGCCCGAAGTCATTTAGGCGACTCATTTAATTTCTCCTCTACACCATATTAATGTTGTAGGGATGAGATGACGCAGTGACGTAACTGCGTAGCTTTGGCATGATGAATTTTTATACTGCCTTTCATCGCGCTTGCAGTATGTAGTGAATTTATATACCGCCTTCCAAAGTTTGCGGTTCGGTATGCGATACTTTTCTACGACTCGCTATCTATTATAGTCGGAATTCTTATGCGCATTCAGCTACTGTTGTATCTGGTTTTACAATCTGCATATACCAGACTGGGGACTCCCAGTAAGTATCTATGTAGTTTGGCAGTAGATAGAATCCTCTCTACCATACCTAAGGGCCTTCGCAAGCAGACTCTATCTCATTCCGCCTGGCAGGGGCCACCACGTGCCGGTTCCCTTTATGCGACCCCCTAGTAAAGCATAGGCGTGGCGTGCCTGTCTTTACTGCTATAACTGGACTTACCATACTTGCTCCGCCACAGAGATTATGAAACACCAGTTGAGATTCTTCATCGTTTTTGACCAATTAAACTACTCGCCCCAATCCCAATTTGGAGGCAAGGTTGGATTCGAACCAACATCTACTTCATCTTTAGCTTTATTAACTTATTTTTAT
>Ga0256407_10014951_pt1 | contig 10101 bp, 7 predicted proteins | sample RumenRJG_04DNA_FD_193489 | JGI IMG/M metagenome (GOLD analysis project Ga0256407, IMG submission 193489) | Bovine rumen microbial communities from Lethbridge, Alberta, Canada - RJG_04 | ecosystem: Host-associated > Mammals > Digestive system > Stomach > Rumen | place: Canada: Alberta | collected... | reverse complement strand
AATGACAAGTTATTTGAGAAGATAACTTTTGTAACACCAACAATATAATCACTAACATTAATAACTGTTACATGTTTATCCTTAAATTCATAAGCTGAAGGAATGGTATTTGTTATAGTAAGATGGTCAATATATTTATTTTTGAATGATTCTTTGATTCTCTGTTTAGCATTTCCAGATAATACAGCATGAGCTGCGACTACATTTACTGACCTTGCTCCTGCATTTTTAATAGCTTGACTAGCTTCACATACTGTCCCAGCTGTATCAATCATATCATCAACAATTAAACAATCTTTATTTTTAACATCACCAAGGATGTTCATAATTTGTGCTACATTTGGTTTTGGGCGTCTTTTATCTAAAATAGCTAGATTACAATTCAATAATTTAGCATATCTTCTTGCTCTTTTTACACTACCATAATCTGGTGAAACAATACAAATATTTTCATGTTTTAAATTTTTTATGGCATCATTAATTGCAATGCTCAACACAGTTAAGTTATCAAAAGGAATTTCAAAAAAGCCTTGGATTTGTTCACTATGAATATCTAGTGCAACAACTTTATTTGCTCCAGCTGTTTGAATTAAATTTGCAACCAACTTTGCTGTTACAGGTTCACGACCTATGGATTTACGGTCTTGTCGTGCATAGGCATAATAACAAAGCAAAACAACTATTTCTTTAGCACTTGCTCTTTTTAAAGAATCAAGGCAAATTAATAGTTGCATTAATGATTCATTCACAGGCTTTATTAATGATTGAATTACAAATATTCTTTGATTACGTACAGTTTCTTCTGGGCGAACAAGAATTTCACCATCTGCGAAATGTGAAGTAGTTACTTTTACAAGATCAATTTTTAATTTTTTAGCAACTTCTTTTGCTACTTGTTCAGCTCCATTTAAGCCAATTATTTTAACATTATCTAACATTTTATCACTCATACTTTAAAATAGATTTATTTAACATTAGTGTAATTTCGACTAATCCATCTAAATTAGAATTTATTGTTTTCTCCTCTAGTAAATGATAATTAATGTAATACATTAAAATCATGTATTTTTATTATATTCTTTAATTTGCTTTAATTTCACGAATTTCAATCTTTTTGTTGTTTAATTCAATAATATAATTCCTATCTTTTTTAAGTTTATTATCAACAATAGATTTAGCAATTAAATTCTCTATTTCTTTTTGAATGAAGCGTTTAATTGGTCTAGCACCAAATACAGAATCATATGCATTTTCTTGAATATATTTATATATATTCTTATCGAATGACACATTGATATCTTGATTTGCTAATCGAATTGACAAATCATTAAGCATTTTTTCAATTATTTTATAGATTTCAGTAGTATTAAGTTTTTTAAATTCAACAATTTCATCAATACGGTTAATAAATTCTTTCTTTAAGAAACGTGAAAGTTCCTCTATCATTTTCTGTTTATCTTTTTTACCAATTAATTCACTTCCTAAATTTGATGTCATGATAATAATGGTATTTTTGAAATTGACCTCACGTCCCTGAGAATCTCTTAATTGACCGTCATCTAAAACTTGTAAAAATAAGTTTAATACATCTGGATGAGCTTTTTCTATCTCATCTAATAGAATTACTGAATAAGGTCTACGTCTTACTGCTTCTGTTAATTCACCAGCATGTTCATATCCAACATATCCAGGGGGAGCTCCAACCAATTTTGATACTGAGTGTTTTTCCATAAATTCACTCATGTCAAATCTAATAATTGCTTTTTCACTATTAAATAATGCACTAGCTAATGATTTAGCTAATTCGGTTTTTCCAACACCTGTAGGACCAATAAATAAAAATGAACCATTTGGACGATTTGGATCATTGATACCGGCTCGACTTCTTAAAACAACATCACTAACAATTTTAATAGCTTCATCTTGACCTTTAACACGTTTCTTTAATTCGCTCTCAAGATTTAATAATTTTGTTTTATCTGATTCAATTAATTTCTCTAATGGAATACCAGTAGCTTTAGAAATTACCTCAGACACATCATTAGCAGTAACTGAGTCATGGATCATGTTTTTAGGATCATTATTAATTTTTGTTTCAAGATCATTAATCTTTTTTTGTAAGTTAGGAATTGTTGAATAAAGCAATTCACTTGCTTTAACAAATTCGCCTTCAATTTGATAACGATCAACTTTCTGTTTGCTTTCCTCAACTTCTTTTTTTAAATTATTCAAAGAATCATGTTCAGCCTTTTGTTTTTGTCAGTTATCATTTAATGTTTTTTGTTTTTTCTTTAGATCTTTTAATTTTTCTTCAGTTTCTTCTAAAGTCTTTTTAGACTTAGAGTCACTTTCATTAATTAATGCTGCTTTTTCAGTTTCAAGATAAACAACTTGCCGATTTACTTCATCAAGATCTGAAGGAAGAGAATACATTTGAGTTTTTACTTTAGCAGCTGCTTCATCAATTAAATCAATTGCTTTATCTGGAAGATAATGGTCATTAATATAGCGATCAGATAATTTAACTGCAGCAACTAATGCAGAGTCATGAATTTTAACTTTGTGAAATATTTCTCATTTTTGTTTTAATCCTCGCATAATAGTTAAAGTTTCTTCCTTAGTTGGTTCTTTAACATAAACTTTTTGCATTCTTCTTTCTAATGCGGAATCTTTTTCAATATATTCACGGTATTCATTTAAAGTTGTTGCACCTATTATTTTCATCTCACCACGAGCCATCATTGGTTTGAAAATATTAGCTGCATCCATAGATGAGCCACTACCTGTTTTACCAGTACCCACTAACATATGGATTTCATCAATGAAAAGAATAATTTTTCCATCAGATTCTTTTACTGTTTTAATAATGTTGTTTAGTCTTTGTTCAAATTGTCCTTGAAAGCTTGCACCAGCAATAATACTTGGTAGAGATATTTCATAAATAACTTTATCTTTTAGATTGCTTGGCACATCATTATTAACAATTCGTTGTGCCAATCCTTCAACAATTGCTGTTTTACCAACACCTGGTTCACCAATTAAAACTGGATTATTTTTTGTTTTTCGCGAAATAATTTCAATTACTCTTCTAATTTCTTCATCACGACCAATAATAGGGTCAATTTTATTGTCCTTAACTTCTTGGTTAAGGTTTCGACCATATTTATTTAATACATCTTTTTCATCTTCTGCAGGGTTAAAGTTAAATTCCATAATTTTCAAATTTTACAAGTATATTATAACAAAAAATTAGCACTCTCACCATTAAAGTGCTAATCTTATGGAGTAATGTCTCCAAAAACAAGCAAAATAAGAAACTAAGAAGGCAAAAGTTTTGAAAAGCTTAAATAGAGAAAAATAAAGATAATTTTATCTTTAAGTTTCTAGTTTATATTAGAGTTAAGGAATTTATAACTAATTAAAGAGGTAATTATTAATACTCGTGAATTTTCTATTCAAAAGAGAGATAGATAAAAACTCATCGCTAATTATGATGAATAGTGGTTATAAAGTTAGAGTTAATTTGTCTATTGATAATTTGTGACAGCAGAAGTTGTGTAAACAAGTGATTAAGGAAAGGAAGAGGTAATTATTTATTATTACTTTTACTAAATAATTCTTTCTTAATTAATAGAATTTGCCTGAAATAATTCATAAGGTATATTATTTGTTCTCTGATGTTACCCAGCAAATGCGAATGATATTGAGATTCATTAGAATTTAACAAATTTAAATCATCTTTAACTAAATTTGTTAATTTTATCTTTTCTAAAATTTTATTTTCTAATTCCATTAGTTCATTATAATTAAGATCGCTTAATTTAGATGCTTTTTTCTCATCCAAATATGAGCTTATTTCTCAATTAGCACCAAATTTAATTCATTTAGAATAAACATCATATATGGACAAACTTGCACAAATTACATTTAGACAGAACATATCCTCGAATGTTAATCTTGTATAAAAAGACATAAATTGCATATTCTTCTTAAATAATAAGTAAGCTAAAATCTTTAAATAAAAATATATTTCCTCAAAAATATTGAATAGTTTATTTATAGTAAAATTATTCTCTATCAAATTTTTATAATCATCTGTTGTTTGAAAATGAGCAATGTCTTTTGATATCGATGTTCAATAATTTTTATCTTTAAAACCATTCAATAAATTATTCAAATCATCATAGATGTTTAATAATAACTTATTATTAGGGTTTGACAAATCAAAAGAGTTTTCAATTAGAGATTGAATTTTTCAAATGTTCAGTTCATTCTTTTTTGTTCGCTCATCAAAAAATGAACGAATACGAATGAATAACATTTCTTCTGTTTCTTTGAGAAATATATGAATTAGATTATTAAAACCCCATGCAGAACTACATAATCTTACATTATTTAATTCCGATTTGAATTTTGAAAGATTAGCAATACACATAAACTTTTCATAGATTAAAGTGAATATAGGTACTTTTGTAATTTTTTTAGAAGTCAAGCTAATTTGATTTTTTAACATATTTCGCTCATCATCTGTAAATTCTTTAGTTACAGGTTCAAAAAAATAACTTATGTTTTCTTTTAATTCTTTGAATTTTATTTGTTTTTAACTGTGAAATTATAAATGAATTCTGGATGTTTTGCCATACTGAACCAATAATTTTCGTCAAATATAAAATATAATTCTTTAAATTTATCAAATTGTTTGGACTTATTCTTCAAAATAGAAGCAAAGCATTCATATAATGATTTAGATGAAAAAATTTTCATAAAGCATAACTAATTTAAATTATTTATTGCGATATAACATCTTCAATATAAGCTAATAGCATTTCTTCATTTTTTGCTTGTATATATTCAATGTTTTTAATAAAACAAACTAATTTATAAAATTCTTCCGTAGAATATTTACCGATATTTTTCTTATTAAATTTAAGAATTTTTTCAAGCTGTTTAAACAAAATATGATTTAAATTTTTATCATTAATTAGTTGCCTATTACCATTTAAATGTGCTCTCCCTAAATGCTGTGTTTGATTCAATAATATTAAATTTTCATGTATATGCGGCGAAATAAATGATTTATTATTAAATTCATTTTTTGGTCATATATGATGAACATCAACACCTGTCAAACAACGTGATTCATCCAATTCAGAAACATATTCATTTTTCCCAATTGGTGAAATGTTATAAAATTGTTGGTTTCATTTTTTAACATCATTCTTTTGTGTGTTTTCATTTAATTCGTCTTTATTTTTTAGAATAGTACTATTTTGTTTATATTCTCTTCGTGTTAAACCGAATGGTTTATTATTATCTCTTAAATGAATTCTCATATAACTTAAATCATATGGTGATTGTGGCAAAAATTTACTACACTTAATTGGATGATATTTTTCTAGTTCATATAAATAAAAAAGAGGATTTAAAATTTTTTGATATATTTGAGTTATATCCTTTTTGTGTCTTGTTGTCTCTAACATCCATTTTTTAATTCCATCTTTAAAAATTTTCAAATTGTTTTTTGTTTTGTTATCGATATATTCAGTTCATAATTTAGATAAGTTAGCAGATGAAGATATCAATTTGTTAATTGAAATGCATATACAAGTCAAACATGCTTCAGGTGATTCTGATAATAATTTTAAAATTTGTTTATTCTTCAATTTATATTCATTTTTTCCAACCATATCTAAAACATCTATATATGCTAAATATTTAAAATTATTTCAAAATAATTTATCATATTCTTTAGATGTTTTATCCGACAAAATAGCTTTTCCATTCTTGCTCGTTCTTAGTTTAAAAAGATCTCTAGAATATTTATCATCCATAAACATTGTATGCTTAAACGACATACATTCATTTACATTTATCAAATTCATTATGCATTTACAAACAGTATTTAAAACATCAAATGTAACTTTTTGATCAATAATTCAACATTCATAATTGTTATTATTTTTGTAAAACGAATGAAAAGATATATTCGAAAGATAATTAATGATTTCTTTTTGTTCAGGTAACTCAAATGATCTCATGTTATCTAATAATCCCAAAAAATTTAATTGTTTCATTATCAACATTTAAAGTGCGGGTTGCATAATTAAATGCAATAGAATAGAATTCTCTAAATTCATCTGAATAAAAAAATTCTAAATCTTTATCCCTTAAAACAATATTTGGATCTTTTAATTGTGCAACCAAAACTGAACCATTAACAAATATATCTTTTGGCATTTTTATAACTCGAGGGTAATATGTTAAAGTAGGTATTAAAAATAGTTCATTCTTTGCAGAATTAATAAATTTGTAAAATTTTGTAGCTTTTACAACTTCTGATTTAGCATATTTATCATAGTTTGAAATATGTACAAAATCAGGTTTAGAAGTGCTAATATTTTTTGACCTAATAACTCATACTGAGTTTTTAGATTTCTTTGTCAATTTAGAATTTGAAATTTCATAATTTTTATATATAGAAAAAATGTCTTTTTTCATTTTAAAGTATATCGCATCAAATTTCTGATTTCTATAGATTATTCAGTATGGAAGATTAGAATCAAATATATATTTTTTATCTTGCAACATCTTTTTATTCTTAGGAACAGAGAAAACATTTATTCGTTTAGATTTAGAATTATTGCACACTTTAATTGCAATTGTTTCTATCTTTACATCATCAAAACCTAATTCACCAAAATCAATAATATCAGTTATATTTTTATCAGATAAAAATTCTCTGAATTCTTTATATGTTGGTGATGAAAGTAATAATTTTGGCGATATCATTATTACATTGTCTGCTAGTAATAATGATTTTTTTCAAAACAATTCAAAAGCATTCTTGCACGAAGTCAATTTAGAAATTTTTTTATCCAATTTTTTAAATGGTGGATTACCAACAATTAGATCAAAATGATTAAAATTGTTTTTGTTATTTAAAAAATCAGAATTTATTATTTTAATAGAAAAATTCTTAGGTATTCTTAATTTATTGATATTTAATTTCAAATTTTTTATTGCTTCTTTGTCAATATCAACTAATGTTAAAAATACATGTCCATATGATTCATATTTTTTGATAATCGGCAAAAGGAAATTACCTGCACCTACAGATGGCTCAAGAATAGAAATTTCTTTCTTGTTAAAGTCTGGTAATAAATCATATATCTGTGTCAAATTTACTCGTGTTGTATAGAAAGCAGCATTTTCTGCTTTTAATGAATTATTGTTTTCAAATTATTTTTATCTCATTTAAAACTTTTAGGAATTGACATCATTTCCATAAGTTCAGCAATAGTAAAAACACGATCATCAACAGGGTGAATAGTGTTTTGGCTCGCAAGACATCCATTTGCAGTATGTACACATGGGGCTTCTTTATCTCAAATTTGTCGTTTATATTTATCCCCAAATATTGCTTTTGCAAAAACAATTTTCCCATTTTTTATGCGATGCGGTTTTTTATCAATGTCCTCGTTATCCATGGCAGATTCACCTTGCTTTAAGTCATGAATCCATTTTCGCATTTCAACCCCATATTTTTTAAAATGATGTAATGGATTTTTATTATCGAAATCATTCATATTTTTTAATGATGGGAATTTGCCTATAACTTGCTTAAGAGTTTTAGAATTTGAAAAACTAGGAAATAGTTCAAACGGAGCAACTAAATCTATATAATCTTGTCTGACACCAATAACAATTGTTCTTGTTCTACTTGAATTGGAACCATAATTTTTAAAATTCATAACTTTTGATAAATAGTAATATGATCTACCTAAATCTTTGTCAATTTCATTAGAAATTAAGCGTGATTTTCTATCAAGTCCAACACATAACGTTTTTAAAAATCGTGGAACATTTTCAAATATGAAAATTTTAGGTTTTATTTGATGAATTAATTTAATCGCACTAACAACTAATGAATTTCTACACAATTCATTTGATTTTTTTTGATTTGCAACAGACATTCCTTGACAAGGTGGTGTAGCAACAATAACATCAACATCAGTTATTAATTTCTTATCTTTTCATTTTTTGATTTCATCAAAAATTTTTCTAGAAATTTCAGATTTTGTAATATCACCACAAATATAACCGCTATTGAATTTACATTTATTATTTACTTTTTGCACATTCAAACGTTTTTCAAGTAGTTCACAAGTTGCTATGCAATCAAAACCAGCTTGTTTAAAACCATAACAGCCAATTCCAGCTGATGAAAATAGAGATATGTAGTTTAACTTATTTATTTTTGTTTTTTTGTTCATACTATAAACGAAATATTCTTTCTTATGTTAAATTAAATATACCAAAAATACAACAAAAAATGTATTTAATTACTTGCCATATTTATATTCACCATGTATGGTGAATATTATAATTTAATATTATAAAAAAATAGCTAAACATATTCATGATACAAAATAGAGTAAAGTCGATCTATGTTGCAATATATGAAAATAGAGATAAATATAATTTTTTTAAATAGATTTTAATTATTTATTATCAAGAAATTAGAATTGAATAAAAAATACCAACATTACTATTGAAGCAAAGATGGTATTTATTTGTGATATTCTATTATTATTTAATTTTTATTGATGGACCCATTGTAGATGAGATGTAAATTGATTTAATGTACTCACCTTTAACTGTTGATGGTTTTTTTGAAGAAATGAAACTAATTAAAGTCTCAATATTTTCAACTATGTCCTCATTTTTTGCTGATTTTTTACCAATAACCATATGAACATTTCCATATGTGTCAGTACGGTAGGTAGATTTACCACCTTTAAATTCTTTAATAGTGTTTATAACATTTGTGGTTACTGTACCTAGTTTTGGGTTTGGCATTAATCCTTTAGGACCTAAGATTTTACCTAATTTAGCTAATTTAGGCATAAATTTAGGTGTAGTAATTAATACATCAAAATCTAATCATCCATCTTTAATTTCAGCAATTTTTTCATCACCGCCAAAGAATTCAGCGCCTGCTTTTTTAGCCTCATCAGCTGAGATGGAATCATCAATTACTAGAATTCTTGATGTTTTACCAAAATAATGTGGTAAAGCAATAGAACCCCTTAATTGTTGTTCAGCCTTTGTTGTATCAACATTCAATTTAATAGCAATGTCAATTGATGAATCAAATTTAGCATATGCAGTTTCTTTAGCTAATTTAACTGCCTCAGCAACTGGGTATATTTTTTTCTTATCAACTAATGATATTGCTGATTTATATTTTTTACCTGCCATAATTAATTGGCTCCTTTTTTAGCTTTTTCTGTTTTTCTAGGTGTTAGATCAACATCTTTAATTTTTATACCCATTTGTTTTGCTGTTCCAGCAATCATTCTTAATGCCATTTCTTCATCATAAGCATTTAAATCTGGCATTTTTTGCTTAACAATTTCTAATGCTTGTTCTTTAGTAATGGTTGCCACAGTATCAGTTAGTTGATTTTTACCAGCTTTTTCAATTTTAGCAACTCTTTTTAATAAAACACTTGCAGGAGTGCTCTTAATGATAAAGGTAAAACTCTTATCAGTATAAGCAGTTATAATGCAAGGAACTACATCACCATTACGATCTTTTCTTGTCAAATCATTGAATTGTTTTGTGAATTCACCCATGTTAATACCGATTGAAGCAAGTGCTGGTCCAGGTTTAGCTTGGCCACCAATCAATTGTATTTTTGCAATACGTGCAATTTGTTTCTTTTTTGCAGCCACAAGTATATCCTCCTAAAAATATATTTGAAAATATTTACTCTACGTGGTCTAACGTGATTTATCACTTCCACATGCTACAATAGTAAATAATACTTTGACAAAGTCAAAGCTTGAATATTATATATTTAAATGATTAAATTTGTAATTTTGAGGTATGCCTAGCTATGCTAAATTGGTCAATTATGGTCATAAATGTTAATTTTTACCTACTATATTTGCTTAATGGAAGATAGTCTAAATCTAATAGTCTAATTTGATAATGTTGTATAATATATATATATATATATGGAACACAAACTATCCAAAAAAGCTAAAATTTTTCTTTCAGTTGCTAGTGCAATCATTACTAATACAGCGGTAACAA
>Ga0256407_10014948_pt1 | contig 10102 bp, 4 predicted proteins | sample RumenRJG_04DNA_FD_193489 | JGI IMG/M metagenome (GOLD analysis project Ga0256407, IMG submission 193489) | Bovine rumen microbial communities from Lethbridge, Alberta, Canada - RJG_04 | ecosystem: Host-associated > Mammals > Digestive system > Stomach > Rumen | place: Canada: Alberta | collected... | reverse complement strand
GTAGAAGAAGAATCTATAAAAAGTTATGAAAATTCAAATAAAAATAAAAATCAAAATAAGAAAAAAAATGAAAATATAAATCAAAGTTTTACAACTGAAGTTAATCCTTTAAAAATGTTGAATTCAAAAGGAACATTTTATGTATGTCAGGAAAATGGGAATGTCATAATGGAAATTAAAAATAAACTTATACCAAATGCGGTTATCCAAAATTTAAATCAAGATAATGAAAATAATTTAAACGGAGATAATAATAATAGTATAAAAAAGGAAAATAAAAATAAATAAATTTAAAAAATTTAATTTATATTTTTTTTAAAATAAATAAAAAAATGACAAATTTAGAAATTGATGAAAATTTCAATAATCTATATAGAAATAAAATAAACATTAATAATATTTTTCATAAATTAAATTTAAAAAAAGACCATTTAAATAAATCATTTAATAGTTTTATTAATGAAAAAAATGATGAATTAATATCAATATATGGAAATACTGGAATAGAAAATAAAAAAAATCTTCAATCATTTTTAAAAGAACATCATTTTTATAAAGAAAATAAAAAATCAATTCAAAATAATATTTTCAGAATAATAAAATATTCTGAAATAAATAAAGACAATAATAATTATAATAATAACAGTAATATATATGGAAGTTCTTATTCTTTAACGAACAAAAATTATAAAACTTTATCAAATTCAAATGAAAAAAAATATCAAACTCCAGAACATTCTAAATTTATTAATCCTATTAATAATTTTGAAACAAATTCAACAAATTACAATAATAGAAATAATAATTTAAATAAAAAAATGAAGGAATCAAAATCATATTATAATAAGAAGGTAAAATTAGTTTTAGGAAATTTAAAAAAAAAACAAGTAATTGATATAGAGCAATTGGATTTCACAAATAATTCAAATAAAAATAAAAGTTTAGAAACAACTCCGAGAACTAATGTATCAGAAGAAAGAAAAAAATTATTTTTTCACAATGATTTGCTACATAAAACAGAAATAATTTCAAAAAAAATAAAAAAGATTATAAAAAAAAATACAAAAAATGAAAAAAAATTAAATTATATATTAAAGGATAGTCATTTTTTTCCCTATATAAATGAATCTTTTAATGTTGATTTATTTAATATTGGGAATAAGGAAGTTATTATTAAAAGACCTGCAAAATATAAAATTAAAAATTTTAATATTGAAGAAGATATGAGAGAAAAATTAAAAAAATATAGAATTGAAAAAGAAAATTATAAAAGCCTTATTAAACTTAAAAATAAAAATGAAAAAATTAAAAATGAATTAGAAAAAAAAATTAATAAAGATTTAGTTAAAGCAAATAATTTAAATATAAAATTCAAGTTTAATCCAAAAAATTTGGATTTTTATATGAGATTTATTAATAAGGGGAAAAAAATTAATAAATAATAAAATAAATGTAAATAAATAAATTTATAAAAATAATAAAAAATATATTGATAAATCTTGGGTGATAATTAATTTTTAAAAATTATGTTATTAGTTTTTTATTATATAAATATAAATTATAAATAAATATAATATAAATAAATTTTAATAAAAATTTAATTATTTTATTTCCATTAATTTGTAATGAATTTTTTAATAAATTAATTTTTTTAATAAATAAAAAATGAAAAAAGAAAAAGCTGAATTTTTCAAATTAAATATAAATTCTTTTAAACAATTTAATAATTTTCATTTAAGAAAGAAACAATCAAACAATCTTAATAATACAATGACTGTTAGAATACCTTTAATTAACCAAAACCCAAATAAAAAATTAGATGATATATTTTCTAAAAAAAATAATTCATTCAATACAAGAATAGCAACTCAATATATTTATAATCCCTTAAAAATAAAAAATGATGCAAATTATTCAAGAAATAATTCACACTTCAAAATAATGAATGAATATTTTCCTCTTAATTCAGAAGGAAATAATATACAATTAAATAATCATCCTCAAGAAAATATTAAAATAAAACTTATTAAATTTAATAAAAACATTCCAATTGATTTTAAAAATAGAGAATCAATCAAATTTAAACCAACGTATCAAATAAATCACAAAAATATAAATAAGAATTCAGATTTTTTAAAATATATTGAATATAATGGAATGAGGAAATTTAATCCAAAAAATTTACCTATAAAACCAAATTTTAAAACGTTAGAACAAATAAATTATAATCAAATATCTTATGATCAAAAAAAAAATAATACTTTAGATATTAAAGAAACTAATATTAATAATGATTATTTTGAAAATAAAAAAAAAAAAGAATTATCATCAGAAAGTAGTAAAGATCAAGGTGAATTGAGTTTAGGTGAAGTTGCTGATATAATCATTTATTATTCTTTTAAAAGAAATAAAAAAGAAGATAATTTTTTGTTTTATAAAAATGATGTTAATAAATTTAAATCTGAAAATAAGGAAAATTATTTGAAATTTTTTTTAAAATAATATAAATAAAAACTATTTATTTAAAATTGTTAATTTTATTTAATAATTTGATATGGTTAATAATTATTATAAAAATTATTTGATTCTAATTAAACACTTTCCATTATTTATTTATATTATTTTTAGTTAAATTATTAATTAATATTAAAAATAAATTTATTCTTAATTCTATTATTTTATTATTAAATTTTTACTCCAAATAACATTTTCAAAAAAATATTTTATATAAAAAAAAATTCAATAAAAATTAATAAATAAAAAAAAAATTTAATTCAAAAAAATGTTAAAAAGTAAAAAATTCTGGTCATACGAAATATGTGAAAAATTCAATTTAACAGAAGACATGTTTAACAACTATAAAAAAAAGGGAAAATTTTATGATGATGGAATGTATTTCTACGAGCAAATAGGAACAGGTGCTCATCCAGCAATAAAAGCAACACAAGGAACAGTCCCAACAGTTATATCATTTCAAAATGTTTTAGTTGATTTAAACACTTTAAAAATATTATTTTATTTACTATCAACATCAAAAGTAACAACATTAAGATTTTCATCAAATAAATTTAATTTATCTAATTTAGACTTTATGATAGATTCATTATTAAATAAACCAAATGGAATTTATAATTTAACTTATGAATGGAATGATAAATTAATTATTGATGGTATTGAATATTCATTAAATGATATTGAAAATGCTGTTGATGAAAAATTAATAAATGATTTAAAAAAAGGACAAGATTTAATTATTTCTTTAGTTACTAAAAATCCAAGTAAATTAGAAGCTTTGTGTTTAAGAGGTGATTTTATTGGTGATAAAGTTGCTATTCAAATTTTTGAAGGATTAAAAGATACAAATTCAACTTTGAGGATATTAAATTTATTTAGAAATGGTTTAACTAATGAATGTATTAAAACTTTTAGTGAAATGTTAATTGTAAATAGGAGATTGGAAGAAATTAATTTTGGAAGGAATAATTTAAGTGATGAGGCTTTGGATTTAATTAAAGAAAATTATGGTTTATTTCCTATGACTCCTGAAGAAGTTGAAGAATATAATAAAATTAATAAAGAAAGACAAGAAATTATTAAAAAAAATGAAAAATTAAAAGCTTCTAAAAAACCTGAATTAGAAGTTCCTTATTTAGATGAAATGAAAGAAATTGATGGGACGAATTATAGAGTTAAAAATAATTCTTTGAAAATTATTAATTTAATTCAAAATAAATTTACTGAAAAATCATTTGAAAATGTTAAAATTTTATTAGATGGGAATGATGATTTGTTAATGACTGTTGATTATAAAATTTATACTGAAGAACAAAGAAACGCTTTTACTGATCCTAATGGGAAATATTGTAATAGATTATATTTACTTAAATAAAAATTTGAGAAATTATAATATTTTTTAAAATAAAATAGAAAATTTTTTTTTCAAAATTTATTTTATTTCATTTATTTTATTATAATTTATTTTATTCATTTTTATTTTCTTCTTCATTTAATTTTTGAACAATTTGGAATTTAATTTCTTCAGGAATTAAATTTATTAAATCTACACTAGTTTTTAATAATTGTTTTAAATTTTCTTCATAGCTTTTCCAAACAAGACAATATAATAATATTACAATACATAATAAAACAATATATGTAGAAACATTTAATAATTTAATTTGATTTATAAAATCTTTAAATTCTTCATTCATAAGACTTAAAACTGTTTTATACCAAGGTCTAATAACATTTTTAGCAATACTATTTATTTCTTTAAACTCATCATAATTCCATAAAGTAGTATTTTCTTTTGAAGGATCAATATAAATAATACCAATATACCTTATTAATTCAAAATATCTGGAAATTACTGCCTTAAACCCATTTCTTAATGTTCCTAAATATGAAGCAGTACTTTCAAATAAATTATCTAAATCAATTTCTGATGATGAATTATCAACATTTGTTGCTATTAAAGTAATATCATTATTTAAATAATTATATAATTTTATATTATATTCCCCTTTTAAGAAACAACTAGTATTATATGATACAATAACTAAATTTTCAAAAGTATCACTTAATGATAAGAAAGTAAATATAAAAATATCTTCAATTTTACTTTTATCTGTTTCATTATATATTGGATATTCATTATTATATAAAAAGGATTTTACAACATCTAAACTTAAAATAATATCACTTTGACTATATTGAGTAACATTAAAAACATCTGTAAATTTATTAATATTTTTCATATTATTACTATTATATAAAAATTTAAATACCATATAAGTTTGTAAAACAACAAAGAAAATTACCATTTTTACATAATTCAATAAATACTCACTTGATGATTTTAATGATTGTTTATATTCATTTTTTGTTTTAAATTTAATAATATTAATATCATCAGGTTTAATATTTGTAGAATAATCAACCATTGACTCTTCTTCATTTTCTTCATTCCCAAAAAATTTATTTAATAACTTATTAACAAAAGACTCAGACGAATTTTTCAACTCTTCAAATTTTTTCTTTTTAATAGTTAAAAACAAATCAATAGGTTTTTCCCTATCATCAATAAATCTAGTAATAAGTTTCCACAAAATAAAAAGTGAAAAAACAGCAATAATAAAAGAAAAAATAAAAATAATAAGTACAATTTTACTACTTTTAGCATGACTTTTAACATCATCAACCAATAAAACAGTAACATTTCTCCAAACTAACAAATAATCATTTAACAAATTCATCATTAACTCATATGCATTTCTATCTTCCATACTAACATTAGTTGAAGCATCCATAACTCTAGAAACATAATATATTGAAGTTGGTATTCTACTCATAGCAATACTAAAAGGTTGATGTTCAATAGTTTCTTCTCCATTACTTTTAGTTCTAATATAAACTTGAGTATTTGAAATATAATTTTGATATTCTTTACTAAAAGTTACTGTAGCATTACTATAAAAAGCATAAGTTTCAGAAAATTCTGAACGACAATCTGCCATTTCACTCATCATTTCTTTAATATAATCTTCTTTTGACATTCCTTCATCTAAATTTTTATATTCTGGATCTATATTTTGTGCTAAAATTGCTTCTGTAATAAAGAATTTAGTATAAACTAAAGTATTTAATATTTTAAATGCTTTATCCATATAACCCATTCTATCATCTGAATCATATATTAATTTTAATGATATTCCAAATTCTGCACTTATAATTCCACATATTAAAACAAATGTTATTAAACTAAATATTGTTATATAAGTTACACTTTTTTCATTGAAAATATTACTAAGTGAAGCACTTGTATCTGTTGAAAATTCATTTGAAAAATTATTATTTGAACTTTCATTTGTTGATAAATTTGATAAATTATTTGTTGTGTTATTTGCTGGGGATGAACTTATACTATTTGGATCTAAGTTATTCTCTGCCATTTGCTTTGCTTCTACTCTTTTTCTTAGATCAGGATGGGCTTTTAATTTTTCATCTATTCTTTTTATAAATGAACTAATTGATATTTTTATTGTTGGTTCTTGAGCTTTACCAACTGGGTATTTTTCCTTATTTGGTCTATGCTTTTCTAATGATATTTCATTACCATAAAATGGTAATGTAAATATGAAACTTTTTACATCTTCTGATTTACGATTTTGCATTTCCATTATTTTTTCTTTTGTTAATTGATTTTCTATTTTTTTTTCACCATCTTCATTTGAGTCATCATCATCATTATCATATTCATTATCACCTCCTTTAGTACTTTTTTTCTTTTTTGATTTTTCTTTTTTAATTGTTATATTTTTTTCAATTGTATTATTGTTTTCATTTATAGAATTTGCTTGTAAAATTCCAGTATCAATTAAATTTCTTTTACCTGATTTTTTAGTAACTAAAATAGTTCTAATATAATTTAATCTAAGTACATCAAATAAAACATGTTTAGTAGAATTAGGTTTAAATTCATTTGGATCAATATTCCCTCTTTTATTATCAACTTCAGTAAATCTAAAACAATAACCTAAAGTTTCTTCTTCATTATATTTCATTCTTGAAATTAATAATAAATATTCTCTAGTTTTAGAAATTTTTATTAATTCATTTACATCTTCTTCTTTACTTCTTTGATTATCATTTTTAGGATAAATTATATCGGGCATAACCCAAGTAATTTTCCTAGGTTCTTCTTCATATTCAGTATATCTTTCATAAAGTGATATTGCTTCTAAATTATTTTCACTTCTTACTAAAACATTCATATTAATAACATATTTTTTTAATAAATCCATTGATAAACCTAAATTAATAGCACTTGATGAAATACTATCAACAGAAAAATCATCTTTTGTTAAAACATAAAAAGCATAAATTGATTTTGTATCTTTAGCTTCAAATTTACTTCTAATAATATAGGTATTAGAGAAATCATCATCATTATAAACAGTAAATCTAGCATTAATTGGTATTAAATAACCAACTTTTGTTTTAGGTAAAATAAATATTTGCTTTTTATCTGAACTTCTATAATTTTCTTTATGTGATGTTAATTGAGAATGCATTTGTTTTAATCTTCCTGCTAACATTTTTGAATGATCTTCTGCATAAATTGAAGGCATTAATGTTTCAATACTTTTACCAATTAAATCTTGTTTAACGAAACCTAATAAATATATTATTGAATTTGAACATTGAATTATACTACAATCTCCTTTTTCATTTGTTCTACAATATAATACATAATCTTGATTTTCTAATAAAATATCTAAATTATTTATATCAAATTTTTCATCATCTACTTTTCTTGATTCGTAATGTTGTTCTTCATTTAATTTTTTTGTTATTTCTTCACTTCTTTTTTTATTTTTTAATATTTCTCTTAAGAAATATGCATATAATTGAGCAATTGATTGATTTTCTAAATCGATTTTTTTATTTTTTAAATCATTTTCCCATAATAAATTTATTTCATTTAAAAATTTATTTAATTTATTTCCTAATAAGAATAATTTGTTTAAATTTAAATTATTTGTTAAATTTGCTGCTAAAATTCCCCAAAATTCACCATATAATTTTGTGGTTGTTTCAACTAAAAATTTTAATCTTTGATATTTTTGTTCAATTGTATCTTCTACTTTTATCATTTCATTTCCATCATTAACATCATTTACTTTATTATTTGATGATTGTATATTTTGTTTAATACAATAAATTATATAATCTTCTGTTAATGTATTTTTTTGTTTTTCTAATTTTGCTAAATATGTTTTTGCTGCATTTAAATTATATTTTTTTTCATAATTAAATTGTACAAATATCATTAAAAGTAATCTACTATTAGGAAATTTTTTAATTCCTAAATTAAAGTAATTATTCATATAATGAAGTAAACTTGTTTTTTGAATTGTAAAATTATTTGAATTTTCTAAAAATTTTTTTAAAGGACATTCCTCATTTAAACAAGTTTCTTCATGAATTGAAACAACTCCTTTCAATAATATTTCATTTTTTGTTCCTGTATTACTTTTATTTGATTTTCCACTTTTATTTTTATCAATGAAATTATCAATTAATTTAATAATATATTTTGTTCTTGTTAAATATTCATTAATATTATTAAAATTTGAAGAAGCATAAACAAAAGATTCACTTTTTTTTCTATAATAAATAATACTAAATGTAATAATAAGTGGATAACCAAAACATAATAAATAAATATTTCCATTAATTGAAGAATCTTCAGCTAATTTATTTATTAATAAAACTAAATTAGTCCAAAAAAAAGATGCATTTCTAACAGAAATAATACATTCTAAAACATAATTATTATATGTTGGTTCATCAAATCCTTTTTTAACATTAAATAGTGAAAGTAATAACATAATTACAATACTAATATATTCATCTTTAATAAAAATATATTTTAAAACCAGTACTAATTTAGTAAAATAAAGAAAAGAATCACTTGATGTATTAATTTTTGTAGTTGCTTTTTTTGTATTAAAAGGATTAAAATAAAATAATACACTGATAATTATAAGAGAATAAAAAATTAAAGTGAAAATTAAACTTAATACAGCATATAAATAATGTAAACCTTTCCAACATTTAATTGGATTTTTTATAATAAAAATATGTTCATTTTCACATTTTAAAGGAAGTAAAATTAATTCACTAATAGGAATCATTAAAAAAATTGTTAAAGGAGTTGTAAAATATCTTGTAAATATAATTCCAATTTGATAAAATTTACTATTTGTTTTATTAAATTTAATTACCATTGTAAGAAAAAGACAATGAATAAAAATATATCCTAATAAAACACAATAAATTATTACATAATAATCATAATCAACATAAAGTAAAAGTGGAGTAATTCTCGGTGCACCTATTATAATTCTTATATTTTTTATTTTTTTTAATGAAATATTCCAATTATTATAATGTGGAGTTGTAAATGAATATGATATTAATTGAAATGTTTCTAAAATTAAGAGTAAACTACAAAAAAACATATTTATATCTTTTTTTCTGAGAACTAGATAATAAAAATTGAATATTTTTGTTTTTAATGTTACTTCATCATTTGAATTTAAATCTTTTGATAATTTAGGATTTTTTTCATATGTGTTTTCCATTAATTTTAAAAAAATTTTAGGAAAATATTTTTATTTTAATATTTTTAACAATTTTAAATAACTTCAAAAAAAAATAATGAAAAACTTATCAAAAAAACTAAAATTGACCAAAAACATCAAATTAAATAAAAAATTTTAAAAACACGTGTTTATATATTAAACAAAATAAATTTAAACTAAAAAACAATATTTAATCAAAATTTAAAAAAAATAATAAAAATAAAATAAAAATGTCAAAATCTAAAATAGTACTTCTTATAACTCTTATCACCTTATCAAAATCATTTTATGAAGGAAAATCCTCTGTAATCCTCCTTGATAAAAATTCTTTTGAAAAAGAGGTAGTACAATCAAAAGACATATGGTTAATTGAATTTTTTGCTCCATGGTGTGGTCATTGTAAAAATTTTGCACCAGAATATGAAAAAGCAGCAAGAGCATTGAAAGGAATATTTAAAATTGGAGCTGTAAATGCAGATAGTGAAAAAGAACTTGCAGGAAAATATGGTATTCAAGGTTTCCCAACTGTTAAATTTTTTGGTATAACAAAAACTAATATTCAAGATTATAATGGTGCTAGAAGTGCACAAGCTATAATAAATTATATGTTTGATAGAGCTAAAGATATTGTTAATAAGAGAATGGGTCAAACTACAAATACAAATTCAAATCAAAAAACTAATACAAATTCTAATAATAATAATAATAATCAACAAAAGAAAAAACCACCTTCAAGTGATAAAGATGTTTTAGTATTAGATGATAAAAATTTCGATGAAACAATATTTAAAAGTAAAGAAATGTTCATTGTAGCATTTTATGCACCATGGTGTGGTCATTGTCAAAAACTCCTTCCAGAATGGAATGCAGCAGCAACTCAATTAAAAGGTCAAATAAAATTAGCAAAAGTTGATGCAACAGTTAACCAACAATTAGCATCTCGTTATCAAATA
>Ga0256407_10014946_pt1 | contig 10103 bp, 8 predicted proteins | sample RumenRJG_04DNA_FD_193489 | JGI IMG/M metagenome (GOLD analysis project Ga0256407, IMG submission 193489) | Bovine rumen microbial communities from Lethbridge, Alberta, Canada - RJG_04 | ecosystem: Host-associated > Mammals > Digestive system > Stomach > Rumen | place: Canada: Alberta | collected... | reverse complement strand
CGGCATTGGCATTGCCGAAACTGGCTCAAATTTCAATCAGCTTGGACGAAATTGACCGCTAACGTGTTTTTACCTTAGCTTCACTTTTTCATTCAAGCAAAGTATGAGGGGCGTAAATTGACAAAGTGAACCCCAAATTTTGGAAGGTAAAAGTGAGGAAGGTATTATGTTTAATCTGATTATCAATTTTTGTGTATTCGTGTTTATCTTTTACGCCGTGGGCAATTCCGCGAGGGTGATTTTGTTCGGCTCAAAGCGCAAAAAGCGCGCGTATTCGCACGGCAGAGCCGTCCGTCGCAAAAAGGCGAAGGTTATTAAGCTGAACGCCCGCACAACAAAAAGACCGCTGAGGAAAAAACCTCAGCGGTTATTTGTTTTAAATCGTTTTAGTGTTGGCGCTTAAACGTTTGTTCAGGACAACATTTGACATAATCGTAGGGGCGCACCCGCGTGTGCGCCCGGGACAGGAAGTCCTACGTTTCCATGGCAGATATGGTCAGATAGGAAACGCAGCTCGGGCGGACACATGGGTCCGCCCCTACAATGTTAATCAGGTTCGCGCAAAAATGGCAGCCGCGAGGGCTGCCACTACAATTATTAACTATCAATTATAAATTAAAAAAGCACCATACTAATTCAATCGGGAACAAAACATTTCGGAACAGCTAATCTATCTTCCCGACCGAAATTATCCATTATCAACTGTCAATTATCAATTAATTTACAGTTGCAAAACCATACTTGCTATGCCGAAGTAAATCAGCAGTGAGAGCGAGTCGCAGACCGTGGTAATCAGCGGATTTGCCATAACCGCCGGGTCAAGTCCGATTTTGCTCGACAAAAGCGGAAGGCTGGCGCCGACAAGCTTTGCCATAATAATCGTGCCGACGAGCGTTAGCGACACCACAAGCGCGATGAACAGAGCGTTATCGTGACCGCGTAAATCAAAAATCATCAGCTTGATGAAGTTTGCGACCGCAAGCGTCAGTCCGCAGAAAAACGCCACCCTTAGCTCCTTCCAGAGCACGACGAACATACTTTTAAATTCAATCTCTCCGAGCGACAGCGCGCGGATAACCGAAACCGAAGCCTGCGAGCCTGCGTTACCGCCCGAGCCCGTAATCATCGGGATAAAGCTCGACAGAATAATCACGCTCGCGAGCATTCCGTCAAAGCTCGAGATAATCGTACTTGTAAAGGTTGCCGAGAGCATAAGGATAAGCAGCCACGGCACACGCTTTTTGTAAATTCCCCAAACGCTGGTTTTCATATACGGCTTGTCGGAGGGAAGTACCGCAGCCATTTTTTCAAAGTCCTCGGTAGCCTCCTCGCGGATAACGTCGATAGCGTCGTCGATGGTAACAATTCCGACGAGCCTTTGCTCGTTATCGACAACGGGCAGCGCCAAAAAGTCGTAGTTTGAGAAAAGCTGGGCAACCTGCTCCTGGTCGTCAAGGGTGTGGACGGAAATTACGTTTTCCTCCATCATATCCTTAACAGGGTCGTCGTCCTCAGCCAACAGCAAATCCTTGACCGTGGTGATACCGATAAGCCTGTTGTTTTCATCGGTCACGTAGCAGGTGTAAATTGTCTCCTTGTCAACACCGGTTCGCCTGATTCGCTTAATCGCCATTTCGGCGGTCATATCAGGGCGGAGCACAATAAACTCGGTCGTCATAATCGAGCCTGCGCTGTCCTCGGGATATTTGAGAAGCTCGTTAATCTCGCGTCTCATATCCTTGTCAGCCTGCCGCAAAATTCGCTTTACGACGTTTGCCGGCATTTCCTCGATAATATCAACCGCGTCGTCAACAAACAGCTCGTTTACAATCTCTTTAAGCTCGCTGTCGCTGAAGCCGTGGATAAGGAACTCCTGAGTGTCCTCGTCCATCTCTACAAAGGTTTCCGCCGCAAGCTCCTTTGGTAAAATTCTGAAGAGAATCGGGGTTTTTTCGTCCTGAAGCTCCTCAAAAACAGCCGCAATATCGTACGGCTTCATTGTTACAAGAATGTCCCGAAGAGTGTTGAATTTTTTCTCCTCGAGCAGCTTCTTGATGGTCTCCGTAATGGTTACGTTAACCTGAATCATCATCTCTCCTCCTTTTGCATTTTTTGCATCGTGGAAAGAGACGTGTTCAAAAGGCGCAGTCCGTAAACTCAAAACCACGCAATTTTCAAGCGTTTTGCGGTTTATAATTGCAGGGTTTTAAATTTAAGCGACACAACGAACGCAGAACTGCCGTCCGCTGCAACTTCGCCCGGGAACAACGCCTAAACTTCCGTCTGCGTCCATTAATGTTTCACCCCTCAATAAAAAATTGCCGAAAAATTTAACGGCTACCCTTATATTTTATCCCTTTTGCGCTTTAATGTCAACAATGATTTTATGTTCTTGATTTTTTTTAAATAAATAGTATAATTTAATATAACACCGTATTAAAACGGATAAAAGGAGCTGTTATTATGACCGCTATGATAAAAAAATATCTTCCGTACGCTATCATAATTTTCGCGGTATTTTTGCTTGTGCCGCTGATTTTTATAAGCGAACCGATGCAGAAGTTTTCGGCTGTAGGCTACTACTTCATCCTGCTGATGACACAGGTGGTATGCTCGGCTGTCTACTGCGCAAAGCACGGACTTGACTTTTTGTTTACGCTGATTGCGCCGATTGCGTTTTTGTTCACAATGATGATTTACGCGGGCGGCTTTTCGAACCCGACAAATATTATTTTGCTTGTGGTTTACCTGATTGCCGGAATTTTCGGACTGTTTTTGGGCGACCTCGCCTTTGGTGACGCCAGAAGAAAGCAGGAGAAAAAGGAAAAGCAGGCTGCCGAGGAGCTTTTGCTCCAGGCAAAGCGCCGTGACGAGCGCGAAAAGCAGAGAATGGCAGAGGAGAGCGAGCGTCCCCGCCGCAGAGAGACCGCGCAGCGTACCGCGCGTTCATCACACGGCTCGCGCAGCGCTCACGCGGCGCGCACTGCCGACAGAGCTCCCCGCGCTTCCGAAAAGCGCGCTTCGTCGCCGAGGGATATTGACGATGATTTTGATTACGACAAGTATATGTCGGACATCGACAGAATACTCGACGAAACCGACAGAGATAACCGCGACCTCGATTATTAAGATATAATAAAAGCAAAAAATTACCGCACGCCGTAAAGCGTGCGGTTTTTATATGCAGTACAAATTTGTATCCCACGCGGGAATGTAGGGGTGGTGGCGGAGATAGATTTTGTATTCGGGGTTTAGCCCGTTGATTAACAGCGGAAGCTTGAAGATGTCCTCAAAGCGGTGGTACGCTGAAAAATTAAGCTTCGGCTTAAAGCTTTTCAGCGTGTTTTTCATACCGAGCAGGGTGTGATAGTCCGCGCCCTCAACGTCGGCTTTAATATAGCCTGCCGCCGTTCCGCAGAGGATTGTATCGACCGCGGCGACCTGAGTTTGCACTCCGCTTTCGGCAATCGCGCTATTGCGCCCTGCCTTGTTGTTGAAGGTCAGCACGGTGTTGCGGCTGTACGCGCCGAGCTGCCAGAGCTCGACGTTCTCCATATCAGCGCAGTGCGCCTTAAGCTTTTCAAAATTCTTGCCGTTCGGCTCAAAGGCGACAATCTTGCGGTAGCTGCCGTCCGTGAAGCTCAAAAACTCGTCGATTGTGTCGCCGTTGTACGCGCCAAGGTCAACGTAAACCTCGTTTTTGCCGAGCTTTAATATGTCATTAAAAGCCTCGCTTTTGTCCGTGGTGATTTCGTCGAGCAAATTGAGCTCGCCCGTGCGGTAAAAGGCGAGGACGTTTTTGTAAACGCGCCTTGACTGCTCGTCCGTAAGCAGCCTGTAAGCCTGCTCGATTTCGTCCGAAAAGCTGTCAATAAATTCACCGTCAAATAAAATATCTCCGAATACAGGCACGCTCGGCACAAGGGTTTTGTGCCTGTCCGCGACGTTTTTAATTGTCTGCATAACGTCGGGCAATTGGCTTGCAAAACAGAGTGCCACGGTAAAATCGCCGTGTTCCGCTTCGAGCTCGGAAAGCTTTTTTACCCTAAAGCCGTGAAAGCTCTGACCGCGGACAAATTCATCGCTTGCCATAACCGCCGAGGCGTTTATACTAAACTTTTCAAAGGCGGACAGCACCTTGTCAGCGCCGTCGCCCATTCCGTAGAGCACGACGGGCTTGCCGCTGTTTTTGAGCGACTGCCAAACGCAGGGCAGGGATTTTAAGTAATCTGTAATCATAAAAAACTCCGTAAAAAGAAAAACGCCCACCCTATTGGGTGGACACTTTTAAGTGTTGGCATCTCCCTATTTTCACACTCCGTCGCCAGAGCACTATTTTCGGCACCACTGAGCTTAACTTCTGTGTTCGGTATGGGAACAGGTGGACCCTCAGCGTCATCAACACCAACTCGTTCTCTCTGAGAACATTTGCTATTATACTACACGAAAACACTTTTGTCAACACTTTTTTTCAATTTATTTTTTTAACCGAAAAAGCTGTATTTTGGTGCTTTTAAACCGCAAAAAGGCGTGAAAATTTGCGCCTAATACTATTCTCTGATAGAAAGTAGACAACTTTCTATCAGAGAGAAAACGCTTGGCGCGTTTTCCAATTGCGCAAAAGCGCAATTGCCGTCTCATACAATCTTGACGCGCCTACGGCGCTATTAAAAAGTAGAAAGTCTACTTTTTAATGAAGATTGGTATAAAGCGCAGCGCTCCGATATAAAAAGCATTAAAAAAACAAATCAGGCGGTCTGCGTTTTTCCGCAAACCGCCGTGGAATTTTTATCAGTCAAGGCTTTTAATGCACTGCTTAAAGGTGTCGAGCACATACCTTGCGTCGTCGTCGCTCATTGTGGAGTTGAGCGGCAGGGTGAGTTCGTTTTTATACATATTATATGCGTTGGGGTAGTCGGTCATCTTAAAGCCGCGCTTGCTGTATGCCGAAAGCAGGGGAAGGGGTTTAAAGTGAACGTTGCACATAACGCCGTTTTCCGCCATCATATTGTAGAACTTGTTGCGGTACTCGTCGTCCCTGCCGATAAAGCGTACAAAGTACAGGTGACCGCTGCTGCGGTGGTTTTCGTCGCAGTGGTTGAGCAACTGAATCGGCAAATCCTTTAGCTCCTCGTTGTACATTCTGATAAGCTCGTGACGTCTGTCGAGAATTTTGTCATACCTTTTAAGCTGGGCAACGCCCAATGCCGCGAGTACATCGGGCATATTACACTTGTACTGCGTGTCCACAACGTCGTATTCCCACGAGGCGACCTTGTTCTTCGCGTAGGCGTCCTTTGTCTGGCCGTGGAGCGAGAGGAGCATATACTTTTTGTACATCTCGTCCTCGTCAATTCCGTCGTGGCTCTTGTGAACCGCCGCACCGCCCTCGGCGGTAGTCATATTTTTAACAGCGTGGAAGCTGAAATTTGTAAAGTCCGCAATCTCGCCGCACATCTTTCCGCCGCGCATCGCGCCGAACGCATGCGCACCGTCTGAGATAACAAAAACTCTGCCGAACTTTTCCTGAATCTCATTTTTCGGCTCAAATATGCTCTTTTTGCGCTCAACAGCCTCGTAAATTCTGTCGTAGTCGCAGATAATACCTGCCAAATCGACCGCGATAACCGCCTTGGTGTTGTGGTTGATGGCGGCTTCCATTTTGTCGTAATCCATCTCGAAGCTGCCGCTCTTGCAGTCAATCATAACGGGCTTTGCGCCTACATGGTAAATTATCGAGGCAGAGGCGGTGTAGGTGTACGCCGGAACAATAACCTCGTCGCCCGGTCCTACGCCCAACATTCTCAGCGTAAGCTCCGCGCAGGAGGTCTGCGAAGAAAGGCAAACCGCGCGTTCAACGTGGCAGTACTTTGCGATTTGACTCTCAAAAAGCTTAGTCTCGGGACCGGTTGTAATCCAGCCTGATTTGACTACCTTTACAACCTCATCAATTTCCGCCTGAGAGATGTCGGGCGGCGAAAACGGAATCTTCCTCATCTTAAAAACTCCTTAATCAAGGCGTGCACCGCGGTTTTCGGCGCTGCCTTTTAACCGTTCCATAAATAATCAAATTTAAAAATTGCGTAAAACGCACTAAAACGGCTTAATTATACACCAACAAACCGCGATTGTAAAGAATTTGAAAAAAGTTTGGCGGATAAAACAACTTATTTATTTTTATAACGCCCTTATTGGGTTATTATTTAAGATTTTCACCGATAATCTCGTATTTATGCTTGGTCGCCAGCCCTCCGCGGATGTGCCGTTCGCTCTTGTTTTTGTCGAGTATTTCGCGCACACTGCGGTAAACGGCAGGATTTGCCGTGCGCAGACGGAAGGTAACATCCTTGTGCACGGTGCTTTTGCTGATTCCGTACTTTTTGGCGGCGTCTCTTACCGTCGCTCCGCTCTCTATTATGTATTCGCCGAGCATTACCGCGCGGTCGTCAAGTGAAATTTCCACACAATTCCTCCAAATTATAAGCTGGTAAAATATATGCGTATCTGTCCGCAGATATACTTTAATGCATATGGTTTATTGAAATTGCGGAAAATCTGTGATATAATGCTTTATATAATTTATAAAGAAAGCGGTATGAACTATGAAAATCAGAGAGCTTTTTGAAAATTCAGACAGAACCATACTTTCGTTTGAGGTCTTTCCGCCCAAGAAAACCTCACCGATTGAGTCGGTATACGGCAAGCTTGAGGAGATTTGCGCGTTAAAGCCCGACTTTATCAGCGTTACCTACGGCGCAGGCGGTACGGGCGGTCACAGCAGAACCTGCGAAATTGCCTCGAAGATTAAAAATGGGCTCGGCGTTGAGTCGATGGCGCACCTGACCTGCGTTAACAGCACAAGGGCGATGATTGACGAAACCTTGCAGGACTTTAAGGAGCATAATATTGAAAATATCCTCGCTCTGCGCGGAGATTACGTCGACGGCGTTGAACCGCAAAAGGACTTTGCCCACGCGAGCGATTTGTGCGCGTACATCAAGTCGAAGGGTGACTTTGACGTTGCAGGCGCGTGCTATCCCGAGGTTCACCTCGACGCCAAGGACGAGGTAGAGGACGTGCTCAACCTCAAAAAGAAGGTCGATTCGGGCGCCGACCACCTGATTAGCCAGCTCTTTTTTGACAACGGCGCGTTCTACCGCTTTTTGGAGCGCACGAAAATCGCAGGAATAGACGTGCCTGTTGAGGCAGGAATTATGCCCGTCACCAATAAGAGCCAAATTGAGCGCATGGTGTCGATGTGCGGCGCGAGCCTGCCTGCGAAGTTTGCTAAGATTATGCAGAAGTACGAGAGCAAGCCCGAAGCCCTGCGCGACGCCGGAATTGCCTACGCGGTCGAGCAGATTGTCGATTTAATCGCGAACGGCGTTGATGGAATTCACCTGTACACGATGAACAACCCCTACATCGCGCGGAAAATCACCGAGGCGGTGTCGAGCCTGCTATGATTGAGCTGACAAGCCTTAACAGGAACGAAGCCAAGCGCTACCTCGGCGGAGCGAAAATTGAGCTTGACGAGCGGATGAGTGAGCTTTTCGACAGCTGTGAAAAGCAGGTTTTGTCAACTGCCAAGCCGAAGTTTTTATATAAAATTATAGACCTGCCGAACGAGAAATTAACGGCAGGAGAGGACATAAAAAGCCATTTAAACGGCTGTACCAAGGCGGTATTAATCTGCGCCACCTTAGGCGCGGAGGTTGACCGTATGATAAGGGTGAGCCAGATTTCAGATATGCCGCGCGCGGTGGTGCTCGACAGCTTTTCGAGCGTCGCGGTGGAGCAGCTCTGCCAAAGTGTAGACGCGCTTTTGGCTGAAAAATACCCCGAATACTACTTTACCTTCCGCTACAGCCCCGGCTACGGCGACTACCCGATTGAGCTTCAAAAGGAGTTTTTGAGCCTGCTCGACGCGCCGAGGAAAATCGGGCTGAGCGCGAATGAAAATTATCTTTTAATCCCCTCAAAGTCGGTCACGGCGATTGCAGGGATGTCACACAACCCCATCGAGCGCAAAAAGCGCGGCTGTGCCGTGTGCGATATGCGCGACAGATGTAAATACAGAAGGAACGGAGAACACTGTGGATTTTAACACATTACTGAATACAAAAGAATTTATCATCCTCGACGGAGCAATGGGCACGCTTATCCAAAAGAGCGGCGCGCAGTACGACCATTCTCCCGAAACCTTGAACATAACAAGAGCTGAGCTTATCACCTCGTTTCACAAGGAGTATGTTTCGGCAGGCGCGGACGTTGTCTACGCCAACACCTTCGGCGCGAACGCCTATAAGCTCGAGGGCAGCGGATACTCCGTTGACGAGATTATAAAGGCAGGCGTAAATAACGCCAAGGCGGCGGCTCAGGGCACAAACGCCCTTGTCGCGCTCGATATCGGGCCAATCGGTATGCTGCTTGAGCCTGCGGGTTCTTTGAGCTTTGAGCAGGCTTATGAATATTTTAAGGAGCAGATTATCGCAGGCAAGGACGCGGATTTGATTGTCTTTGAGACGATGACCGACCTCTATGAATTAAAGGCGGCGGTGCTCGCGGCGAAGGAAAATTCCGACAAGCCCGTAATCGCCACAATGACCTTTGAGCGCAGCGGAAGAACCTTTACAGGCGTTTCGCCTGCCTCGGCGGCGCTTACGCTGACAGGACTGGGCGTTTCGGCGCTCGGCGTCAACTGTTCGCTCGGTCCCGACGAGCTCGAGGGCGTGGTGTCGGAGATGAGCGAGTACACAAATTTGCCGCTTATCGTCAAGGCTAACGCAGGACTTCCCGACCCGAACAGCAACGAATATGATATTTTACCCGACAGGTTTGCGGAGTGCGTCTGCGGACTGCTCAAATACGGCGTAAAAGTGGTGGGCGGCTGCTGCGGCACTACCCCCGAATATATTAAGGAAATTAAAAATTCACTCGACGGCAAAACCTTCACCGTGGGTGCTGTTAAGTGCGACACCTCGGTTTGCAGCCCCAGCACCGCGGTCGAGATTAATATGCCGCGCATTATCGGTGAGCGAATTAACCCGACAGGCAAAAAGCTCTTTAAGCAGGCGCTTGTCAACAACGACATCGACTATATTCTGTCGCAGGCTCTCAGTCAGGTTAACGCAGGCGCGCAAATTCTCGACGTCAACGTCGGCCACCCCGAAATTGACGAAAAGCAGATGATGACGCGCGTTATCAAGGCTATTCAGGCGGTGTGCGACGCGCCGCTGCAGATAGATTCAACCAAGCCCGACGTGCTCGAGGCAGGTCTGCGCTGCTACAACGGCAAGCCGATTGTAAACTCCGTAAACGGCGAGGAAAAAAGCCTTAATTCCGTGCTTCCGCTCGTCAAAAAGTACGGCGCTTCGGTCATCGGACTAACGCTTGACGAGGGCGGAATCCCCAAGACCGCCGAGGGGCGTTTTGAAATTGCAAAGCGGATTGTCGAGCGCGCACAGCAAATCGGAATCGACAAAAAGGATGTTTACATCGACTGCCTTACACTGACGGTTTCCGCCGAGCAGGACGCCTGCGCCGAGACCTTGAAGGCGCTTCACAGGGTAAAAACCGAGCTCGGATGTAAAACGTGCTTGGGAGTTTCAAACATCTCCTTCGGACTGCCGAACCGCGAGCTTGTAAACAGCACCTTCCTGACTATGGCTCTCGAGGAAGGGCTCGATTTGCCGATTATCAACCCCAACGCCGAGGCTATGACCGGCGCTGTCAGGGCGTATAGGGTGCTTTCGGGCGCTGATAAAAATTCCGTAGAGTTTATCGCGGAGTACAACGACGCCGCCGCTCCCAAGCCAAAGCAGAGCGACGACGGCAAAGGTGAGCCCGACATCTTTTCGGCTGTTTACAGCGGACTTAAAAACGAGGGCGCTTCGGCGACGGAAAAGCTCCTTGAAAATAACGACCCGATGAAAATTGTAAACGAAATGCTCATTCCTGCCCTCGACAAAGTCGGCGCGGATTTTGAGAAGAATAAAATTTTCCTGCCTCAGCTTATCCAGAGTGCGAACACCGCGCAGGCTTGCTTTGACGTAATCAAAAAGCACCTGAGCAAAAGCGGAGAGGAAAGTGTGAGCAAGGGC
>Ga0256407_10014943_pt1 | contig 10105 bp, 7 predicted proteins | sample RumenRJG_04DNA_FD_193489 | JGI IMG/M metagenome (GOLD analysis project Ga0256407, IMG submission 193489) | Bovine rumen microbial communities from Lethbridge, Alberta, Canada - RJG_04 | ecosystem: Host-associated > Mammals > Digestive system > Stomach > Rumen | place: Canada: Alberta | collected... | reverse complement strand
AAAAAAAAAAAAAAAAAAAAAAAAAAAAAAAAAAAAAAAAAAAAAAAAAAAAAAAAAAAAAAAAAAAAACAAAACCAAAAAAAAAAAATTAAGAAAAAAATAAATATTTAATTATAATATTTTTTTAATTTAAAAAAAAAACATTAAAAAAAAAAAAAAACCCAATTTTAACTTTCATCATCATCTTCAACAATAGTAATTTTTTTAAACCCACTTTTTTTATTCTCTTCATTTTTTTTCTCATCAACAATATCACTAACTTTAACATTAGGATTTTCTTTAATTTCTTTTTTTTTATCATTATCATCAACATTTCCTTCAACAATATGAACTTTAGTAAAAGATTCAATTCCTTTATTTTTATCTTCTTTAACATTAATATTCCCATCACCAAAATATTTTCCTTCTTTAGCTCTATTTAATTTAATTTTAATTTTTTTTTCTTCTTTAATATAATTATCTTTATCATAATCTTTCCATTTTTCAATCATTAAATTAATTTCATTTAAAATATCATTACTATTAGGATTATCATTATAAACATATAAAAAATCTTCTAAACTTTCATTAAATTTTTTTAAATTTTTCTCACAAATTGCTCTTCTATAATAAGCTTTAATATAATCATGTTTTAAATCAATTGCTTTATTACAATCTTCTAATCCATTATTATATTGTGTATTTTTAATATAAGCTAAAGCTCTATTACAATAAATTGTTGGTTCATATTCATCATAATTTATTGCTTTTGTATAATGTCTTATTGCTTCATCATATTCTTTTGTTTTCATTAATTCATTTCCTTTTATTTTTTCATTTTGAGCTTCTTTTTTTCTTTCTAAACGAATTATATCATAATTTGATTCGTCTTTTTTTTCTATTGTTTCTTTTATTAAATTGTCTTTTGTTTTATATTCATTTTCAAATTGTAATATTTCTTCTTTTGCTTTTGCTATGTCTTCTGCAGATATTGTTTCTGTTTGCTTTAGTTTTTTGTATTTTAAATCTATTGATTGTAATTTTTCATCTATTGCTTTTGATAAATCTGGAAAAAAATTTCCATCATCTTTTAATAATTTTAATGCTCTTTTTAATAATTTTGGATTGTTTGTTTTGTCTAACCATTCATATGATATCATATTTATTGTTAGATCATCTGGGTCTATAGATGTCATTTTTTTTTAAATATATGTTTTTTATTTATTTTTCTAGAATTTATTTTTAAAAAAATTAAAATATTAAAATTACTCTATATGTTTTTTAATTTAAATATTATTTATTTTGAATTTTTAAACAAACATTTAATATAATTTATATAATAATTAATTTTTTATTTAAGAAATAGGCACTTCTTGAATAGGATTATTAATATCATTAAAATTTAATTTTAATAAATTATCTTTATTAAATATTTTTGAAATATAAATTATTAATTTTGGGCATAAATATAAAGAAATAAAAGAAAATATTTTTATAAAACTTGTTATTCCAAAAATTATAAAAACAAATATTGCAAATCCTATTTCAAAAATTGCACTTTGTCTTAAACTTATTGTATAATAATAATTATATTTAAATCCAAAATTTATATAATAAAATGACCAAAATATTTGAAAAAATGAAATTATTAATAAAAAAAGTCCATTTAAATTAATTAAACTATTTCTATATATCCAATAATCATCTTTTCTTACTTTTTTTATTAAATTTATATTTTTAATTTGTTCGAAAAAATTATTTTCTATTTTTTGATATGATAATAAATTGTTTATTAGAATTAAAGATGTTAAAAAACTAAAAACACATAAAATTATTTTTGATAATATTGTATATTGGAATAAAATTTCATTTGTAAAAAAAGAATGTAAATTAAAATAAATTACAGATATATTGATTAATATTGGAATTAACCAAATAAAAATATATAAATAAATATTTGGTTTATAACCAAATAACCATCTTTTATCTAAAAGCCATAACCAAAGTAAAAGCTCCATTTAAATATTTTATATTATTTATTTTTAATTTTATTTCAATTAATTATTAATATTACTAATAAAATTTATATATTTTAAATTTTATATATATGAAAAAAAAATAAATAAATTTTATTTAAATTTTTTCCCACTAAAAATTTCTAATAGATTTTTTGTTCTATTTTTAATATTATTTAATTCATTTTTAATATTTTTGAATTGATTTGTTGAATTTTGAATTAATTTCTTTGGTGCTTTAGGAATTAAATCATTTGTATTTAAAGTATTTAAACTATTATTTAGACTTAAATTATTAGAAAGATAATTTGAAATATAATTATTACTTTTATTATTTCTCCCAATACTTTTTACAGGTTTATTTTTAGTTTTATATGAATAATTAAATATTAAATTTTCAATTGAATTTGTTCTTTTTATCATTTTTGATAAACTTATATTTCTTCCTTTTGTATTTTTTGTTAATAATTTTAAATTTTGAATTAAATCAAAAGAATTTTTAAAAATTTTTTTATCATCATTACTTTTAATTTTTGAATCTTTATTATTTGATCTAATTGGACTTTGATTTTGAGAATAAACTCTTTTTTTTTTTACTGATGATGGTTCTGTTATTAATTTACTAATATTATTTGATGATTCATATTTATTATTTATTTTATTATTTGTAATTATATTTTCTAAATTTTTTATTCTATTTTCTAATTCATTTACCCTTAAATTTAATTTTTGAATTGTTTTTTCTTTTTCATCTAATATTGTTGTTTCTGTTTTTGTTTCTTTTTCATTTGAAATATTACTATTAGTAAAAAAAGAAGGACTTTTATTTTCTTTGTTTTTATTTTTCCTCTTTGTAAATTTAAATAAGCTTACATTACAAAAATTTATTTGTGATTTGTTTTTTAAAAGATTATTTTTCATTTATAAAAAATTATTTTTTAAAATTAATTTTAATTTAATTAATATTATTTAAAATGATAGATGATGAATCATTTATAAATATTCCAAAAACAGTAGTAATTGGTTTAAAAAATTTTGAAAAGCAAGATGAAGATATTTTAAAAAAAGAAATTAAAGTAATATATCAAAATCCATATTATATTGATTTAAATCAAGAATTTGTAAAAGAAAAAAAAATAACTGAAGAAAAGGGAATAATATCTAGAAAATGGTTTAGAAAATATTTAACAAAAATACCAAGTGTTTGTATTTTTTGTTATAATATTTATGAAGAACAAAAAATTTCTATAAATGAAAAATTAGTAAATACAATTACAAATGATATTAATGATACATTAAATATAATTTTTGGAAACCAATATAGTGATTGTACAAGATATATTATTGCTTTTATTAAAGTAAAAAATAAAAATAATTTGTCACATGTTAAAAATTTATTTAAAGAATATTCTAATATATTTATTATAATTATTGATGATAAATTCGCACTTCAAAAAATAATAGATCAAGTTAAATATAAACCAAATGAATTTATTACAAATAGAATTAGTTTATATAAAAGACAATTATCACCAAAAGAAAAAAATGAATTTTTAATAAAAAAAAATATAAAAATTGCTGTTTTAAGTTATTTAATTAATGATTATAAAATTTATGAATATTTTGAAAGTGCATATAATTTAATGATAAAAGTATTAAAAGAAAAAAAATATGATTTATCTGTTAATGATGAAAGAATAATGTATTTTGAAATAAGAAATGTATGTGATTGGTTATTATTTAATATTTTTAAAAATCAAAAATATAATGGAAATTATCTTAAACATAGATTAATTACTCATTTTTCATATTTTAATATTGAAAACTTTATAAAAAAGGAAAATATATCAATTGAAATAAAATTATTATTTTACTTTTGGAAATTTAAATTATATGAATATTATTCAAAAATAAAAACAAATTTTTTAAATGATCCTTTTTGTAAATTTGGACAAATTCATTCTTTAATGAGATTAATTCAAATTTATAATGATAATAAAAATAATATTGATTCTATAAAAATTGAAAAAGAAATAAAAGAAACTAATTCAAATTATTTTGAAAAATTTCCTAAATATGAATTAGATTCAATTAAAATAGAAGATCCAAAAGAAATAATAAATATATATTATTGTAATTTAATTGAAAAAAAAGTTTTAAATTATGAAGAGTTAAATAATCATATCAAAAAATCAATATTAAGTATTTTAAAAGGGCAAAATATAGATAGTGAAAAATATATTTTTTATTCTTTTAAAATTGCTTTAATTATGAATTTTAATAAAGAATTTCAAAATGATTTTATATCTTTTTTAAAAAATATTTTATATAATGATAAATCTATCAAAATTCAAACATATTATCCAAAAATTTATAATGATTTATTAATTGAATATAATAAATTAATAAAAGATTGTAATATTATATATCCAAGGGACAATTTTTTAAATGTTATCAAAAAATCTTATTTTGAAAAATTGTCAAATGATGAAAATATTTTTTTAAATGAATTTTTTAATAATCAAGATATTCAAGAAATAGAAAAAAATAATTTAAAATATTTTAAATTAAATCCAAATGAAATATTTAATATAAATTATTCTTTTTCAAATATTAATCCAAAAATTTTAGATATTATTACATTAAAATTAGAAATAAAAACATATTTAGACAATTCAATAAAAATTCCAATAAAAAAAATACAATTAAATTCTACAATAGAACATAAAGAATTTACATATGAAGAACTTTTTGAATTATCAAATGAAAATCCTTTTATAAAAGATTTTAAAATGTTTACTTCAAAAAATGATAATGAATTAACAATATATTCAATTGATATATTATTACAAAATGGAATTTTATTTTCATATTCATTTAAACCATCTTTAAAAAAAACTATTATTTTAGATGAATTTGATTCTAAAGATCTTGATAAACATATATTAATTAATTTTCAAAAAGATATTCAAATGGGAGAATTTCAATATAAATATTTTAAAATTGATATTTCTAATATGTTAAAAGATAGAATAAAAATAAATGGAATTGAGTCAAATTTTAATTTAGTAAAAAGAAAATCAAATGATACTTTTGAATATGAATTTTATACAAAAGATGAAAATAATAATCTTATAAATAAAAAAAATGAAACATTAAAAATTAATAAATTACAAATAAATAATGATAATTCTCAAATAATTGAATTTATATTGAAAATAAATTCAACAGGAGATTTTAATTTAAATTTTGATATCCATTTAAATTTATTAAGTTTAGAAGTAGATAATCTTTCATTAAAATATGATTATGAAAATGTATTTAAAATTTTAAGTATACGTCAATTAAGTATAAAATGTAATTCAATATCTTCAATTTCTTTTGGAAATGATATTAATGATTTAAAAATAAAACCTATTTTACATCCTTTTAAAATTCAAGCAATTTTAAATAATTCAATTATTGAAGATGTTATTATAAAAAAAATAGAAATTTTTCCAACAAATAATTCAATAAATATTACTTCTCCAATTACTAAACTTTTAGATAAAAATTTAGAACAAATTATATTATCAAATACTCAATTTATCATTCCATTTCATGTAATTGTAAATGAAAATTTTAATGGTGAAATTGGTTTATTTAAATTAAAATGGACATCAAAAAATTTAGAATCATATTCAAATGAATTAATAAATGATATTACTTTTTCTTTCAAAGATATTAAAAATGAAGAAGAATTTATTCAAAAAATGGATTTGACTTTTTCAATTGAAATAATTGATTATATTTGTAAATTTACTATTACTAATTTAAGTAATAAAATTAAAAATGTTATTATAAATTTTGAATATAATAAAGAAAATTATGATTATTTAATTGAAGGTAAAATTAAGAAAAAAACTTTAGTTTATCCTTTTTCTAAATCCACTGAAGATTTTATTATTACTCCACTTAGAAATGATTTAAATATTGTTAAATTAAATAATATTTTTGTTCAAGAATATTCTATGGATGATAAATCTTATGAAAAAATAAAAATGATTTATAAATATAATCCTGGATTTATTAAAGTAAATCATATTAATTTAAGTTAAAATAATATTTAAAAAATTTAATTTATATTTAATAAATGATAAAAAATTTTTAAAAATTAAAAATAACTTATATTTTATAATATAATACTATATTTATTTTTTATAATAATTAATTTATATTCATTTTATTTTAATTTTTTTATTTTAAAAAATCAAATTTTAATTGTGGAACTTTTTTCATATTATTTATTGAATTTTCTGTTTGTTTCTCATCAACTTTATCATTAAAATATAAAGCATTTAAGTCATCAATATTATTTTTATTTACAGTATTTACAAAATTTTGATGTTTATTATGAAAAAATGAATCAAAACTCTTTGATGTAACTAAAATATTTTTATTATTATTTTTAATTTGATTAGATAAATTTTTAGATTGATTTAAACTAATTTTAGATTGAATAAATGGATTTTCTTTATTTTCTTCTTTTTCACAAAATGTAATAACACTATTATTAATAGTTTCATTTGTTTTATTTTTCAAATCTTGAATTTCTTTTTTAAATCTTTCAATTTCTTTTTCTTTTTCATTTAATATTTTTTTAACTTCAATAAAATTTTTATCTAAATTCAAATATTGATTTTGTAATTGTTCAAATGATTGTTTTAAATTTTTATTATCAGTACAATAAGAAACTACTAATTCATGATATTTTACTAAAATAACTTTTAAAAAATTTCTTTGTATATTATCATTTAATAATTTAATCCCTTCTTCAAATATCATTTTAATTGAATTATAATTTTTACTTTTTGAATGAGTTTTATTTTCTCTTATTAAACGTTCTAATTTTATTTGAAGATCATAATATTGTTCATTTAATTTTTGATTATTTTGAGTTTCAGTTATTTTTGTACTTTGTGTATTTTGTTGTGAGTTAATTAATGAATTTTCAATGTAATTTGAATTATTAATATTTGTATTTAAATTAGATAAAGGATTTTGATATAAATCATTTTTTTTATCAATTATTTTATTTATATTTGTATATAATTTTGTTGGTAATTTTTCATTAAATAAACTTTTATTTTGAAATATATTTGAATGTTTATAATTTTCTGGTGTATGAAATAAATTTTTACTATTATTATTATTATTTAAATGATTATTATTATTAAGAAGTGAATAATTTTGATTTAAATTAACATTTACATTTAAATAAAGCATTTTTTTTCTTTTATTATTATCTATATAAAAATTATTTTTTAAATCTTGTAATAATCTTTCTTTTAATTGTGTACCATAATATGTAGGACTTTTATTTCTAATATTATTATTATCATAGAAAGAATTATTATTTTCTGTTTTTAAGAAATTATTAGTTTTTTTATATGAACTTTTTCTTTCTTCAATTTGTTTTTTAATTGTTGCAAAATCAAATGATTTATTTGAAATTTTATCTAAAGAATTATTAATTGGTCTTCTTATAAACGTTTTTGAATATCCTACAGAAGGACTTCTATTTAATGTAATACCTTTATTTTGATTTATACCTTTTAATTGTAAAAAATTTATTTTATTATATTCTTGAAACATTTTCAAATTATAATTTAAAACAAATTTCATAAAAATACATTATTAAATAAAAAATAATATTTTTTTTTTAATCTATTTTATGAATATAATTTATGTGATTTTTGAACAAGAAAAAGAAACAAATTTTTTTCATATTCCAAATAATTTTAAACTATTAAAACAATATATATTAGAAGAATGGGATTATTTAGAAGAAGAAGGATTGATAATTGAAGATATTAATCATAATAAAATTACAAATGAAAATGATTATTTAATATTTAAAAAAAAAAACAAAACAGAAAAGTTAATACTTTATATTAAATATAATGGAAAATATCAAAAAAAACAAGATTTTTTAATAAATCAAATAGTTAATAAAATAAATTCCGATAATCAAATTTATTGGAATTCTAATCAATCAAATATTAAAAATCAAAATATAAATAATAATAATATATTAGAAACAATTGAAAATTTAGATAAAAAAGTTGAAAATTTCAAAAATGAAATAGAAAAAATAAAAAATAATCAAATCAACTTAAATAATGGAATTAATAATTTAAAAATATTAATTAATGAATCAAAAGAAAATTTAAATAAAATTAAAAATATGAATTGATAAAAAATTAAAATAAAATTTTTAACATTAATAAATATTATTATAAATAACATTTTAATAATAAATAATAATTTTATAAATAACTATTTAAATTTTATTTTGAATTTTAAAATAAAATATATTATTAATGGGAGCATGTTGTACAAGACAAGAATTAGCAAAAGATACTTTATTAGAAAAATCTTCAATTTTTTGTTCTTATAGAGATGAACAAAAAAATGAAGAAGATGAAATTTCAGAATTATTTTTAGAATCTCATCAATTTGATATAAATATTTTCAATCAAAATATTAATGAATTATTACTTACTTTAAGAGATCAAATTATTTCAAAAACAAAAAAAATTTCTTTTCATGAAATATATAATATTATATTATTATATAAAGAAAATTATACAAATTCGAAATATATATTATATGATTTGAGAAGTTCAAATAATCAAAAAGAAAATTTTTTAAAAAATATGAGAAGAATTAATTATTTAATTGATGAATTGAAACTTATGAGTAATGAAAAAAAAAAAAATTTTATAAGATTTTTAAAAGGACATATTATTATTATTATTTATCCAAATGATGCTTTTGATAAAAAAAATTTAAATCAACCAATTGATTATATATTAAATTTATATTCATTAAAAGCTGAAATTGAAATAAATATATTAAATACAAATTTTAAAGAAAATTCACTTTCACCATATACAAAGAAATTATATGATTTTTTAGATAAAAAAAATTATGAAATATTACCTTTTATTTTATTAACTTATTCTCATTTATCATTTTGTAAAAAAGAAGGTTATGTTTTTTTTAAATTAAATGGAGAAAATTTTTCATTTGATAATATATTAGAAAAAAATGATAAAAAAAATGAAAAAGAAAAAACAATAATTGATGAATTTTTAGAAAGTTTTGATATTTCATCAATTATAAATATTAATAATGAAGAATTAAATAAAAATAATTTTAAACAATTTCAAATGAATAATATTTTATATAAAGAATATGATATAAGTTGGAATGAATATGATTATAATAAAGTAAATCTTGAATTAATTGGTAGATGGATTAGAAGAGAAATTAAAAATGGACATTCTATTATTTTTAATATTTATAATTTTAAAGAAAATATGAATAATAATGATAATTGGATTATTACTGTTATTTTATTACTTTTATTAGGAACTAATGTTAAACTTTCAAAACTTTTTCTTTATTTAAATGAAAAAATTATTTTTCTAAATAATTTTAAATTAAATGTTGAAAAAAATTTATCAAAATTAAAATCTATATTACCAAATTTTCAAATTATAAACGATTTAAAATTTTAAAATAGTTTTAAATGATTTTTTTAAAATATTATCAATAAGATAATATTATAAATAAATAATTATTTTTTCTCTTTTAATATTATTTTATAATATAAATAAATTATATCTTCCTGTTAAAACTTTTTGAAAGATAATATTAAATATCTTGAAAGAAGTATTATTATTAATGATCATAAAAAAAAAAGGGGATGAAAAGAAAAACTATTTTCAATACTGATTGAAAATTTATTGATTTTATTTTTCAAAAATTGTACAATTTGTTTATTATTATATTTTTTCCAATAGATTAATAATGATTCTTCTTCTTTATTTTTAATTATATTATAATTTAAAATATTTTTAGTGTTATTATTACTATAATTGTGAAAAATATAACTATGGATAATTTTATTATTTTATTATTTTGAAAAAAATTATTTAAAGATATTATTATTTTTATAATTTGTTCTCTATCGAATGAAATATATCTTATTATTATGATAATTATGAGTTTTATTTTGTCTTCAAAAGTATTATATTTGTTCATTCTTTGTTTTGATTTATTCA
>Ga0256407_10014941_pt1 | contig 10107 bp, 7 predicted proteins | sample RumenRJG_04DNA_FD_193489 | JGI IMG/M metagenome (GOLD analysis project Ga0256407, IMG submission 193489) | Bovine rumen microbial communities from Lethbridge, Alberta, Canada - RJG_04 | ecosystem: Host-associated > Mammals > Digestive system > Stomach > Rumen | place: Canada: Alberta | collected... | reverse complement strand
ACGCCACCGTCAATGTGACGCTTCACGCGAATATAGTCCTTCGTACACTCGAGCACTTCCTCGGTATAGGTAATCTGGTTCAGGCCAAGTTTTTCGGCCACCTGGGGGCCTACCTGGGCTGTATCGCCGTCAATGGCCTGGCGACCTCCGATGATGATATCCACGTCGGGGCAAAAGTGCTTGATGGCCGTGGCCAGCGCATAGCTGGTGGCCAGTGTGTCGGCTCCGGCAAAGGCACGGTCGGTGAGGAGGTAGCCTCCGTCGGCACCACGATAGACAGCCTCGCGGATGACCTCGGCGGCACGGCCGGGGCCCATCGTAAGCACGACTACCGTAGAGCCGGGATTCTGCTCTTTGAGGCGGAGCGCCTGCTCCAGGGCATTAAGGTCTTCGGGATTGAAAATGGCTGGCAATGCACTGCGATTTACCGTGCCCTCGGGGGTCATGGCATCGGGGCCTACATTGCGCGTGTCAGGAACTTGCTTGGCAAGTACAACAATTTTTAAGTTCATAATCTCTATAATGAAAACTGTTTTATACGAACATTTGCTAAAAAGCCGTGCAAAATTACACATTTCCGATGAATTGGGCAAACAAAACCATGGATTGTTCCTTTTTTTTGTGTAAGTTTGCACTCCGAACCGCAAATTGTAAATCATTAAACATTATCTGTCATGAGATTCGTCAGTTGGAACGTAAACGGCCTGAGAGCCGTGGTGGGAAAGAATTTCAACGAAGTATTCACAGCGCTGGATGCCGACTTCTTCTGCCTTCAGGAGACCAAGATGCAGGAGGGACAGCTCGACCTCGCCTATCCCGGTTACACCGCCTACTGGAACTATGCCGAGAAGAAGGGCTACTCGGGCACAGCCATCTATACGCGCCACACGCCGCTCCGTGTGATGCAGGGTATCGGCATCGAAGAGCATGACCACGAGGGACGAGTGCTGACGCTGGAGATGGACAGCCTGTATCTGGTTTGCGTCTATACGCCGAACAGCCAGGACGGCCTGCGACGCCTGGAATATCGCATGCAGTGGGAGCATGACTTCCAGGCCTATCTGCACGATCTGGACAAGCGAAAGCCAGTGGTCGTCTGCGGCGACATGAACGTGGCGCACCAGGAGATCGACATCAAGAATCCGCAGAGCAACCGCCGCAACGCCGGGTTCACCGACGAGGAGCGAGAGCAGATGACTCGCTTGCTCGGAAGTGGTTTCACAGATACTTTCCGCTTCATGCATCCCGATGCACGCGATGCATACAGCTGGTGGAGCTATCGCTTCCATGCGCGTGAGAAGAACGTGGGCTGGCGCATCGACTATTTCCTCGTCTCCGACCGCCTGCGCCCCTGCATCGCCAAGGCCGAGATACTCGCCGACGTGATGGGCAGCGACCACTGCCCCGTCATGCTGGAACTGGCTGAATAACCTATCCGGCAGACAGAGCGCATCGCGCCATTATTCTTTACACTATTCCCTGCACAGCCGGATGCCGCACGCAGCGGGAGCCCGAGGAGCGTGCTCCGCAAGCCGATGGAACGTGCTCCGCAAGCCGATGGAGCGTGCTCCGCAAGACGATGGAGCTGGCCCCCCTGAATCCAAGGGCGCGACAGCATCCGCTATTTCGGAATATAGAGCGTCACGATAGATGACAGACATTTTTTGGAATCGTTATGCTCCAGCGACTTACAAAATGTGAGGTCGTCTCACGCATTTCCTTTCGTTGGAAGAGGAGTGAAACGAAGGGGCATTTTGTAGGACCTCCGACACGAGAAGACGGAGACATCGCTCCGAAATTACGACACAGTAGGGCCGACAGTACGAGTAACCACATGTCGGAGAAAAGAAAGCCCGGAACCAACGCACGAAGCGAGGTTCCGGGCATGGAATAATCAGCAGGGAGCGCGATACAGACGATCAGCGCACAAACACCTTACGACCGGCAATCACATAGACGCCAGGCTTGAGGCCACGCAACTGGGCCACACCGTCCGTGACGACTGTCATACCCACACGGCGCCCCATCATGTCATACACCGGCTGCTCGCCGCTGGCCACATCGGCCTTCACCGTATGGATGGCCGTCTCGATGGCCTTGGGTACAGCGGGAAGGAAGATGGTGTCCGGGCGTTCCTCATCGGGAAGCGTCGTGGTGAAATACGTAGTCAGCGGAGGCAACGTCTTGGACGTGCTCGAGAAGACAAAGGCAGTGCCTTCGGCATTCATTTGATATACATTCTTACGGCTCTGCTGGAGGTAGGTGCCATAATGTGTAAAGGCATCGGAATTTATGATATTCATCAACGAGCCCGTCTGGTAGAAATCAACGTCGGAGCTTGAGAAGACTACCGTCTTACCGGCCAACGTGGAGTCGGCCGCAATGAGATAGGGCAGCTCGCCTTGCAGGTGTGTGGCGGGCTGGAAGACGGGAGTGTCAGAGTCGTCGAGTGAATCGAACTGGTAGATCCAGAAATGGCCCGCCTCGTCGTTCAGCTGGCACACCACGCTGTCAATCATGATAGTCTCGGGCGTGAACGGGAGTAACACGCTCTCCCAGCGCTGTCCGTCGGTCGTCTCGGGGAAGGTGTAGCTGAACTCGGCTTTCTTCGCCGTGAAGTTCACAGGGCTGTAGAAGGCACTGCTGTTGTCGAGATGTATCTCCTCGGCCTCGTTCCCCCGGACGATGTTCACAGAACTAAGCGTAGTGGCAAAGTCCGGCACTTCAGAGTCGGCCGAGAAGGCATAGATGGTATTGAGTACCTTGTTTGCACTGATGCGGTTAAACCTTGTACCTCCGGTACTGAAATACACGCCGACGGCCTGATTCGAAGTCGTGAATAACGTACGGCTTGCCAGACAGCTCATCGCCCCCGTATTCTTCCAATATAGCACGCCGGGCGTGGGCTTATATTGGTGAGAAGTGATCAGGCCGCCATTGTCAAGCGCGCCGTCCTGCCCCACATAGTATGCCGAAATGATGTAGTTGCGGTTATACTCCAGATTCTGGAAATTGAAGGCCGCAGACACGGTGCGCGCCGGAGCGATGGACATCTCGACGGTCTTGCTTTGAGTGGTCCAATAGGTGTTCGACTTATTCGCATCCTGCACCCACAATTGGATCTTCACCTTGCCGTCGAACTGGTCGGACTTCTGGTTCTTGATGCCGACAGTGCCCTGAAGGCGATTGCTGTACACCGTGCCGGAGGAGGAGTTCTGAATCGTGATGCTGGCCAACGAGAGGCTGGCTCGCTGGGGCGTGGCAAGCACCTCGAGCGTCGTATGGGCATAGTCGGTGTTGCCATCGTTAGAGGAAATCCAGACGTCGTAGGTGCCCGTCTCTTCGGGTGTGAAGGCGAAGGAGACAGTCGATCTGCCGTCGCGGGGCACAGTAACGGCCGAGCGGCTGGTCTGGTACTCCTTTGTTCCGTCCTTTCCGGCAAAGAGCGACATCTCGCCATAGAACTCGTCGGCCAGATTATGGAAGGTAACGTTCACGGGCTGCTCCACACCCACGGAATGCGTGCCAGGGAAGACGATGGTGTCGCACTCAAGGCTCTTCACAGGGGTCACATACTTGAGAGTAAGGACATTCATGGAGTCCACCGTAGCCAGGATATAATTACGCTTGAGGTCGAGCTGCGGGCGCCATGTGCGGTTGGTGGATACACGGCTGGCGGGCGAGAGACGATAGGTGCCTGGTGCGAGACGCTTGTTGATGTTGAAGGTCAACGAACGATAGGTGTTCGGGCTAAGCCCGGTGATCGTCTGAGTCAGTCCTACGGTCTCGTAGGTCTGCTTCTCCTCGTTATACTTGACGATACCAGCAACAAAGTTGTAGCTGCCTCCCGTCCAGTTGATATAGTTGGCCGTGATGTTGGCACCAGAGCACTTGATATCATTGATGGTAAGCGATGTAGAGGGTTCCTCACGTACATTGTCGGGATAACGTACGCCCATGAGACAGCCCTGCCCCATCGTATAGCCGTCGCTCGTACTGCTGGCACCGATGCCGGAATTGTCGCCGGAGTTCAACGAAGTGATTACAAACCACCCGTCGCTGCCGCCGCCCCATCCCCAATTGACATGGAAGAGGCCATTTCCGTCATAGCCGTCGATGACGAAAGCATGGCCTCCGCCCGTAGAGTGTCCGTTGTAACACAGCGGATGGCCACCCTCCAGTTCCTCGTAGAGCATGTCGGTCCAGTCTGCGATATCATAGTCACTGCGGTTCACCCAATAGGCCTGGTCGTCGTAGCCGAAATACTTGACGATGGCCGTGGCACACTTACTGGTGACAGCACCCGACGAGCCTCCGTAGCCCATACCGACCGACTGGCCGCAGTAGAGCATAAGGTTGCCGACCGCCGTACGCTGTTCGTCGGTAGCACTGCTGGTATAGACATCGAGCATGTTTTCCCAGTCTATCTTGGTGCCACGCGTGATAACACGTGCCGTAACCGTCTTCTTCGTGCCGTTACTCAGCGTGTAGGTGTTTGTCAAGCTGGGTATCGCAGCCACCGTCTTCTCGGGGAACTTGTAGTAATTAAGTATCTGGGCAAAGGCCGTAGCCACACAGCCCGAGGCGGGCTGAGCCGTAGTACCGTCATCTTTATAATATATCGGGCAACGGCAGTTGTATGGGTCGCCCTGGTTCCAGCGACTCTTGACAAGTGGAGGAATAATATGGCGCGTCCTTTTCACCCGACGTGACTTGATACGCCCGACAGTCTCGATAATGGGACTGTTATTGTCAAGCGACTTGATCTCCTCGGCATACTGCTGGAGCCATGCACGCATATTCTCAGGAATGGATTCCTCATCGAAACTGCCCTGCTCTACATAACCCAGGATGGGTTCGGTGCGGTCATCGCCCGAGACTATCACGTATCCGCAATCGTTGCCGGCATTGAACACATAATAGAAGGCATCGTCAGACGACGTGCCGCGTGCTCTGCGCGGAGCGCGATAGGCTGCATCCGAAGCCTGCATCGTAATGCCACGACTGGCCAGGAACGCCCGGGCTGTGGCCTGGGCATCGCTACGTCCGATGGTCTCGGCATAGAACAGGCCAGCATGAAGCAACGCCAGAAGGCAGAAAACTGTTCTTTTCATAAGATGTAGTTTGACAGGGTAGATTGGATTACATTATGCCTCTCTCTCGCAAGGCCACCTGCCAGCGCCAAGCACTGGCCAGCACATCCTCAAGAGGCGTATCGGCACGCCAGCCAAGTTTGCGATTGGCCTTATCGACATTGCCCCACACTTTTTCAATATCACCTGCACGCCGACCGACAATCTGATAGTTCAGTTTGACGCCCGTGGCCTTCTCAAATGCATGAATCAGTTCCAGCACACTCGTGCCCGTGCCTGTACCTATATTATATATTTCCACCGGCTCCTCTATCTGGTCCTCCATGATACGGGTCATGGCGGAGACATGTGCCTTGGCCAGGTCAACCACGTAGATGTAATCGCGGATGCAGGAGCCGTCGGGCGTGTCATAGTCATCGCCAAAGACACTCAGTTTCTCGCGAATGCCTATGGCCGTCTGCGTCAGGTAGGGAATGAGATTCTGCGGCACGCCGTTGGGCATCTCGCCGATGATGGCCGTGGGGTGCGAACCGATGGGGTTGAAATAGCGCAGGATGATGCTCTTGATAGGCGAACCGCTGCGAACGGTGTCCTGAATGATTTCCTCGTTGATCTGCTTCGTATTGCCATAGGGACTCTCGGCCTTCTTGATGGGAGACTCCTCGGTCACGGGGAGCACATCGGGCTGGCCGTAAACAGTGCAGCTACTGGAGAAGATGATACCCTTGACGTCGTACTTCGGCATCAGCTCAAGCAGATTGACCAGAGAGACAATGTTGTTGCGATAGTACAACAACGGCTTCTCGACACTCTCACCCACAGCCTTGCTGGCTGCGAAATGGATGATACCACGAATCTGTGGGTACTTCTTGAAGAGTGCCTCCGTAGCAGCAAAATCGCGCAGGTCCACCTGCTCGAAGGCGGGACGTATGCCGGTAATCTTTTCGATGCCGTCTATGACATCTGCCTGACTGTTGCTCAGGTTATCAGCGATGACCACCTCATAACCAGCGTTCTGCAACTCGACAGTCGTGTGGCTGCCAATAAATCCCGTACCTCCGGTTACCAATATAGTTTCTTTCATCGTTGTCTGTACATATTTAAAGGTTGAATACTTTAATCAATCCGTTGTCCACGCCACTGAATCCCATAAAAGCCATGGCCAGAAGGCCAGCAGTGATGAGAGCAATGCTCATGCCCTGAAGCGCCTTGGGGACAGGCATCATGGAAAGATGTTCACGCAAACCGGCGAAGACCGTCAGAGCCAGGCCAAAGCCGAGCGCCGTGCAGAGAGCATACCACACACCCGTGACAAGACCGGGAGTGAGCCCCGCAGAGGAATATGTACCATTGGCCACCAAAATGGCTACACCAAGGATACAGCAATTCGTGGTAATCAGAGGAAGGAAGACGCCCAATGCCTGATACAGGGAGGGAGAAACCTTCTTGAGCACAATCTCGACCATCTGCACCAGAGCTGCTATGACCAAGATAAAGGCTATCGTCTGAAGATACACCAAGTCAAAGGGCACCAGGACATACTCCTGAAGGAGATAGGTGACAATGGTGGCAATGGTGAGCACGAATGCCACGGCCGCACTCATACCGAGGGCTGTATCGACCTTCTTGCTGACTCCCAAGAATGGACAGATGCCCAGGAACTGGGACAAAACGATATTATTGACGAATATCGCAGTAATGAATATCAGAATGTATGCCATAGTTATGCCTTTTTAAGCTTGTTAATAATTGCCATGAGGAAGCCCAACGCGATGAAAGCGCCCGGAGCCAACACAAAAATCAATGCACCGTACTGCTCGGGGAAAACGGTCAGCGAGAAGATGCGGCCTGTGCCCAGCAGCTCACGCACGGCACCCAGCAGCGTCAGGGAGAGCGTGAAGCCCAGTCCCATGCCAAGCCCGTCAAAAATGCTGCGCAGAGGGCTGTTCTTTGCCGCAAAGGCTTCGGCACGACCCAGGATAATGCAGTTCACCACGATCAGGGGAATGAACAGTCCCAGTGAGGAATATACCGAAGGGAGATAGGCCTGGAGGCACATCTGCAGGATGGTCACCAAGGAGGCTATCACGACGATAAACGAGGGAATGCGCACCATGTCGGGAATCAAGTCCTTAATCAGGGAGATGATAAAATTGCTGAATACCAAGACAGCCAATGTGGCAAGACCCATCGACATGCCGTTCAGCGCACTGCTCGTAGTACCCAGCGTAGGGCACATACCCAGAAGGAGACCAAACGTGGGGTTCTCCTTGATAATTCCGTTAATAAATACTTTCCAGTTATTCATCGTTGTCCTCCTTTCCGTTCATTTCGTGATGCGGTGTAGTCGCTCCGCTCTGTGCGTCTTCGGCCTGAGGGGCCATTGCAGCGTATGCCTCGTTCACGGCACGCAGGAAAGCACGGCTCGTAATCGTGCTGGCCGTAATGGCATCCACTTCGCCACCATCCTTCTTGACCGTCATGTTGTTCTGGCCGGGGTTCATGCCAATGATGTTGCCCTTGCCGTCTTTCTGGAACCACTTGTCAGCCTTGGCACCCAGTCCCGGTGTCTCGCTGGTCTCCAGAATCTGATAGCCCAGGATAGTACCCTTGGCATCAAAACCCACTAAGATGGTGAGCGTACCGCCAAAGGCGTTGGCATCCTTTGCCTGTACTGCCACGCCCTGGCTTGTATGATAGACGACACTGGCGCCCACTGTATCCACACGCTGTACCTCCACCTCATCTGTGTTCATTACCGCCTTGATGCCATCGGCCAATTGTCGAGCCTTGTTCTCCGCAATGGGGCCGGACGTCAATTCGTTCGCGTAGCCCAGTGCTGCACCGGCAATGACAGCGATTGCCGTAAGCACAATGAGCATATTATACCATGTTGAATCAAGCTTTTTCATGTCTATTACTTTGCCTCCCCGAATCGTTTAGGTTTACAATACGTATTGATAAGCGGTGTGAACGCATTCATAATGAGAATGGCGAAACTCATTCCCTCGGGGTAGGCTCCCCAGTTACGGATAACGAGTGTCAGCACGCCGATGCATACACCGTAGAGGAACTGTCCCTTATGCGACATGGGACTCGTCACATAATCCGTCGCCATGAAACAAGCACCCAGCATCAGGCCGCCACTGGCCAGCACATACTGCGGGGCTGCATAGATGGGATCAACAAGATGGAGCAGGAGCGACAACACGAAGACTGTGCCGAGGATGCTCACCGGAATATGCCAAGTGATGATCTTACGCCAGAGCATGTACACACATCCAATGAGCAGACACAAGGCACTTACCTCACCAAGCGAACCGCCGGTCTGACCTATCAACATGTCGATGCTGCTGGGCAGATCATTGAGCAACGACACATCCTTTGTGGCAATGGCCTGCTGCATGATACTCAACGGCGTAGCGCCCGTCTCGGCATCCACATAGGAGGTGAGCTGTCCGGAAACGGGCCAGGTGGTCATCTGCTGCGGGAAGCTAATCAAGAGAAATACGCGACCCACGAGCGCGGGATTAAATGGATTGGCACCAAGGCCACCGAAGGACATCTTGCCGACACCGATGGCAAACAAGGCGCCAAGCACAATAATCCATATTGGCAAGTTGCTGGGCAGGTTGAAGCCAAGCAGAAGGCCCGTCAGCACGGCACTGCCATCACATATCGTCGTACGCTCACGCTTGAAGAGGAACTTTGTGATGGCCCATTCAAAAAAGACGCATGCCAGCACAGACGTGGCCTCCACAATCACAGCGCCAAGCCCGAAGAAATAAAATGAGGCAAGCAACGCCGGCAGGAGGGCAATGCAGACGCCGTACATGTTCTTCTCCACAGAGTCGCCTCCATGCACATGCGGGGAAAGGGATAACACTAATTTATTCATAGTCAAAAGTGATTTTCTACATTATTTCTTCGCGTTACGCGCACGTATAATGCCCATGACTGTGGACTTGCCAAGTCGCACATTGTCCAGCAAGGGACGATGGCTGGGACAAGTAAATGCGCACGACCCGCATTCGATACAACTCACGATATCATTCTTCTCGGCCTCGTCCCACATCTGTCTGGCACTCTGTGCAGCCAGAAGGTATGGTTCCAAACCCATCGGACAGGCAGAGACACACTTGGCACAGCGTATGCATGGCTGGGGCTCACTGCGCTTAGCCTCCTTGTCATTCATAATGAGCAGGCCGCTGGAGCCCTTCGTCATGGGAACCTCCAGCGAGATAAGTGCCTTGCCCATCATCGGGCCGCCGCCGATAATCTTGCCCGTGTCCTCGGGCAGGCCGCCGCACTCGTCCACGAGTTGCTGGAAGGGAGTGCCCAGTCGAGCCAGGAGATTGCTGGGCTGCTGAAGGCTTTTCCCCGTCACGGTAATGATGCGCTCGATCAGAGGCTTATTCTTCATCACAGCCTCGTAGATTGCAAAAGCCGTACCGACATTCTGCACCACGACTCCCACATTGATGGGGATGGCTGGCGGAGCCGGTACTTGACGGCCGACGACGGCATCTATCAACTGTTTCTCGCCTCCCTGAGGATATTTCACCTTCAGAGGAACGATTTCTATTCCAGGGTACTGAGCTGCCTTCTCCTTCATCAAGGAGATTGCATCGGGCTTGTTGTTCTCTATTCCGATGAAGCCTTTCTGCACATTCACAGCCTTCATGATAAGCTGGACGCCCACAAGGATTTCTTCTGGATGTTCCAACATCAGACGATGGTCGGCAGTCAGGTAAGGTTCACACTCCACAGCGTTTATGATGACGCAATCGGCCTTCTGACCGGGAGGCGGAGTGAGTTTTACATGGCAGGGAAACGTAGCACCGCCCAAGCCGACGATGCCTGCTGTCTTTATCTTTTCGACGATGGTGGTTGCGTCCAGTTCAGGACGGTCGGCGAGTTTAACAAGTTCCGGCGAACGGTCTATAGTATCTTCCCATTCGTCGCCATCAACGTCCACATAGACAGCCATGCGACGTGTACCGCTGGCATCCAA
>Ga0256407_10014937_pt1 | contig 10108 bp, 13 predicted proteins | sample RumenRJG_04DNA_FD_193489 | JGI IMG/M metagenome (GOLD analysis project Ga0256407, IMG submission 193489) | Bovine rumen microbial communities from Lethbridge, Alberta, Canada - RJG_04 | ecosystem: Host-associated > Mammals > Digestive system > Stomach > Rumen | place: Canada: Alberta... | reverse complement strand
GTACACCAGCGGGATGTGCAGGCGCTTGGCGGTGTCGCTGCCGCGGAGCAGGTCGTCCGCCTGACCGGGCACCCACGCGCCGGCGAGCTTCTTGTTGTCGCTGGCGATGATGACGGCCCACTTGCCGTCGATGCGGCCGAGGCCCTTGACGATGCCGTCGCTGCCGTCCTTGTTGTCGCCGGGGTTATAGAGGCTGTTCAGCGGGCACCAGGTGTCCTCGTCCACCAGCTCCATCACGCGCTGCATGGCGGTCCACTGGCCGCTCTCGTTGAGGGACTCGGTGGAACGGCCCGCCTCAAGGGCGGCCTCGCGCAGGGCGTGGATCTCGGCCTCGACCTCCTGGATCTCGGCGATGTTCTCCTCGTTGACCTTGGTGAGCTCTGTGCCGATGGTGGGCATGGTCTGGAAATAAGTGGGCATGGAATATTCGCTCATACTGTTATCTCCTTTTTGATTGGATTTTCTGAATTAGTCCTTGGGCACCTTGATGAACGCCTGACCGGGGTCGATCTCCTCGCGGATGAGGCGGATGATCTCGGGGGACGGCGCTTCGAAGGTCTCCGCGCGGGAGCAGTCGATCTCAAAGCCCGTGTTCTCCTGCACGATCTCGGGCGTGACGCCGGGGAACATATACGCGCAGTACATACGCTTGGTCTCGTCGTCGAACTTCATGATGCCGAGGTCGGTGACGACCATCTGCGGGCCGCGGTTGCCGGGCAGGCCCGCGCGCTCACGGCCGCCGGGGCCGTCCATCCAGCCGCAGGAGGTGATGTAGTCGACCTTGTCGATGAAGCGGCGCTTCTGGTGCTGCATCATGATGATGGTGTTGCAGTAGGTAGCGATGCCGTTGGCGCCGCCGGAGCCGGTGAAACGGGTGGTGGGCTGAAGATAGTCGCCCTTGCCGAAAATGCAGGTGGAGTTCACGTTGCCGTAGGGGTCGATCTGCGCGCCGCCGATGAAGGCGACCAGACGATCCTCGTCGTGCAGCCACTCGTTGGCCTCGAAGCCGACGAAGCGGATGTTGGGCCACTGCACGGCGCAGTGCGCCATGAAGCGGTTGTCGCCGACGCTGCGGGGCACCTCCACCGGGGAGCAGTCCATGAGACCGGACTCGACGATGGGGTGGCAGCTGGGGCAGACCGCGCGCTTGGCAAGCGACGCGCCGATGAGCGGCAGGCCCGTGCCGACGATGACGATCTGGTTTTCCTTGATGTTCTTGGCGATGGCGTACGCCTGCATCTCCTGCTTGGTATATTTCGTGTAATCAGACATGATCTTTTTCCCTCCCTGTTTAGTGCGTCGTGGAATAGCCGAGGTGCGGCTCGTTCTTCAGGCGCATGAGGCGGCTGCCGCCGATCTTGTCGAGCAGCTCGGCCTGATCCTTGCAGCCGTAGACCCACTTGTTGAGATAATCCTCGAAGGTCTCGGGAACCTTCGCGCCGCTCTCGGCGTCGGCCGCGGCGGCCCTGGCCTTCTCCAGCGCCTCGGTGAGCTTCTCGTCACCGGGCTTGGCGTCGAGCGCCTTCTGGGCCTTGGCGGCAGCCTTCTTCAGCTGCGCCACGGCGTCGTCGGCATCCTGGTACTTGGACGCCTTGTCGTACTCCTTGAGCGCGGCGTCGTCATCGTCGTAATAGTCGTAGCACTGGGCGGGCCACGCGCCGTAGGGCGCCTTCACGACCGCCTGCACACACTCGCCGAAGATGCGGGTCTTGGTGGGATCGCGGCGGATGTACTCGTTGGAGACGATCTCCTCGCAGGTGACGATGGTCTTGCGGGCGGCCACGGCGATGTCGATGTCGTGGAACTCATCGCCGCAGATGATGCAGGTGCCGTCGGGGCTGGCCTGCTGGACGTGGATGAGCGCGGTGTCAATGCGGGGAACCGGCACGGCGACGACCTTCTGGCCGGGAACCAGCGGGTTCTCGATCTCCACGCACTTGAGATCCTCCATCTTGGGCATGGCCTTGCGCTTTTCCTCGCTGATGCCCCAGTACTTCATCAGGCCGCTGCCCTGCATCAGGCGCACCGGCAGGAACGGAAGGCCGAGAGAAGCGGCGTGTAGCATGAGCATCAGCACGTCCTGCGAGTAGTCCTCGTAGACCAGCTTGCCCTGCTCGATGGCGGCGCGGAAACGGCGGGAAACGTTGGTGTAGCCGGAGTTCGCGGTGTAGCAGTTGATGTACGCCGCCACGCGGCCCTCGCCGATGAGCATATCGACCTCACCGCCGCCGGGGCCGGCATAGACGATGAAGTCCTTCTGACCCTGGCGCAGGATCTCGGAGACCGCAGCATAGGGCTTGCGGTTGGTGGTGAAGCCACCGGTGGCCAATACGTCGCCGTTTTCGACGTACTTTGCGATGGCGTCGTGCAATGACATTACTTTGCTCAAAATGATAACCTCCCTGTTCCATCGGTTTTTGCCCTGTTTTTGCAATCTTTCCGTCACAAAAATACACACAGGCACCCGATTTAAAGTCATTCTACATTATAGTAAAAAGGCCGCGCAGAATCAATGGAAAATCCGACGGTTTCACCGGAAAAACTGAACAAATTTTTCCCGCTTTTTTTGTCGTTTCCGTGTATGTCCGCGCAAGCGCTGCAAGAAGAATCCGTTCATTTTGCAAGATTTCTTGCAAGAAAAAAGCAAGCGGTCGGGGCGGCGCTTGCAACGGGGCGCATATCCTGTTATAATTGCGTTAAATTGCCACAACAGGAGGTAGTTTGTTGTTATGGACGTGACTCAATTGATCGCTGAATCCGGCATCAGCGTCGGCGTACTGACGCTGACCTCGGTGCTCAAGGCGCTGCTGACGCTCATCGTCGGCCTGTTCGTCATCCGCGTCGTGATGTCGGTCGTAGACCGCGGCTTTGACCATTCGGAGCGGCTCTCGCCGCTGAAAAAGCACCTCCGCCCGTTCATCAAGTCGGCGCTTGGCATCGTGCTGGCGCTGGTGGTGCTGGACTCGCTGGGCGTGAAGGTGACGAGCTTCATCGCGCTGCTCTCCGTCGCCGGACTCGCAGTGTCGCTGGCGCTGCAAAATACGCTGGCGAATTTTGCAGGCGGCATCATGATCATCACCGCGCAGCCCTACGGCATCGGCGATTTCGTGTCCATCGGCGGCACGGAGGGCACGGTGGACTTCATCCGTCTGGGCTACACGAAGCTGCACACCCCGGACAACAAGGAGATCCAGATCCCCAACAGCACGGTGGCCGCCGCGATCATCACCAACTACAACCGGCTGGGACGCCGCCGCATGGATCTCAGCTTCACCGCGTCCTACGACGCGCCCACGGAGGAGGTCTACGCCGCGCTGCGGGACGCGATGGCCCGCTTTCCGCAGATCGAGGCCGACCCCGCGCCCGAGACGCACATCAGCGACTACGGCGCGAGCAGCATCGCCTATCTCGCCCGCTTCTGGGTACCCTCCGCCGACTACTGGACGGTGTACTGGGGCGTGATCGAGGCGGTGCGCGAGACCTTCGCCGCCCACAACGTGGAGATGACCTACGACCACCTCAACGTACATATGGAGAAGTGAGATGAAGCAGCAGTCGAAGGTGCGCCGCGCGGTCATTGCGGCATTGTCCGTCCTGACCGTCTGTCTGATCGCCCTGCTCGCATACGTCGCCGGACGGTCGTCCAATCAGGCGCAGCCGCCCGTCCCCGCGGAGCCGGAGGAGGTCTCCGCGGCGGTCGGGGAACCCGTCGAGGAACCCGCCCCGGCGGTCAGTATTCCCGATCTGGCGCAGTCCGTGCTGTATCTCGAAACCTACGACGAATACGGCGGCGGGGTAGCGCTCGGAAGCGGGTTCCTGATCGACGACGCGGTGCTTGTCACCAATTTTCACGTCATCGAGGACGCCTGCTCCCTGTCCGCTTTCACGCCCGATCTGGCGTTAAGCGTTCAATTCGACCGGCTGCTTGCCTGGGACGAGGAGGTCGATCTCGCGATCCTCGGCGCCGCGCGCAGCCCCGGGGTGGGCGTCTTTGCGCTGGGCGATTCCGACGCCGTCCGGCAGGGGGATAAGATCTACGCCGTCGGTTATCCCCACGGACTCGCGAACACGCTCTCCGACGGCATCGTCAGCGCGATTTACCCGGACGACGGCGTCACGCTCCTGCAAATCACCGCGCCGATCTCCTCCGGCAACAGCGGCGGACCCGTGCTGAACGAGCGCGGCGAGGTCGTGGGCGTTGTCACGATGTTCTGGGTGGATTCGCAGAACCTGAATTTCGCCGTGTCCTCCAACGACGTCGCGCGGCTGCGCGCGCAGTCCGGCGAGGAGATTTCCCTGGAGGACTTCTATTTCTCCGCCCGCGCCGACGCGGAGGAACAGCCCCCGGCGTCGTATGCGCCGCCGACGCGCCCGGTCGCTCCCGCGCCCGCTCCGGAGCCTGTTGCCGAGCCGGAGCCGGAACCGGAGTCCGCCCTGGCGCCGGAGCCAAAATACACCCTGGAACAGCTCAAGGGTGGTTGGAGCTTCTACAACCGGGAGTCCGAAACCATTCTCTATTCAGGGAAAGTCGTCATCTCGGACAGCACGTTCTACTATGAGGACTACAGCTCCATCGGCGGTCTGGAGCGCACGATCGTGCGCGCGGGAACCATCGACCGGCTGACTGATTCCGGCTTCGTCGTCCATGTAACGGAGGCGAGCCGGATCGAGGACGGAGAGCCTTGGCCGCAGGAGCTCCCGTGGGATTGGGAGATCACCGTCGTCTCCTGCGACGAGCACGAGCTGGTTCTTTACAACCCGGTCAAAAACAGCGTCTATCACAAATAGCAAAGAGGCTTCGCCGCGGCGAAGCCTCTTTTTCATTCGCTCTCGATATACCGCTCCTCGGCCTCCTGTTCGGCGGCGGTAAGGATGCGGCGGGCGTCCCAGATGTTGCCCGTCTCCAGCGCGGCGAGGGCGTCCTCGGCGGCGCCCACCATCAGGTGATACAGCTTCTCGTAATCCGGCATATCCTATGTACCCCTTTCATAAAAAATGGCGCAGCAGAGCCGCGCCATGAAAAACGCGGACTCCTTGCTGCGACACAAGTAACCTACTCACACTCATCAGAGGCATGGTTGGCTGAGCCGCGTTTTTGCCAAAGTGCAAAACGCAGCCTCTGATTTAGCGTGATGTATTTGAAATCCAAATTTGGGTTACTCATGTCGCACGTTCAATGTACCACAACCCGACAATTTTTGCAACCAAAACCGTTCGACAAGTTTCGACAGCTTTCGCGTTGACGCGCCGGGCGCGGGTGTGGTAAAATAAGAAATAGAGGGGAGGCGGCGTGGATGAGCAAAAAGGTCTATCATAAACAAAGGGGGTGGCGTATGATGCGAGAGAAGAATGATTTGCATACCGATAAAACCTCAAATCCATCAAAACCGCAGGATACAGTTCACGCGGTTTGCGCTTGGTGCTTCATGTTATCCGGTATATTCGTTGTACTATGCTTCTTTTTGAAAGGAACGCCACGCCTTTTGCATGACTTCTCATTTTATGCGGCTGTGGTTCTTGGCATGGGCAGCATTATCGTCGACCGTGTAAATGCCTTCTTAAAAAAGAGCCAACACGTCAAAAAAGAGGAGAACAAGGACGCATAATTGTCCTTGTTCTCCTCTCGCCCTCTTCTATTTTTCTTTTAATATCAGCGCAATAATAAAATCAATTAACGCATCTTTTTCTGCTTTGCTCCAGTCCTTTTCCTCAGAAAAATCGTTTTTATATATTACCTTCAAAGCCTCAGAAATGAGATCCCCAAGTCCCGTCTCAACACCTTCGCCAATCGCAGTTAATCCGTTTTGGGCGTTTGCACGTTGCAGTTCACTCCACCCTCTCTGCTCCGCAACAGTATCAATCGCCTTTTTGAATATATCATCAAATCTTCCGCGACCATATATTTTCCCTATACCATCAACAGCTTTTTCTAAAAGCGCACCGCTTATTGCGCTTCCCACACCGTACAGCGCCTGTTGTCCGAGAGTCGCTCCTTCCTGTCGCGCCGTCTGCGCCGCATCGCCGAATGTGCGGAGCGCCAGATAGGGCGTGGCACCGATTTTCGTCACCGCGCCGAGGGTTTTATCACCGACTAACTTCGCAAATTGACTGCCCACGTCGATCCCACCTTTTATAATCGGCGCGAGTCCCTGTTTGGCTCGTTCCAGATTCTCTGTTCCGCTTTGTTTCCACCTGTCTGCTGCCCCCTGTGCTTTTTCCGCCGCTCCGTGCAGCAGAGCGCTGTTCATGTTGTTGGTCGTTTTCCAGTCTACGCCTATATAGCCCGCGGCATTAAAGCCGCTGGGCGGCACGGGCAAGTCCTTGATTGCCTTTGCTCGCGCATCGAACAGCATACCCACCGTATTTGCAAACGGCGCGGCATATTCTTTTGCCGTACCTTTTGCGAAATCCGACACCCGCGACGCAAAGTCCTCCAGCGCTTCTTTCTGCGTTTCCCGCAGCTTATCCATATCCGCGTACTGATATTTCGGATTACCTGCCATCTTTCGTTCTCTTTTCCCTGTTTCCAAAAAAGCGGGCTTGCGCCCGCTTTTTTACTGTTTATACGCCTCGCCGTAGTAGTACTCGTACGCCGCGAGCACCGCGTCGGTCAGGATGCCCGCCTTGATCGCCGCGTTGACCTGCGCCACGGTGAGCGTCGGCTTTGCCGCCGCTTGCTCCGCCTCCTGCCGCGCAAGCTCATTCTGGCGTTCCAGCGCGGCCTGCTGCTGGGCATAGGCCACGGCGCGCTGCGCGTCCTCCCGCGCGTACGCCTCCTGCCGGGCGTCGATGCTGTCCTGGCGGTTGATGAGGAACTTGAGCGCGTCAGCGTAGGCGCTCATCTGCTCCTTCGCCGCGTCCGCCGCCGCGTTGGCGCTCTCGATGTCGCCGGTGAGCCGCGCGTCCGCGATGGCCTGATCCAGCGAGCCGATGGCGCTGATGCGCCCCTGCTCGCCCTGGCGCAGCGCGTCCTCGTAGGCCGTGTCGTAGCCAAGGCGCGTGGACTCCGCCGCGCCGCCCGTGACGCCGACCGCTGCCAGCTGCTGGTTCAGGTTCTTCCGGTTCCTCATCTTGTTGATGTAGAGCTGGCGGAACAGGTCGGAATACTGCGCGTCGGTGCTGGATTTCTGGCTTTCCAGCGTATTGACGGCCTGCTGCACCGCCGCGGCCTGCGCCGCTTGCTGCTGCTCCAGCATCTGCTGGTAGGCGCTTTGCTGCGCGTTGTAGCTTGCGCGCAGGTCGTTGTACGCCTGCTCATAAAAGCTGCTCTGCGGAACGTAGACGTTCTGGTACTCGGCGACCAGTTCCCGGGTGGGATTCGGCCCCGCCTGCTGCGCCGTCGAGCCGCCGCTGGACGACCACTTGCCCGACGGCGCGTCGTAGGTGCTGGTGCTGCCGGTGCGAGAGTCGATGATGCGGTTGATCTCCACGTTCTGCGCGTGGAGCGCGTCCTTTTCCGCGCTGCTCCCGGCGGTGTGCCAGTCCGCGGAGTTCTGCTTCGCCTGGGCGCGCAGCTCCTCGGTGGTCATGCTGTTGAGATTCGTTGCCATGGTGTTCCCTCCTTATTTGTAAAGCCCCATGCGCTCGTTGATGACGAACACGCGAAGCATATCCGCGCTGAGATCGAGGCCCTTGCCCGTGCCGTTGAGCGCTCCGGCGGCCACCAGCTTTTTGACCGCCTCCGCCGCCCAGGACGCCTCGCGCTCGATCTCGACGATGGTGTTGTAGCGTTTCATATCCTCTTCCTCCTGTTCCTCCTGCCGCGGGTGGATGTACGCCGCGACGAGGGACGCGCTGCGGGTGCGCCGCATGACCGCGCCGCCGTCGGCGTCGCTGGCCGTGCCGGTGTTGCCGTCGATGGTGGTGACGGTATCGCCCCGGGCGCGTTCAAAGATGCCCGTGTGGTCGGTGGCCGCGCCGCCGGGGAAATCGAAGATGACGATGTCCCCCGGAACCGGCGTTTTCGTGACGCACCCGGGATCGTGCTCCCGGTACCAGCGCAGCAGCGCGCCGCAGCTGGCGGTCCTGAACGGCAGCGCCAGACCCGCGCGGGCATAGCACCACTGCACGAAGGCCATGCACCACGGATAGGCCGCGCCGCTGACCTCCTTGCCGTAGTACCAGGTGTTGTACTTCACCCGGTTGCTCTCCGGCGGTGACTCCTTTGTGCCGAGCTGCGAGAGCGCGGCGTTCAGCACGTCGTTACCCCTCGCCATAGCGCTCCTCCCGTTTTTCGGCCTGCGTACCGAAGTAAAACGAGATCACCACCGTAAACACGGTGAGGAACTCCGTCCCGTCGATGCCGCCCGTGACCGCCAGATAGCCGAACACGCCCGTCAGCAGAACCGTCACGATGCTCTTGACCGACACCAGCCGGTCCATGATCTTCTCCATCATGTCTCCACCCTCTTTTCCAGATCCTCGATGCGGTGATTGGCCACCTTGAGCCGCTCATCCTGCACCACGTTGTGTTCTTCCAGCTTGTAGACCCGCTGCTCGATCGTCAGCTGAACCTCCGCGTAGGTATCCATCTTCTTCTCCAGCTGCTCCAAACGGTACTGCGTCAGCTTGGAGGACACGACGATACCGACCAAAGAGCCGACCGCGGAGCCTGCCAGTCCGATCAAAGCGACAAGCACAGCGTCGCTCATTTCATCTCTCCCCTTTTCCTTGTGATTTTCTCAAAAAGACGCGCCAGCCAGCGGTACAGCCCGCCCCGCTTCCGCCGCTCGTAGAGCAGCGTCAGCAGCCGGCTCATGGGCCGCTCCAGCGAGCGGTGCGCGGCGCCGCGGCAGCTCGTCAGGCCGTCCGAGGTGCGCACGGTGCAGAGCGCCGGCGGGCTAGCCGTTCTCACCGACGCTCCGCGCCGCAGCCTCCGCCGCGCCCACGCGGTCTTGCCCCGCTCCTCCCCGCCCTCCGGCGCGACCTCGGGCATTCCCGCCTCGATATACAGCTCATAGGCAAGCTCGCCCAGCGCGTCGGCGTTGTCGAGGGTGAACTCCCCGCAGCGCAGCGTGTCGCGGATGGACCGCAGCGCCCGCTGCACGGTGCGCAGCACCGCCGTATGATCGACGCCCAGCAGCTCCGCGCACTCCCGCAGGTTGAGCCACTCTCCGTAGTAGAGATAGAGGCACACCGCCTGCCGCGCGGTGAGGCAGGAGAGCAGCGTCCGCGCCACTCTCTCGTCCGCCAGATCGAACACGGTCAGTCCGTCCAGCGGCAGCGTTCTGGCCCGCGACCGCGCCTCGGCGCGCAGCCGCGCCTTGCAGCGCCCGAGCGTACGGCTGACCGTGGATTTGTCGATCCCCAGCCGCGCGGCCAGCTCCGTCACGCCGACGCCCTCCTGCCAGAGAGCGAACAGCTCCCGCTGGCGCGGCGTCAGCACCGCGTCGCTGCCCTTTACCGTGTCGATGTAGACCCGGTGCGCCTCGGACAGCTCAGCGGAGCGCTCGTCGGACAGCCAGCGGAGGTAGCGCTCGCGATCCATGGTCAGGCCGCTGTTGGTCGTCCCCTGAGAGCGCGGCGCGCCGCGGAGATCCCGCAGCCGGGCGTTGAGGTCGCGCAGCTCCTCGTTGAGAAAGAACAGCGCGAAGTTGTCCGTCTCCGTCCGGCGCTTTTCCAGCAGCTCCCGCTTGCGCGAGAGGATCTCCTCAACCGTCATCGCCGCGGCTCCGTTTGGGCGCGTAGGCGCACGACATGGTGATGCTTTTCTCCCGCGGGGCGTCGTAATAGCTCTCCAGCACCCGCTGCTTGACGCGCATCTCCCGCAGCATCTTCTTCAGCAGGCTGATCTCCCACGACGGCGCGCCCGCCGCCTTTTTCTCGGCGAGGCGCATCGCGATCCGCGCGGTCTCCCGGCGGTACTCCACCGCCATCTCCTTCATCGTGCTCATCGCGCCTCAGCCTCCCTTAGCCGTAGAGTACGACCTTGCCCGCGTAGCCCGTGCTCGGCCCGTGGAGCGTGATGACGTGGGACGACGCATCGATCTCCGCCCAGCTCTCCACGCAGGCCCAGGTACCCGCGACGTAGCTGCCGCTGACCAGATGGTAGAACTGCGCCACAACGCCGCTGCCGGTGAAGCCGTGGGTCGCCGCGGCGATGGTAATG
>Ga0256407_10014933_pt1 | contig 10110 bp, 8 predicted proteins | sample RumenRJG_04DNA_FD_193489 | JGI IMG/M metagenome (GOLD analysis project Ga0256407, IMG submission 193489) | Bovine rumen microbial communities from Lethbridge, Alberta, Canada - RJG_04 | ecosystem: Host-associated > Mammals > Digestive system > Stomach > Rumen | place: Canada: Alberta | collected... | reverse complement strand
CCCGATTGCAAAATTCTTCGTCGGAAAGCGTTGTCTTCACTTTTAGAATAAAGTGCAAGCCGGCATCTTGTTCAGCGATTTCAACGCGGTCGTGAAGCGGGCTGCGACGGATGATATCGAGCAGAGTATCACGACGGTGACGGTAAAAATTGCGCATACGATTGATGTGCTTTTCGTAATGACCGCCGCTGATGAATTTTGCGAGTACGTACTGTTCAAGGTTCGATACAGTGCACGTGTAAAATGAAAATTCTTTGTGAAATTTTTGCGCAAGCGGTTTCGGGAGAATCATATAACCCACACGCACCGTAGAGGCAAGCGTTTTAGAAAATGAATTTATATAAATCGTCTTGTCTTGCACGTCAATGTTCTGCAACGCAGGTATCGGGCGGCCCACCATGCGGAATTCGCTATCGTATTCATCTTCGACAATGTAGCGGTTGCTCGATTTTGAAGCCCAGCTCAAAAGCTCGTAGCGACGGCTCACGGGCATCACCTTGCCTGTCGGGAAATGGTGCGATGGCGAAAGATGAACGACATCTGTGCAAGTTTCTTCAAGCTGGTCTATGCGAACGCCATGCTCATCAAGCGGGATAAAATTGCAAACAACATTAAGCTTTTGGTAAATTTTAGAAATTTTACTGTAGCCGGGGTCTTCGACGCCGTACTTTTTATCAAAGCCCAATAGTTGCACAAGCCAAGTGTAAAGGCAATCCGTCCCAGCGCCAACGACAATCTGTTCCGGATCCACACGCATTCCGCGAAAATCCAGAAGCATTTTGGCAATCGCTTTTCGGAGAGCAAGGACACCAGAATTCGGCGAACGCGTGAGCAGTTCATTTTGCTGTTCACAGAGGACTTTTCGCGTAATCTTCGCCCACGTCGAAAACGGGAACGTCGAAGCATCTACTTGATTATTGACAAAGTCTGCAATGTAATGTAGAGCCTTTGGCGGTTCTACGCGTTGCGATTCACGGGATTGCTTGGCGGGAATGGGCTTGGGCTGGATTTGCGGATTTTTGGATTGGATGGCGGCGACAAAGAAGCCCTTACGCGGAAGCGAGTAAATGAAGCCCTCCGCTAAAAGCTGCTCGTACGCGTTCTCCACAGTCACGACGCTCACGCCCAACACATTGGCAAACGGACGCTTCGACGGAAGCTTCGCATCCGCCTCAAGACGCCCCGACAGAATATCATCCTTGATAGAACGATACAAGAAATGATAAAGAGTATCATCCCCCGCTTTTGAGATATCATATGAAAGCATCTTGGAAAATCCTTTTTTGAAAAATGGAAACAAACTCAATTTTTTTCATTATGAAATACTGAAATTTTTGCGAACGAGCATCGTAAAAACGTGCGAGAAACATTTCGCAGCAAGTGAAACGAGCGAGGACTGTTTCGAGTGTTTTTACGATGCGAAGTTCTTGCATTATCAAGCATTCCATTTGAAAAAAACTGACCACAAACTGACATCAAACTGGACCTATTAAAATAATAGAAATTTGAACATTTGATAAAGTCAATAAAAAGCCTAAATTAAGCCTCGAAATGAAACAAACGCAACAAGGAGAACCCAATGTCAACAGAAAACCGCTACGAATTGAACAAAAATCTCGCCCAAATGCTTAAAGGTGGAGTCATCATGGATGTGACCACCCCGGAACAGGCAAAAATCGCCGAAGCCGCAGGTGCTGCCGCCGTCATGGCGCTTGAACGCATCCCTGCCGACATCCGCGCCGCTGGTGGCGTTTCCCGCATGAGCGATCCCAAGATGATCAAGGGAATTCAAGATGCCGTCTCCATCCCCGTGATGGCAAAATGCCGCATCGGGCACTTCGTCGAAGCACAACTTTTGGAAGCCATCGAAATTGACTACATCGACGAAAGCGAAGTGCTCTCCCCCGCCGATGACGTTTTCCACATCAACAAGCACAATTTCAAAGTGCCGTTCGTCTGCGGAGCCCGCGACCTAGGCGAAGCACTCCGCCGCATTGAAGAAGGCGCTTCCATGATTCGCACCAAAGGCGAACCGGGAACCGGCGACATCGTGCAGGCCGTCCGCCACATCCGCCTGATGAACCAGGAAATCGCCCGCATCACCTCCATGCGCGAAGACGAACTTTTCAACCGCGCCAAGGAATTGCAAGTTTCGTACGAACTCGTGAAATATGTCCATGATCACAAGCGACTCCCCGTCGTGAACTTCGCTGCAGGTGGCGTTGCCACGCCCGCCGATGCAGCCCTCATGATGCAGCTCGGCGCCGAAGGCGTGTTCGTCGGTTCGGGCATTTTCAAGTCCGGCAATCCGGCAAAACGTGCAGCAGCGATTGTACAAGCAGTCACGAACTACACGGACGCAAAGCTCATCGCTAAACTCTCCGAAGATTTGGGCGAAGCCATGGTCGGCATCAACGAAAACGAAATTGCACTTTTAATGGCAGAAAGAGGAAAGTGATGAGCGAAAACAAAACAAACAACCACATTAAAATCGGCGTACTCGCCGTACAGGGAGCGTTTGCAGAACACCGAACGATTCTTGAAAAGCTCGGAGTCGAGACGTTTGAAATCCGCCAGTTGCGCGACCTCAATCAACACTTTGACGGTCTCGTGCTCCCCGGCGGCGAAAGCACCGTGCAAGGAAAACTCTTGCACGACCTCGGACTTTTTGAGCCTTTACGAGAGCGCATCGAAAACGGACTCCCGACATTCGGAACTTGTGCAGGCCTTATATTGCTTGCCGAGAAATTGAGCAACGACGGTCACACGTATTTTGCGACATCGCCCGTCACCGTAGAACGCAACGCCTACGGCCGGCAGCTCGGGAGTTTTTACACCGAAGAAAATTTTGAGGGAATCGGGAAAATCCCGATGACATTCATCCGAGCCCCGCTCATACAGCGCGCAAGCCAGGATGTGCAAATTCTCGCGACCGTTCAAAATCAAATTGTCGCTGTGCGATACAAGAATCAACTCGCTATTTCGTTCCACCCGGAACTCAACAGCGATTTACGAGTGCACCAATATTTCATGGAGGAAATCGTGAAAGCGAATCAACAGCAAGTCAAGAAAGCTGCTTAATGGAGATTCCGCCCCGGAACTAGTCCGGGTTGACAAAGCGGCCGGAATGACAAAGTGAAAGACGGGAATGACAATCGCCATCCACAGCAATGCAATAATTAGTGCGTAACGAGTGCGATAATTGCGGTTATAAGGCCGCCAACGGCGACGCCAGCAAGCACAACAAAAGCCACCATCATCCACTTGACGTACTTTGCCAAGCGAACAACCATGGAATTCTGATCTTTGGCAAATTGCTGATAAGCGTTGAGTGCGGCCATCACCGTAAAGCCAACATCATCAAGCCAGCCAAACAACGGAATCGTATCAGGGACCGCATCAATCGGAGACAAATCGTAAACCACAGCAAGCATCGCGATAATTACAGAAAGCGCTTTCCAGATAACGGGAGCGCCATTCTGTTCATCCCCCGTTTTCACACTTCGCTTTTCACGATGCATATCGTTCATATCGTGAACTTCAACATCATCATAAACTTTATTATCAGCCATTCAAACCCATCCTTCTAATCAAATTACTTTTTAAATATACAAACAAAAAGAAAAAGACTACCGATTTCTCGATAATCTTTTTCTAAAAGTATCTGCTATTTGAACCGTGTATGCCGATCCCGGAATAAATCCGGGATGACTGCAAAAAATCGGATAAGTTACCCGTGATACAACTTACTGGTTTGATAATTCGGTTCCGACGTGAGATTCACACCGAGGCGGCGGAACACGCCAACGTCAACCTGCGAAAGGATCACGCTGGAGTGGACTTCGCAATGGCGGAGTTCCGGGAGTTTTTCAAGCGCAATTTTCGCATTGTAATCCGTCAAAGCGCAAACGGAGAGCGCCACGAGAACTTCGTCCATGTGGAGGCGTGGGTTGTTGTGGCCGAGCTGCTTCGTCTTGAGGTTCTGAATCGGTTCGATAACCATTGGCGAGAGCAAACGAACTTCGTCTGGAATCTTCGCAAGGTGCTTCAAAGCATCGAGCAACGCTGCAGAAGAAGCCCCGAGCAGCGAAGAAGTCTTGCCCGTGATAATCGAGCCATCGTTCAGTTCAATCGCGACCGCAGGCCCGTTTGTCTCTTCAGCCTTGGCAATCGCAGCAACAGCCACCTTGCGATCGGCCGCACTGATATGAGCCTGTTCCATCACAAGTTCGAGCTTGTAGACCTGATCTTTGTCGGCATTGCCCTTGCGGACCTGGCAAAGCGTATTGTAATAACGGCGGATGATTTCAGCATTCGCAGCTTCGCAAACAGCGGCATCATCAACGATGCAGTTGCCAGCCATGTTCACGCCCATGTCCGTCGGGCTCTTGTACGGAGATTCACCGAGGATGCGCGTAAAGAGCGCGTTCAACACCGGGAAAATTTCGACGTCGCGATTGTAGTTGATCGTCGTCTTGCCGTAGGCTTCCAAGTGGAACGGGTCAATCATGTTCACGTCGTTCAAGTCGGCGGTAGCAGCTTCATATGCGAGGTTGACCGGGTGCTTGAGCGGGATGTTCCAAATCGGGAACGTTTCGAACTTGGCATAGCCAGCCTTGACACCGCGCTTGTTTTCATGATAAATTTGCGAGAGGCAAACAGCCATCTTTCCACTACCCGGGCCCGGAGCGGTCACCACCACGAGTTCGCGAGAAGTTTCAACAAATTCATTTTTGCCATAACCGTCATCGCTCACCACGAGCGGGATATTGCTCGGATAACCAGCAATAGGATAATGGCGATAGACCTTGAGTCCGAGATCTTCGAGCTTTTTCTGGTAAGCGACTGCACTCGGCTGTTCTTGCCAGCGGGTCAGCACCACACTGCTCACGTAAAGGCCATAACCGCGGAAAGCGTCAATCAACCGAAGAACGTCCTGATCGTAAGTAATTCCGAGGTCGCCACGAACCTTGTTCTTTTCGATGTCGCCAGCGTTAATAGCGATGATGACTTCGGCCTTATCCTTGAGCTTTTCAAGCATACGGATTTTGGAGTCGGGAGCAAAGCCAGGCAAAACGCGGCTTGCATGATGGTCATCAAAAAGCTTTCCACCAAATTCAAGATAAAGTTTACCGCCAAATTTAGAGATACGTTCTTGAATTTTTTCAGATTGAGTTTTTAGATAAGCATTGTTATCAAAACCAACTTTAAACATATATCACTACCATTTTTAGGGTTTTCACAATTATAAAAAAATGTAAACCACTATCTCAAGTCCAAAAAACTATTTTTAAATTTGTGTCATACATGTTTACATATCGCTACAGAGAACTCGCTGTCGCCCTTGAAAAAAAAGGCGAAGTCCGTCTTGCGCTCGCCAAGACGCTCCGAGTGAATTCCGAAGAAATCTTCAATCTCGAAGTCGAACGCTTTTCGCTGGATTCCCGACGCAAAGGGGACCTGCATTGGTCTTACAATGTCGTTTTCGACCTAAAACGCAAAGTCCGTGCGACGGGGAACAACGCCCGTGGGCTGATCGAATCCAAACGCGAAATCCGCAGCCTCGATGCAGAACCGTTAAAAGACACTGTAGCGATGGCGAGTCACGTAGACGTGATTGGAGCAGGGCCTAGCGGTCTCTGGGCCGCACTACACCTTTTGCGCAAAGGGTTTTCCGTCGATATTTATGAACAAGGTAAACAAGTCGAAGAGCGTTTTCGCGACATCCGCAAATTCTTTGTAGACCGCAAGTTCAACGCCTATAGCAACGTACTATTTGGTGAAGGCGGAGCTGGCGCATTCAGCGATGGCAAGCTCAACACCCGCAGTCGCAACCTGTTCAGCGAAACCGTGCTCAAGGACATGGTAGACTTTGGCGTTGACGAAAGCGTCGTCACATTTGCAAAGCCGCACATTGGTACAGACAAACTTGTACTCATGTTGCGTCAAATCCGCGCCGAGATTGTCCGCCTCGGTGGGCATATCCATTTCAACACGAGCCTTGAAGATATTGAAATTAAGGATGGGCGAATCTGCGCAATTAAGCTGAAAAACGTTGAACAGACGAGAGACGAAAGACGAGAGACGAGAGAAAACCCTACAACAAACGTATTCTTAAATTCCTCAACTTCGATCTGGCAACCGTGCGAAGCGCTAGTCCTCGCGGTCGGGCATTCCGCACGTAGCGTTTACGAGATGCTCCACGCTCGCGGCGTGACTCTTGAAAGCAAGGCGTTCGCCATGGGCGTCCGCGTTGAACATCCGCAGTCACTCATCAACATGCGACAGCTCGGACTGAACGTCGATACAAGACTCACCGGAGCCGCCGAATATTTCCTCGCCACGCCGACAATCAACAAGACTTCAAGCGCATACAGTTTTTGCATGTGCCCCGGCGGAGTCCTTGTGCCATGCGCCTCGGAACCGGGAACGCTTGCGACAAACGGCATGAGCTATAGCCGCCGCAACGGAGCATTTGCTAACGGAGCCATCGCCGTCCCGATTACAGCAGGCGCCGAAGGCTTTGACATTCCTTCAAGCGGTTCGCTTTTTGGCGGTCTGGACTTGCAGCGAAAAATCGAAACCGACGCCTACAATGTCGGCGGGAAAAATTACGCCGCCCCCGCGCAAACCATCAAGAGCTTCCTCGCCCACCGCGAAGACAAAACGCTCCCCAAAACCACCTACCCTTGCGGGCTTACACCAAGCAATCTGTGGGACTGGATGGACAAGACGATTTGCCAAAGTCTCGCCGAAGGCTTCCAAAATTTTGACCGCAAAATTCCGGGATTCATCAACGAAGGCCTGATCGTCGCCCCCGAAACGCGCACCAGTTCACCACTCCGCATCACGCGCAACAACGATACACTCGAAAGCGTAAACACCCAAGGACTCTTCGTCCTCGGCGAAGGAGCCGGCTACGCAGGCGGAATCGTCACCAGTGCCGCGGACGGCGTACGACTTGCACACTATGCCAGGAGATGCAAGTAATGAAAAACGCACTATGTCATTCCCGCCTCCGAGCGGGAATCTCCAATCTTAATAACGGGAGATGCCCGACTAAATCGGGCATGACAGACATTGCTTCAATTCTAGTAACTACTAACTATTAACTAGTAACTAAAAATGATCACACGTACTATCGATCGCAATTTTGCTAACATGCGCCTTGACCGTTTCCTCCGCAAGGCATTCCCCGAAGAATCTCTCTCGGTGTTTTTCGCAGTCATCCGCAAAAAGAAAGTCCGTGTAAACGGCGTTGTCGGCAAGGCAAACCAGATGCTCGTCGAAGGCGACGTGGTCAACATTTACGAAAACTTCAAATCGGTAAGTGAAGACGACAAAAAGGGGGAAAGCCTTCCCCTCGCTTCCGCCGCCGAAGCGGCTCCCGCTACCCCTTCGAGCGGGGACACCCCGCAACGCCCCGATGCAAAAAGTGCAACAGGATTTGCCAAGAACAAGTCCACTTGGGGCCGCAACCTCACAGGTGCCGAGAAGCAGGCGCACTGGGGCGCTCATGAACTCGACCTCATCGTGCAAACTGAAGATTACGTCATCGTGAACAAACCCTCGGGACTTGCAAGCCAGCCGGGCAGCGGTACGCGCCCAGGTGAAAGTCTCGTGGAATACCTCTGGGAATGGGGACGTAGCGAAGGTCTCGATTTCAAGCCGACCATCGCCCACCGCCTTGACCAAGAAACATCCGGTCTCATCATCGCAGCCCTCCACGGCGACACGCTCCGCGACTTCACCCGCATGATTCGTGAACATGTCGTAGACAAGTTCTACTTTGCACTCGTCAAAGGCAATCTCAAGAAAGACCGCGGCACCATCAGCGAATCGCTCCTGCGCACAGACAGCGCCAAGGGCAGCAAGATGCTCGTCGGCCAAGATGACGAAAATGCACAGAAAGCCATCACGCATTACCGCGTCAAGCAACATTACGAAGGCTACGATCTCGTGAAAATCAAGCTCGAGACCGGCCGCATGCACCAGATCCGCGCGCATTTCGCTAGCATCGGACATCCGCTTCTTGGCGATACGCGTTACGGCGACTTCGCGCTCAATCGCGAAGTCAAAAAGCTGTTCGGTCTGAACCGCTTATTCTTGCACAGCTGCCGCCTGGAATTCGATTGGCAAGGAGAACACAAAGTTTTCGATTGCCCACTCCCCAAAGAACTCCGTGACGTCATCAAGCAGCTCAAGCCGATGCGCTACGAACGCCGCTAAAATGTCATGCCCGCCTCCGAGCGGGCATCCCCATCTGCTCTTGAAAAGGAGTTCCCCTCCCCATACGCGGATCATGACTACTAAGCAGCATAGCTGCAAGTAGTCAAAGAGATCAAGTCGGGGCCGACATTTATCCTCTACACTTTCGATAGCGGAAAATCGAACTGAATCGAGCGCGGGGTCGCAAACTTGTCAAAAGTAATTTCGTAGCAGAAGTTCTTTTTATCGACACCGCTAACGGTCCCGATTCCAAAAATCTTGTGTACCACACGATCGCCTACCGCAAATTCTGCCGTAGGCGCTTTCTTTACCGCGCCAAGACTCTCGTCCTCATCAAAATCGCCCATCAAGTCTCGATTGCGGTCCGCTTCCGCAATAAAGTCCCGCGCCGCCAAAAGCAAATCGTCCGAGAATCCACGCGCCACATCAAGCTCGCCCATGTCCATCTCGAGCAAGAATCTCGACGGATAGCGCGACCCACTCTCGCCCGCCACGCCATCTTCGGCGTCGCTCAGGCAAAGTACGTTCTCGGCACGCGTGAAAGCCACATACGCAAGCCTACGTTCTTCTTCGAGCTGAATCTTGTTCTGCACACGCTTCACCGGGAAAAAGCCTTCATTCAAGCCGCACACAAAAACGTACGGGAATTCCAAGCCCTTCGCATTGTGGATCGTCATGAGCTGCACACGGTCCTTTTCCTGCACATCTTCATCGGCATTCGTGAACAGCACGATGTTTTGCAAATACTCATCCAGCGAAGCATCTTCTTCGTAGTAATTCTCGAATTCGAGAATCCCCTGCTTGAGTTCCGCAAGATTGTCCAAGCGGTCTTCATCGCCATCCAAGCGAAGCATTTCCTCGTACTTCGTCTCGCGAAGCATCTTCGAAAGCAATTCCGAAACGCGCATATCCTTATAACGCGAGCGGTACTTTTCAATCAGCTTCACGTATTCAACGACGTTACTTCTCGACAAGAATTCCTTGCAGTCAAAATCGATTTTCCGATGGTCATTGCCGACCGACGAAAGTTCCGCCTGCGTCGTGACATCGGGCGCCACATCGTTCAGGCGCCCAGCCTCATACACAATTTCAAGCAGAGCCTCATAAAGCCCGACCTTACGCGTATCTGCAAACGCCTGCAAAATAGCCATTTTCTTCGGCCCGAACTGACGCTTCGGCGTATTCACCGTCCGGATAAACGATAAGTCATCGGCATACACGAGCATTCGCAAATAGCAAATGATGTCCTTGATTTCCTTGCGCTGGTAAAAGCCTACACCGCTATAGACCTTGTACGGGATAGACTCCGACATCAGCGCTTCTTCGACAGAACGCGACTGCGAATGCATACGGTACAAAACCGCGATATCCTTGTAATGCACACCACCCGCGCCATTTTTCACAGAATTCTGCACCGCATTCTGAATGCGCTCCACAATCCATTTCGCTTCTTCACGAGTGTTCTTTGCATGGTAAAAAACAGGCGTCTTTCCGCCCGCACGGACTGGCCTTAAAACCTTCTCGATTCGGTACTTGTTATTCTTGATGACCGCATCCGGCACCTTCAAAATGCTCGGAGTCGAGCGGTAGTTGTTCTGCAACAGGATCGTCTTTGCGCCCTTATGGAACTGGTCAAATTCCAAAATGCGATTGACATCGGCTCCGCGCCAACCATAAATCGTCTGGTCCGGATCGCCCACTACAAATAAATTTTTGTGGTAACTCGAAAGCAAATCCGCCAAGCGGTACTGTTGCCCGTCAATATCCTGGTATTCATCGACCATCACGTACATCATGCGCTTGCGCCACTTGTCGAGCTTTTCCGGGAAATTCTCTAGAATATATAGAGTCACCAGAATCAAGTCGTCAAAATCGAGCGCG
>Ga0256407_10014932_pt1 | contig 10110 bp, 2 predicted proteins | sample RumenRJG_04DNA_FD_193489 | JGI IMG/M metagenome (GOLD analysis project Ga0256407, IMG submission 193489) | Bovine rumen microbial communities from Lethbridge, Alberta, Canada - RJG_04 | ecosystem: Host-associated > Mammals > Digestive system > Stomach > Rumen | place: Canada: Alberta | collected... | reverse complement strand
ATTTATTTAAATTTATAAAATCATTTAATTCATTAATTGAATTTTTAATATAAATCTCAGTATCTCCTTGTATAATTTTTAGAGTTTTAAAATTATAAATCAAAAATTATAAATTGAACAATAAATTGTAGAAAATTAATTTTTTTATAATGTTTAATAAATTTTAATTTTTTTTTAATCACAATTAAAAATATTATTTTAAATTAAATAAAATATTGAAGTATATTCATATAAGAAATTAATTAACTTTCAAAAAATATTCTCTACCAATATGAAAAATATAAATAAAAATACACAAAAAAGGTTTAACATGAATATGATAAATAATTAAATTTAAAAAAATTTTTTGATTTTATTTTTTTTTTCAATAAAATAATATAATTAATTATTTTTAAAATTTATAATGAAAATGTTAAAATATATTTTTATAATTTATTTATATTTTTTTACTTTTTCCTTTTGTTATGACTATGAGGATATTATTCCATTTACATATAATTCTTTCTCATTAACAAAAGAACATTCGTATGTTATTTTTAGATTTAACAATACTCCTTATCAATTAAATAATGGATACATATTATTCTATTTGCAAAAAAACTCCTATGATAAAATTCAAATATATATATATGATAATTTCGATAAAATTAAAGAAGAATCCAAAGATAATTTTACTGATTATTATTTGAAAACTTCTTTCACAAGTTCAGAAAGAGGTATAAAAGAATTTAATAATTTTCATTCCGGAACTTATTTTTTTATTATATCAACTCCAAATTATAATTATAAAGATTCAGTATTGATTCATAATCCATTTGAATATTATTTATTACCAATTGATACAACATTCTTTAGAACTTTAAATCTTTATATTTCTGGTATGTACAGATATTTTTATTTTAAAACACCAAAATTTTCTACCATTAAATATCTTGATTTCAACTGTCATTTAGATGAGATATTTGTTTTGAAAATATATAAAGAAATAGGAGGAAGTATTGAATATAATTTAGAACATAAAAATTATAGAATAAGTAAATCAATTTTACTTCAACCAAACATAGAATATGGAATTATATTTAGTTATCATTCTTCATATGTTACTATATATAGAATATTAGAAATTTCCTTTTTTTTTTCAGATTATGAATATATCAAATCTATTGATATATATAATACTTTAACAATACCATTATTTATATCATCTTCATATTATTATGTTCATTTTGAAATAGCTTCTTTTTATGAGAATGAAATAATTTATTTTAAAATGAATCAATATTTTGAGAATGATGTTAAATTTTGTGGCAAATTTTATGATACATTAGATGTAAATGAAATTGAAAAATCTCTTCCTAATTGTAATGCTGATTCTTCAGTTTTTATTAAAGAAGATTCAAATAATCAAGCTTATGGTTATTTTAAAAAAACAAATCAAAATTATAAATCTTTTGTTCTTGCTACACACACCCATTACAGTAATTTAAATTATTTCAGAATTTGGAGAAGTAGTACTTATAAAAGAGTTACATCTAGTTTATCACAAACTTATAAATATTCTGTTCATATGTCTTTTTATATTGATGAAATATCATTCAAAACTAATACTCAATATATTATTTTATTCTCTGGAGTTGAAAATATTATTCATATTACAAATTATCCTTATCTTTTTTATTATAATTCAAGTAAATTATATATAATAGGTAAAAATATGTTATCATCTTTTGAAAAAAATACTTTTAATTTTGAAGTTTATAACACAGATAAAAGTGATTTTTATTTTGAAATAAAATATATGGATAATATAAATTTACATTATTATAATAAATTATCAAGAAATGAAATTAATAATGTAGAAATAAAGATAAATGATTGTTCAAAGAAAACATTTTTCATTTCAACTTTTAGAGAAAAAAAGAAAAAAAATATTTTTGTAGTAAATACTTTTGATAAAAATGTCAAAACATATTTTCAAAATGATAAAATAATATATAATAATATTGATGATTTATTAAATATTAATAAAATATATGGCTTAGTAAATTATCCTAAATTAATGGAAACAAATTATGATTTATTTCAATTTACTTGTGAAAAACCTTCAACAATTAGAATAAATTATTATAAGGCAGAAAATAATATAAATAAAATATATTTAGAAAAAGGAAAATCATATCAATTTTATATTAAAGAAGGTATATCAGAAACTTATTTTATTGATTTTTCATTTATAAAATTTAATTTTTATTATAAAATAATGTTATTTGAAAAAAATACTCCTTCTACAATAAATATTGATTTTTGTGGAAATGAATTAATATTAACAGAAAATAAACCAATTATTAAAAAAGAAATTGAAAAAATAAATTCTCAAAAATTTACAATTTCTTCAAATGTTGAAATTTTATTATTCTTATATATTGCAACTGAAAGAAGTATTTTTCAATCTATTTCTTCCCAGAATAAAATTCAAAATTTAGAAAATGAATTTTCATTATTTTTATTTTCAAATTTATATAAACAAAAAGAATTTTCAAATTTATATATAACAAATAATGGAAACTTAAATATTAATGTTTGTATACATAAAAGTAATGATTATTTATCAAATATGGAAAAATGGATTTTTATAGAATCTAATTGCTTTGAATTATCTAAAAATTCAAAATTTCTATTATATTTAGATAATCCTTTTTTAAATGGTAAAAATAATGAAATGAATTACATATCTTTATATACAAAAAATTATCAAAATATTTTATATGATTATGAATATAGAGATGTTATTGAATTAAAATCTTATCAAAAATATAACATAAAACTTAATGAGAATAAATATTATATAATATTTAAATATTATAATAATCAAACTATAAAAGAAGGGGAATTAAGAATTTTATTTAATAAAAAAAATAATGACCAATCAGTTAAATTATATGTCTATTATGATAAAACATATATTCATGAAACATTAAATATTTTTGATAATTATATTTATAACAATATTATAAATAATAAAGTAAGTTATGTCTCAAATAATAAATTATACCTTCCAATTGGTTATTGGTATATTATTATTGTGTCAAATTTAGGAAATGAATATGAAGATAATTTTATAATATATAATCAAAATGAGTATTATGAATTATCAGAAAAAATATTTGATTGGAAATATTACATAGATAATAATACTGATTATGCATATTTTAAAATTTCTCCCTTACAAAAATATTTAACATTACACTATGAATGGTATAATAATTTAAATGAATGTACAAATTCAATAATTATTAATAATGAACAAATAAGTGATTTTAAACATTCAATTTCAGATAATTATGAAATTAAAGATAAAACAAAAGATAATATTATTAAAATTAATTTTAAAACTTCAAAAATAGGAGTTTATTCAAAGATTTTATTATATTTAACTGAAAATAAAAAAATATTATATTTAAAAAATGACTTTAAACCAATTAAAATTACAATTTTATCTGCTCAAATTATTTATATATTTAATGATTTATCAAGAGATGATTTAAATGAAAATATTTATTTTAAATTAAATAATGATAAAATATCAAATCCAAAAATTAAATTTTATAATACATATAATCTAGATTCTATTTTAAATTCATTACCTAAATCTTTAGAACAATTTGATATTGAAATGAATAGTTATGGAAATGATATTTATTATTATAATAAAACTAATATAAATAATAAATATGCAATTTTAGGAATTGAAGTGCCTTTTTCTGATTTTAAAGAATATAATTTTCAAAAAATTGATTTTCCAAGATTAATTAAAGGTAATTTTAAAAAAATATTTTTAAAGAATGAAACTAAAGGTTATTATATAAATGAAGATTCATTTATGAATAAAAATGTTAAAATATTGTTATTTGCAGAAAGAGATAATATAATATCATTTAAAGAAGGGTTTGATACTAAATTTTATAATAAAAATAATATATATTTAATAAGTTATAATATGCTGAAAGAATATTCAAAAATTGAATTTACAATATCAGAACCAAATAAATTAAAAGATTATTTATTTGAAATTAGATATTTAGATGATGAAAATTTATATTATTATAATACAGATTCAAGATTTAAATTAAATAATATATATTATGAAATTAATGATTGTTCAAAAAATTATTATATAATTGGTTTATATGAAAATATAGAATCAAATTCAATATTTTATATTAATTCAATTGATGGTAATACAAAAATATATTATAAAAATTCAATAAGTGAATTAGATGATTTATTTAATTTATCAAATGAAAATTTATATAAATATCCATTTATAATAAATTCAAAAAATGATTTTATTAAAATATCTTGTATAATTCCATCGAAAGTTGAAATTATATATTATAATATTCAAAAAGAAGGTACAATTAATTTAGAAAAAGGTTTTGTTGTTCCTTTTTATATAGAAAAAAATCAAAAATTAGAATTAATCATAAATCAAAATTCATTATTATTTGGAGAAACTTTTTATTCAAAAATTAAATTAATACAAAATAAATATGAAGATGGGATGAGTATTGATATAGTTTTTAATAATATATCTTGGACTTTAAATAATACTAATTATTATATTGAAAATCAAAATGAAAAATTAAAAAAAGAAACTATATTATTTAATTCAGGAAATTCAAATTGTTTTCTTTTTATATATATATCATTAGATGTATATTCAATTAATTATATTAAAAATGAAATAGCAAATTCAAAATTCATTAAACCAAATAATATATTTGTATTTCCATTAAATTTGGTATCAAATATAAATTCAATAGCAAATATATATATAATAAATAAAAAAAATGAAAAGTCTTCTGATATTTGTTTCAATAAAAATTATGGTGATATAGAAAGAATTTATAATGAAAAAAATAATTGTATGAAACTTAGAAAAGGAGAATATATTACATTTTCTTTATTCCATGAAAATATAAAAAATATTGTGAATGAAAAAATTACCTATTATTTAATAGCTTATACTGAGAATATAAAGGATTTTGAATATACATTTAATTTTTACACATATTCAAATTTAGTTTCTTATCAATCTTTTGATTTTAATATTGGAAAAAATAATTATATAATATTATCTTTTGAAAATAAAAAATTTGATAAATTTACTGAAGAATTAAATGGAGAAATAATATTTAAATTTGAAAAGGGTAAACTAAATGGAAGTAATTTATATATTTATGAAGATTTAAAAGAAATACATAAAAATGATAATATTTTTGATAATTACATTTCAAAAATTGATTTAAATAATGATTATTTATTTACATATAATTTTCCTAAGAATTTAAAATATTATTTTATTATCAAATCAAATGAAAAAGAATTTCAAGATAGAATAATAATATATAATCCAATTATTCCACTTGAATTAAATATAAAGAATAGTTTTAATAAAATATATGAAACAGATCTTGTTTCAGATTCATTTTTATTTTATTTCAATAATTTAAATAATTCAAATTCAATTAATTTACATTATCAATGGTCAAACAAACAATTAAATTCTAATTCTAAAATCATATTTTTTAATTCAACTTTTAAATATGAAGAAACAAATTCATATATTCAAAAATCAGGTATTTTTGAATTTTATGATAATTCTGAATATTATATTTTAATTAAAGAAGATAATTCAATAAATAAAGCAAGAATATCTTTAAATGTATTATTCTATTTTTCACAAGAAAAAAAAATATTTTCATTAAGAGAAAGAAATATTTTTAGATCTTTTCCAATTATTTCAACTCAATCTTTACATTTTTATATTAACATTGAAAAACTTGGTAAAGGAGAAGATGAATATATTAAAATTAATAAAATAAATGATATAAATATAAAATATTATATTAAATTTTATGAACACAATAATTTAGATAACATGAATTCAAATGGTTATGATACTAAATTAAAATTAAAAGAATGCGATAATAATTATTGTAAATATTCTTTTGAAAAAATAAATATTTTACATAAATCAGCTATAATAATTATTGAAATAAATTCAGATACATATATAAATTATACTCATTTTGAAATTGCATTAATGGATGAACCAAAGTTATTATATAAATCATTTGAAAAGAATTTTCAAAAAGTGAGATTGGTAAATATTTAATTAATGAACAATCATTTAAAAATATTCAAACTATTATTATTAAGTCAGATATAGAAGGAGTTATTCATTTAAATAATACAATTGATTCAATTTTATTAAATGAAAAAAAAGTTTATGTTTTTGAAAATAATATGATAAAATATAATAAAGAAATATATTTAATATTATATGATAAAAATAAAGAAAAAAATTTTAATATTGAAATATTTACATTTGGTATAAATTATAATATTAAATATATAAATACAAATTCAAGAAAAGATTATATGAATTCAATTAAAATTGATAATTGTAATAAATTTAATGGATTAATAGGAGTATATAATAATTTAGAAAAACTTATTTTTTCTATAGATATTATACAAGGAGATGCTGAAATTTATATTAAAAATTCAATTAATGAATTAAATGATTTTATAAATTTAAATAAATCTTTAAATAATTTATATACTTATCCTTCAATATATGAATCATATTATGATTTTATTCAAATTAAATGTACAAAACCTTCAGAAATTAATTTTAATTTTTATGATATACATTCTTCAAATGAAATTGAAATAAAATATGGAATGAATATACTTTTATTTATTGAAAATAAGAAAACTATTAATTATATAATTAAAGATGAATTACAAATTTTAAATGATAAAATAAAATATAGATTTGAATTAGTTGTTTCAAAATATTATAATAAAAGAGTAAAATATGTTTTAGGAGAAAATGAATATGAATTAAATATTAAAAATCCATTTATTCAAAATAATGAAAATATTAAAGATAAAAATTTAAGTATAAGTTCAATTGAAGGAGATATTTATATATTTTTATTTATTGGACTAAATAATAATGATATTAAATATTATTCAAATATTTTAAAAAAAGAACTATTAGAAAAAAAATACAATGTATTTACATATTCAGATAATCAATTAAATTCAAGTAATTTTTCTTCTATTTATATTATAAATCAAGGAAATATAAAAAAAAACATTTGTTTTTCATATTTATATAATAATATTGAATATATTTTTCCTAAAAATAATATTAATTGTTTTGAAATAAAGGAAAATGAATTTTTTGCAATTCCTTTTGATAATCCTAAAATAGGACAAAATAATAAAAATGAACAATTTTTTTATGTAGTTTATTTTGATGATACCTTAAATTTAATTTGTGATTATTCATATTTTACTTACAATGAAATATATAATAATCAATTAAATATTATTTCATTTTCTTCAGATGAAAAATATAAAATATTATATTTCAATTATGAAAATATAGGAAATATTTTATTAAAATTTGATGAGAAATTAGATGAAGGAACCAAATTTTATTTATATTATGAAAAAGAAAATATTCATTTTAATTCTATTGATTTTGATGGTAATATAATATTAAATAAAAATATTAATAATTTAAATCAATTTTTATTCTCAGTTTCTCAAACAAATTTTTATTTTATTCTTTTTAATGACAAAGGAATGAATAATAAAAAATTATTATTAATAGGAACTGAAATACCATTTGAAATACCTATGAATAATATAACATATTTAAAATATTATACTTCAAGTGAAAAACAATATTCACTTAATTATAAAATAAATAAAATATCACAAAATATATATTTAAATATTCAATGGACAATTGAAGATTCAAAATCAAATTGTTCTATTATAATTTACATGAATAATATTGAAGAATCAATTTATCAATCTGAACAACAAACAGATTTTTCTTATTTTATTCCATTAGAACCTAATATTGAATATAAATTATTATTTAATATTTTTTCTTATATTAATGATGCTAAAATTGATTTATTATTTAATTTTAATGAAAAATCAAATATAATTTCATTTATTAAAGATGAAATAATTACTTTACCTATTATTTCTAATCAAATTATTTATTTAATTCAACCAATTAAATCTTATTCAATTAATGAATATATTAATTATCTTATTCCAGATATTAATATAAATATTAAAATTATGATAAAATATTTTGATAATAAAAAAGAAAATGAAATAATAGAACAAATTAACTCAATTAAAGAATATGATAAAATACTTGAAAAAGATTATTGTGAACAAAAATTATGTTATTATTTAAATAAAAAATCAAATGATAATCAAAATTATTTATTAGCAAAAATTGATTTACAAATATTATCAAATTTAAATGAAAAACAAATATTTACAATACAAAAAAATTATATTCCTTTAGAAATAAAATCATCAAAATCATTTGAAATGGAAAAATATTCTAAAAAATTATTTAAATTTAATTATAATTCAATTTTAATTAATCAATCAATAATAATTTATTCAAATAATGAAAATTCAATATATATTAAAAATAATAAATATAATTTTATTTCAGGAAAAAAATTATATGTTATTAATAAAGAAATGATATTTAATGAAATAATATATGAACTATCCAACAATAATGATGATTATAAAGTTAATATTGAATATATTCCAAAAGATAAAATTATATATTATAAAAATAGTGAAAATAGGAAAACAATATCTAATTATAGAATAAAAATAAATGAATGTCAAAAAGATTATTATTATTATGGAGTTTTTAATAAAACAATTGATGAAATTATATATGTAGAAGTAGCATACGGTGATTCAAAAATTTATTCAATTGAAAATTCAAAATTTTCATCAATTAATGAGTTATATAATTTTAATAATATTGATAATGAATTATCATATCCTAAATTAATAAACAGTGAATATGATATATTACAATTTACTTGCACACAACCATCATTAATTAATATTTATTATTATGATTATCAAATTGAAGAAATAACTTTAAATTATGGTGATTCATATGGAATTTATATAAAAAAAGGAATAAAGAAGATTAAAATAAGAAATAATTCTGAAATTTATAATAATTCATTTCCATTTGAAATTAAATTAATATATTCAAATAAAAAAAGTAAAAATGCTAGAATTAAATTTAATAAAAATACATATCAATTAGAAAATAAAAATAATTTAATTAGAAATATCAATGAAAAAATATTAGATAATGAAATTGAATTAGAATCATATAATGAAGATGCATTAATTTTAATAAAAATAGGATTAAATGAATCATTATATACATATATTAAAGAAGAAAAAAAAGAAATAATACCAGATAAAAATTATACTATCATTTTATATCCTAAAAATAATGAAAAAGAAAAATATATTTCTTCAACAATTATAATTGAAAATATTAAACCTTTTAATTCAGGTAAAATATGTTTAAGTGAAGGATTCAATGGAAAAAAATATATTGAAATTCCTCAAAATAAAGATTGCATATCTTTAAACAAAGGTGAAAAAATATCATTTAATACTCCATATCCTTATAAAGATACAATTAGTTTAAGAAGATTAAATGAAGATTATGATAATTATTTTTATATTAAAATATTTTTTGAAAATCCTCAAAATTTAAAAATATCTTATTCCTTTGAAAGAAAAACAGAAGAAGGAAAAAAAGAAATAAATAATTATGATAATAATAATTCTAAAACTTGGATTATTATAATTGTTGTACTTTTGATTATACTAATTGGAGTATTATTTTTCTTAGACAAGAAAAAAATAATTACTATTAAGAAACCTAAATTTACTTTTAAAAATGATATTAATCAAACTCAAAAAGAAATGTCAGATTTAAGTAATTTCACAATTAATAATATTGATAATTATCCTTCATTATAAAAATAATTGTTATATTTATTGATTTGATTAAAAGAATATATCAAAAATTTAAATAAAATAATAATTTAATAATAATTATTTAAAAAAAAAAATATGATTAATTTAAAATTTATTTATTTAGTAAATAAATTATTTAAAAAATTAATGTTTATAAAATAATATGGGTATATTGGGGATTGGGGA
>Ga0256407_10014927_pt1 | contig 10112 bp, 9 predicted proteins | sample RumenRJG_04DNA_FD_193489 | JGI IMG/M metagenome (GOLD analysis project Ga0256407, IMG submission 193489) | Bovine rumen microbial communities from Lethbridge, Alberta, Canada - RJG_04 | ecosystem: Host-associated > Mammals > Digestive system > Stomach > Rumen | place: Canada: Alberta | collected... | reverse complement strand
TTTAATATTTTTTATTTTTTATAATTTTTGTTTGGGATTTTTTTAGATAGATTTATATTATTTTGTATTATTTAAAAAATATAAATAAATATTTTTTTTATATTTTAATAAATATTTTTTGATATTTATAATATTTTTTAATTTTGTTTTTTTTTCTATTTATAAAAAAAAAGTTAAAATTTAATTTTAAAATTTTTATTTGATGATTTGGATGAATAAGTTCTATTATTATTATTAGCATTACTATAATTTTTAGTAGAATAACTTAAAGTCAAATCATCATTATCATTATTTCCATGAAATAATTTTTCAAATTCTTCTATCAAATGTCTATGCATATTTGTAGTATCTTTTATTCTATTTAAAATTTCATTTTCTAATTGAGTTAATTGTTTAATTTTAATATCATTTTCTTCTTTTAATCTTAATTCTAATTGTAATTTATTTTCTAAATCATTTTTAATTTCATTTTTTTTTGCTATTTCAATTGCTTTTTTTCTTTCTTCATTTAAATAATGTTGACTTTTAATTGCATCAATTTTTTCTTTTTTTTGAAATTGTTCTTCTAATTCTAAATTTTTCATTAATTCTTCATTTGTTTTTTGTTGTTCTTTTAATAATTTTGCTTCTCTTTGATTTGATCTTATTTTTTCTTCTCTTTTAAAATTTATTCCATATTCAATTTGTGATTTTTGATTTAAATTTTTAATTTTTAAATTTTTTAAATCTTCTTCTCTTTGTTTTTTTAATTTTATTTTTTCATTTGTTTGACTTCTTTTTCTTTCAATACTAAAAACTCTATCTTTTGTTTTTTTTTTTGTTAATTCTATTTTCTTTAAAGTCTTTTCATGTTCATTTTTTAAACATTGTACTCTACCATTTAATAATAAATTATCTTTCTCATATTGTTTTCTTTGATCTTTCATTAATTTTAATTTTGCATGTAATTGATATAAATATTCATCATCAATTGGTTCATTTGATATTACTTCTCCCATTGAACTATATGACTTATGCATTTTTTTATTTAATTTAGAAAATTTTTAATAATTATTGTTTTTCATTTTTAAAAATTTAATTTTTTTAATTTTTTATTTTAATAATATAAAAAAATATGAATGAACAATTTCAAAAATATTCTCTTAGAATTTTTGATGAATTAAATACTGAAATAAATAATAAAATATCTTCATTAGAATCAAATGATATTGAAAATTCTATAAAAAATTTAATGAAAGCAGATGATATTTTTTCAGAAATTGAATCAAAATTAGATAAAGCAATAAATAAAATGATAATATCAAAATTAAATATAGATATTGAAACACAACTTAATTTTATAAAATAATGAAAAAAATTATATTATTCTAATTTAATATATCATAATACAAATAATTTTAAATTAATTAATAATATCAAAAGATAAATCTCTTCTACAACTTGGACATTCTTTTTTCATTTGTAACCATTCTTCTAAACAATTAGAATGAAAAATATGTTGACAAGGAGTAATCATTATTGGTTTATTTGAAATATTCCAACTTCTTTCATGAAAATCTAAAAAATAATCCCAATGACATTTTCTTTTATTATTATTATTATTATAAACTTTTTCACCTGATTTAATTGATATATCTTCATCAGTATCATTTACATTTATTGATATATATTCAGAACTATTATTATTATTATTATTATTTAAATTATCTTCATTTTGAAATATTGGAGATAAACAAATTATACATTCTAATGAATCAATATTTTTTTTTATTTCTTTTATTTCTTTTTCAGTTTTATAAAAATCAAATGATTTCTGCTTAAATGATTCTGGTAAAAACCATCTTGAACCAAAAATTGATTGTGAATATAAGAAAGATGAAAATATAAATAAAAGAATAAATATTATAATTACAAATAAATAATCAGGTGAAAATTGAAAGAAATTATTTGAATAACATCTAAAATATAATGAAGGAAAAATTCTATTTAAATCAATTAATATAATATAAATAATAGGGAAAGAAACTTTATTTTTATAAATTGAATTATATACAATTTGAGGAATCCAAGTAATAACAATTTCAATTAAAATATAAATTTTATCAAAATAAAATTTCATAACAAACAAAAAACAGAAAAACATAATTAAATAAAAAAATAAATAAAACTGAATTAATTTTCTTCTCAAAACTAAAGGATCAGTAATTAAATGTGTATTTTTCAAAGACCAAACAACATATAATAATCTTAAATCAATAATAGAAAAATTAATAAAATTAACAAAAGCAGGAATTGCAAATTGATAAGAATAATTTCTATAAAAAACAAATAAAAAAAAATGACATAAACAACCATAAGCATCCCATATAATATTAATACATATTGTCATTAAAGAAATTGAATTACCATAAACAAGTGATCCATTAATTTTTAAAATTGTCCAAATTGTATTAAACATTGTTAATAAAGATATTATTGTTGATATTATTGAATATATTGTTACTTCCCAAAAGGGAATTTCTTCTTTTAATAATTCTGTTTCAAATTTAAATTGATAATCACAATTTTCTGAAGTAAATGTTCCATTAAATTTTATTATTTTGTCATTTTGATTTTTTTCATAATTTAATTTTATATTTGATTGACATTTCATTGTTTTAAATGGTCTATTTAAATTTTCTCCAAATTCAATTATTGATGTAAATTCATTGTTAATATAAGATTCATTTATATTTATATTTGTTTCTTTTATTTCAATATTTGTTATTATTGCCCAAGAATCAGAATATTTTCCTTCAAATAATTTAAATAAAATTTGAAAATTGTGATTTATTCTTTTTTGAAAATTTTGATTATCTTGTATTATTTTCATATAACATTTTCCTAATTCATTATTATTTATATCATACCATTTTCCAGAGAACAATTCTAAATTTGTTTTATTTAAAAAGTACACTTTATATCCTTCATTAAAATTAGTATTTTGATTTATTTTTATTTTAGTATTATTTGACAAATATCTTAAATAATTTTTGTTAATGGTAACAAATTTTATGTTAAATAATCTTAAAAAAGAATAAAAATAAGTCAAAAATTGAAATATTATTTTGGAAAAATTCATTTTTATTTCAATTCAAATTAAAAAAAAAATTATTTAAATGGAAAATAATGAAATATTATTAGAACTTCCTCCAAATAATAAAAAAATTCCTTTTAAAAAATATTCATTTAAAAATTGGGATTTTATATCACATATAGGACATATGATGCCAACAAATGAAATAAATGAAATAATATTAAAAAGTAATTTACTTAAAGTAAAACATCTTCCTGAAATTTTCAATGGTTATAATAGATTATTTGTAATTAATAAAGAAAATAATTTTGTATATGAATTTTCTCCTTTTCAAATGTTAAATTTGACAAATTATGAAATAAGAAAAGAAAATTATGATAATAAAATTATATATTATAATCCAAGTGAAGTAAAAACAAAAATTCCTAATTCTGAAAATAAAAATGATTGGACTTTTTCTTCTTGTTATATGGGAAATATTTGTAATATTAATAATAGTGAAATAAAATGTTTATATGAAGATAAAAATTTAACAGAAAAAAAATTTAAATGTGAAATTGATAATAATATACAAATACCAAATTTAGGAAATGAAACAAAAATAAAACAATATATTGAATGTGAATTATATGAAGATGAATTTGGTGATAATGGCATATGTGAAACAAGAGTTAGATTATATATTATGGAAGATTCTTTTTCTATTTTATTAAGATGTTATTTGAGAGTTGATAATATTATAGTTAGAAATATTAATACTAATATTTTTTATAAATTTGGAAATGATTTTATTATTAGAAATTTTTCAGTTAAAGAAATACCATATTTAACTTTAAAAAATTTAGGTTTTGTTTTTAGACATGATTGGAATGTATATCCTTATCAAAGTGATCAAGTAGATCAATTTATAAAAGAAAAAATATTTAACATAACAGATAAAATTATTCTTAAATAATAAAAAGAAGAAAAAAAAATTCCCTCATTATTGAATCAAATTTTTATATATACAAAGAATAAACATTATTAAACAAAATTAATTATCTTCTCTTTTAATCCATTGATTACATTCAATACTATTTCCATCATTAATAAGTACAAAATTTCCTTCATCATAACTTTTAATAGGATTAATTAAATTAATTCCAAAACGGGGAATTTTAACATTATTAAAACCATTAATATCAAAAATAACTTCAAAGGTATTACTTAAAACACTAATATTTCCATTTTCTAAAGAAACAAAAATAATATCATTTCCTTCAAAATCATTACTTAAAAATAAATTATTAATTGGAACTGTAAAATTTTTTTCTGCTACTTTAATTAAACCTTTTTCAATATTAAAAACTTTAACACTTTTATCTTTTGAACCTGAAATTAAATAATGTGTATATTCATTTACTATTTTTAATAATATTATATTAACTGAATCATTATGAATTTGAACACATAAATCTTCTTTAAAAAAATTTTTCCCTGTTTCATCATTTGATAAAATACTCAAAAAACCATTTTGCATTCCACATAAAAATTTATCCATAACTAATAATACTGAATTAATTGAAAAAGGTATTGGTATCATTTTTAATAATGAAAAATTTTCATTTTCTTTCTTATTATTTATTTTAAAAATTTCTATAAATAAATTTCCAAATGTACAAACTAAATTATCATTTATTAAATATAATAAATCATTTATAATTGAAGAATGACAATCACAATTTATATTTTTATTCCCTTCATTAAAATAAACTACAATTTTACCAATATTATTATAAGTTGATAATTCAGTAACAAAAATAATTTTATTTGAATAAAAAATATTCGTTAATTTTATTTTATCATTAAATTCAGTTTGAACATTTATTGTTTTAATACATTGAAATTTATCTTTTTTTATTAAATAAATTTTAAAACATTTTTCATCTGCTGATATTATTTTTTCTTCTGAAATTTTTAATAATTTTATTATTGTATTATTATGAGAAAATATTTTTATTCTTGATAAAAAATTTTCACTATAACCATGTAATTTTTCACAATTTATATCATTACAATTTCCTAATAAGAAATCTTTACATAATTTAGATTTTGATTCTTTTGATAAATCTATTAAATTTAATGATGTTAAATCTTCTAATAAATCTCTTGGTTTTTGGTTTTTTGGAATTGATATATCTTCATAATTTAAAAATGCTATTTTAGTCTTTTTTGGTATTATATGTGAATATAAACATTTATTCCCATTAAAACATGTTCCTTTAAGAAAATTTAGACATATTTCATTTTGTGTTTTTTCCATTCAAATATTTAAAAGAATATTTTAAAAAGCATAATATTTAAAAATTATTATTTTAATACAACAAAAAAAATTTAATTAAAAGATTTAATAAATTATTATTTTTTTTAATAAATAATATACATAAAATAATATACTATTAAATAATAAATAAAAAAATGTTAAGAACTATTAAATACTTATCATATATAATTATAACTATAATTTCATTATCAAAATGTCAAAATCCAAATCAATCATCAGGTGCATTTCATGATGATGAACAATTAAAAAAATTAATAAATTGTGTAAATAATACTGATAATTTTCCATCTAATTTAAAAAGTCAAATATTAAATGCATGGATTAATGCAGATGGTTCAATATATCGTTTAATTGGAGAATTAATATTAACTCAAAGTCAAGAAATTAGAAAATGTATTCCTAATAATAATAATGAGAATTATAATAATAATAATGAAAATAAAGATAAAAAAGATGAACCTTTATATGATGGTCATAGAAATAGATATGTTGATTTTGATAAAATTTATGAACAAAGATATAATTGGAAAGGATTTTTATTGTGTCTTCAAGATAATATTAATAATATTATTAAAGATAATAATAATTCATCTAATAATGATAATTCAGTTATTAAAGATTTAATAGAAGAAATAAAAGAAGGGAATTTCTTAAAAGCATTAAGAGAACAATTTAGATTAAAAAGATTTGGTAATAATATTATAAGTGATTGTAGTAAGAAATTAACACCAATAAATAATGATAATGATAGAAAAAGAGATCATAATAATGATAATGATAGAAGAAGAGATCATGATAGAGATAATAATAATCATAATCATAATAGAAATGATTATTAAATAATAAAATCAATTATTATTATTAAATATTTCTAATTCATAAAATTCATTTATAAATTCAATTATTTCAAAATTTAATTACATAATTTATATTAATTATATAATGGCTAAATTTATTATTTATATCATCAACAATTCATAAAATCAAAAAGAATAATTTTTAAAAAATTATTGTCATATCACTTGAATAATATATACACTTTAATATTAATTATCACATACCAATTCATTAATATTAAAAACTCTAAAAAACATAAAATCAATTTAAAACAAAGTACAACAACAATTTACTCTTCTTTTATTATAATTTTTATCAAAAAAATTATCATCAAAATTATTTCTAGCATTTAAATGTTTAAAACTTTCGATTGTTTCAAAATGAATTAAAGTTTTAGGAATATCTAATTGATCACAAAATATTACATGATGTTTTTTTCCTTTTCCTTTAGTAATTGGAACTCCTCTTCCATCAAATCTTTGAATTGAAAAATGAGAAATTGATTTTGGCTTTTCCATTATACTATTATTTGATATTTTACTTTCGGGATAATCAAATAGATATTGTTTATTAAAATTATGAGTACTTTTTGTTTGATATAATATTTTTTCAATATTATTATCATCTACTTTTATCATATTTTTTTAATTAGAATATTTTTTTTATATCCTTTTTTTTTAGGTTTTTATTTTTTTTAAATTATTTTGAATGAAATAATAATAGTTTTATTATTAAAAAAAAAGAATTTAAATTAAAAAATTAAAAGTTAACTATCCTTCATCTTCATTTTTATCTTCTTCAAAATTATTAAAATCGAATTTGTTATCTTCATTATAATCAGATTTATTATTTTCATTTAATTCATTATTCAAATTATTAGGATTCAATAAATTCTTTTTGTTACTTGGACTCATATTTCCAATATTATAATTATTATTATTAATATCATTATTTCCAGTTTCTATAATTTCATTATTATTAATTAGATTATTATTATTATTATCTTCATTATATCCTGGTGATCCATAATTATTTTGGTTATAATAATTATTAAATGGATTTTGTGGTGATGAAGAATTTCTTCCAGGAAGTTTATCAAAAGCATAACCAGGAGTAGTAGTAGTATTATCTTTAGGAAATTTCATTTTCAATTTATCATCATTAATATCAACAAATTTATACCCAGCTAAAATACTTAAATGAGCATCACTTAAATTAGTAGAAAAATTACTTTCCTGAATTTTTTCATCAACAAACTTACTAATTTTAGGTAAATCTTCTATAGGAAAAACACTCTTCTCTCCTAAAATTTTATTTTTCCATCCATTAATCCAAGTCCCAATTTTAACACCATCAGGTTCAAATCTCGAATTCATATTTTTCATTCCTTTATAATGAACATATCCACTACTAGTAAGATTTCTTCCTCCATCAACTTTAATAACTTGTCCAGTAATACATTTAGATTTTTCACTAGCAAGAAAAGCAATAACTCTAGCAATATCATCAGGTTTAGCAATTCTACCCATTGGAACATAATTTTCCATTTTTTGTTTCATTAAACTAATTTCACCATCACTTACTTTAATTCTAGCTAAAGCATTAGTATCAACAGGACATGAAGAAACAGCATTAACTCTAACATTATATTGTGATAATTCAGCAGCTAAATATCTAGTTAATGATTCTAAACCTGCTTTACTCATTGCTTGACCTATCATTCCAGTACAAGGTCTAGTACCATATAAACAACTCATATTAATAACAGAAGCTCCTTCATTGAGAAAAGGAGAAAGATATTTTGTCAAAAGGAATACAGAACGTAAATTAATATCAAGTGAATAGTCAAAATCTTGAGGGAATGTTCTTTCAACATCACCATCAAGGAGAATACCATGACATGTTATTAATATGTCTACTTTGTTTAATGATTCTACTACTGCTGTTTTAAAATCATATATTCCTGTATCTTCTATTAAATCAAATGTCATTACTGTTCCATTTTTAAAACCAAATTTGTTACACATTGTTAACATTGAATCCTTATCTTGTCCTGCTAATACTACGTTTGCTCCACAGTTTAGGAAGTATATTGCTACGCTTTGACCTATTCCTGATGATGCACCTGTTATGACTACGTTTTTTTCAAAAAATTCATTGTCTGATTCCATTTTATTTTTTTTATTTTTTTTTTTTTGGTTTTATTATTTTTTTTAGTTTTTTTTTTTATATTTTTATTTTTTTAATTTTTTTCTTATTTTTTTCTTATATTTATGGAAAGAAAATTTATTTTACCTGTTTTTAAGAATGTAAATTCGGAGGAATTAAGAAAAAAATTGTTTTTTAAAAAAAAAATTAATATTGATAAAGAAATTATTAATGAGCTACTTTTAGAAGGTTTTGTACATGATAATAGTAATAAACAACTTAAAAAATATTTAAAACAAAAATTAAAAAGTAATAAAAGTTCATATTTTAATAATAATAATATAATGAATCATAAAAGCCAAAACCAAAGTTTATATGATAAAATAAAAATTGGAGATATTGTTTATTTAAAATATAAAGAATTAGAACCAAAAATTAACAAAAAGCAAATACAATTACAAGAAAAAAAATTATTAAATAGTAAAAATTACGAAGTTGGAATAAAAGTAAATTCCATTTCACCAAAAACAAAATCATTTTCAAATTCAATTCAAAATGAAAAAAATACAAATAGAGTAATATCACTTAAACATAAAAAAGAAATTAAAAAAAAAATTTTAAATCCTACTTTTATAACAATACAAAATTTTAATAATAATAATGATTTTTCTTTACCTTCAAATTCTCTTTCTCCAAATAATAGTAATAGAAGTAATAATTTTTATTCTTCTTCAATGAGAATAAAAACAACAAGATTAATTAAAAAAAAAAATGATGTATTTAAACAAAATTCAATTAATAATTCAAAAAAAACAATAAATTCTGAAAAAAATAATTCAAATAATTATAAATTGATTAATCATTCAAACAGTTCAAAAAAAATTAAGCTTAAAACATCAAGCTCAAATATTTATAAAATAAGACCATTTACACCACGTTTTAGTAAAATAAAAAGAGAAAACATTTTAAAAAGCCTAAGAAAAAAAATGGAAAATAACATAAATTCAAAATTAGATTCATTAAATTTAACTCAAATAGAAAAACAAAAAGAATTATATAATATAATAAATACATTAAATAAAAAAAATTCTAAAGAAAATATAAAAAAAGAACCAGATTTTTATATAAATGGAATATTAGATATAAAAGATATAAAAAAAGATGAAAATGAAAAAATAACATTTAATGATACAATAAAAACAAAAAAAGGAATTACAGGAATTGTAAATTTAACAAAATCAAAAATGATAAAATGGTCTGATAGTATTAATATGATAACAGATGAACAAATTTTATTATATGCAAATAATATGATAAATGAATATGAAAAATATAGTAGAAATGCAGGAATTGGTTTTGTTACTTTAGAAAATGGAACTAAGTATCTTATTAATTCTAGTGAAATTGAAAAAACAAATAAAAAATTGAGAGATAAGTTAACTAGTAATTCTAATAAAATTATTTCTATGAATTTTAGTATCGGACAAAAAAAAATTAAATTAATTCAAAAATATGAAAAAGATATAAATGAAGGGAAAATTAATAATAACCATTATCAGAAATAATATTTAAAAAATATATGTTTTTTTTTAAATGTAAATAAGAGTTTCTTTTTTATTTGTTTTAAAAATTTTTAAATATATTTTTATGATTAATAATATTACCAAAAAAGATTAAAAGTAAATATTAAAATAAAAATTTTATACTTATATTTTATTTTTGGGGATT
>Ga0256407_10014926_pt1 | contig 10113 bp, 12 predicted proteins | sample RumenRJG_04DNA_FD_193489 | JGI IMG/M metagenome (GOLD analysis project Ga0256407, IMG submission 193489) | Bovine rumen microbial communities from Lethbridge, Alberta, Canada - RJG_04 | ecosystem: Host-associated > Mammals > Digestive system > Stomach > Rumen | place: Canada: Alberta... | reverse complement strand
GCATTGGGAACGCCGTTCTCATCATAGGTGCCGATGATGAATACGCCCTCTGGGGCAATGCAGGCTTTCTTGCCCGTAAACTCTACGCTCATGCAGATTCCTCCTCATAGTCAATATGTCATACAGATATAGTCTTCTTCGCTAATGCTGACATTCCTGCTACATCGTTACCGTTCACATTCTAAACTGCGGTAAGTGAGATATCATTTAAATATAGGTAATCACATCGACAGAATTCTTCTTTGGGACGTAGTAATCCCTCTGCTCGTCCACATAGTAGCTTAGGCTTCCGTCCTGTGGCAGGTCTACGATAGTGCTTTTATGGTCGGGATATCCCAAAGCCAGCACCATGCGGACGATGTAGCCGTCAGGAATGCTGACAGCTTCGGCGAGCTTGGCTTTATTGATGGCACCCAGCATACAGCTGCCAACACCATGTGACCAGGCGGTGATGGCCATGGTGTCAATGGCAATGCCTAAATCGATGTCTGCAAAGGCGTGTGCTTTTTCTGGCTCCAGCAAGATTATAAAGGCTGTCGGCTGCTCACCTTCCTTCGGGGTGCCGATTTCCTTGGGCAGCTTAGCTGCCCAGGTCAGGCAGGGCTGGATGCTTTTCACTGCCTCTGGTGAGCTGACAACCATAAACTTCAACACCTGCCCGTTCATGGCACATGACCGTGTGCGGGCAGTTTCTGCTATCTCCTTTAAGATTTTGTCAGCAACTGGCTCTTGTTTGAATCTCCGATAGGTGCGGCAACCTTCGTAGAGTTTATGCAAATCCATGATGTGCTCCTTCCTGTTAAAAAAGCTTGGACAATCTTGCTGACTGTCCAAGCTTTTATTGGCTACAAATTATCTTTTTTCCTGCAAAGCCTTGTCAAACTCTTTGGCTAGAGCAATATCCGAGGCGGGGTTCTGGCCGGTGATAAGCTCAAGGTCACGGACAACATGGCTGCCGAACATGCCTTCAACTATCATTTTGCCACCGGCAATCTGGAGAGCCTGCTCCACATGGAAGGGCATCTGGGCACCTTTGCCTTGACGGCTGCCATGATAATCATCAAAAAAAACGCTTCATAATATCAAAGTCCTTTCGCTTTCAGTACAGTGGTGGCCAAGCCCTTAATCTAGTCCTGATGCCCAACATTCATGGGGTCTTTGGGGTCTTCGTGGAGTTCCTTGGCGGGTTTTCCCTTCTGGGATTCCTGGGTGAGGATACGGACCCGGCCTTCGGACATATCCTCCAGCAACCAAGCGTGGATGACATCCAGACGATGGTCAGCATCGCCTTCAGCCCAGCCATGCCAGGCAAGGCGGCCCGGCTTGCCATCGGCGGGAGCTTCAAATTCGGTAATCTCTGCCTCGATGGGGAAGCCGAAGGTTTTGAAGCGGAAGCGGGTGTCAGGTGCAAAAACAGTACCCTCAGTATTGTCGAACTCGATGTCTGCCACATTGTTGTAGTAGGATTCCCAGATGCTGGTGTCGATAAGATTCTCAAATACGTCCTTGGCGGTGATGCCCTTCACTATGACTTCGTTGGAAGCGAAGTTGTCGGTGGTGCCGGGCAGATAGTCATGGGGCCAGTTGATTTCGTTTAACATTTTTGTTCCTCCAAACATTCATGTACAGATTATCTTTAACCATTGTGTTTTTCTCAGCTGATGGTCATATCATAAGCCATAAATATCTGTTTGTGAAGAACGCACTTTTAAGTGCCATAGTTACCTAAAAGATACTATTTGCAGATGCTGTCCATCCAATCGAACAGCTCCGGCAGGTCGTAATCTCCGCTATGGCCTCTGCCCCAGGGTACATGGAAGTTGACATCTACGCCGTTGTTTTGCAGTTTGAGAGCAAGCAAAGCGGGAACGGCAAGGGAAGTATCACGGTCAATGGCACCGTGCCTGATGCGATAGTGCTTGGCCACATCCGCCTTGCCGATGAAATTCATGGGATTCAGAAGTTTTATCACATCGGCATCGGCCATCTCGCCGGTTTTCTGCTCGTACTGCTTGGAAATCGCGGAAAAATGCTTCGGCGTGTTTTCAGTAGTGCCGAACTCGTCATTTTCGGCAGAGCTCAAATCCAGTTTATCAAAGGCAGGAGCCGCCTTCATGCGAGTGGCAGCGGCAGGATAGGCATCCAAATCTACTGCCGTGACTTTGCCATTCTCCGCTTTCACCCAAGTAGCAGAGGAAATATCTATGCCGCTATCCAAGGCCGTCTGGGCAGATTCTTTGTATTTGTCTGCGATATAATCCTGGAAGGAGCCGGTGCCATCTTTGGAAAGCGTCAGTTTCCTGCCATGCTCATCTTTGAGCTTAAGGCTGTTGACATAGGCGGGGAAAGCATCTTTCAATACCTTGGAGACAGTGATTTCTTCCTCGGTCATTTGGACCTCCTGACGGCTTGCCACTGGATTGTTAGCAGCATCGGCGTCCACTGCCTTGGGAGGCTGCCCAGCAGGACGTTCTTTCTGTACCGGCACTTTCTGTCCACGGTTTTCCAAGTCTTGCAGCTGCCACATGGCCATGTAATAGCTGTTTACGCCGTTGAATACCCATTCGTAGGCCATGTCAGCATTCTCCAGATTGGTAATAGGGCAGTAGTCGCTGGAAGCAAAGATATCGTCTCTTGCTGCTGCGGCTCCAATTTCTGCCAGATAGGGTTCATACTCTTTGGCATTGCCTGTAGCTCCCAGGAGAGCTGACAATGCTCCTCCGGCACTGGTGCCATTGGAAATAATCTTTTCCGTATCTCCTGCGGGCAGATTCTTCTGATTGTAGCGTAGATACCTTACCGCTGCCTTGTAGTCAACAATAAGTGCCGGGGCTTTGCCGATGTAGGTTTTGCCATCATCCCCTATGGTAGTGCGTCCCCGGATAGCCGGAGCAGCCACCACATACCCTCTGGAAAGAGCCACCAGAGCTGCATTGGCTCCACCGCTCAGCATATCGTTTTCCGTTGGTTCTATAGCTTTGCCGGGCATATAGCCGCCTACGCCATTGGGCATAAAGATAGGGGCAGTATCCTTGGTATATCCGTTGATAGTGCCATTTTCAAAGTATGCTGCTGGGATAAAGATGTTCATGGATTGGGAGGCAACGTTGTTGGGGTGAGCCACATAAACAACATTACGGTAGGAACGGAATTTGACTGCCTGACCATTTAGGGTAAGCGTTTCTTCCGTATAGTTCTTGCCGGCATCGAAGTCCAGACTGTAGGAATTTGCATTCTGTGCAACAACCTCAGCAACTGAATTTTGGGGTGCCGCCTCAGCTATCACCGGACCCGAACTGGCAGAGTAAAGGGCTAAAGAGCCTGTCAGGAGAGATAGAAGAACATGTTTTTTTAACTTCATACCAAACACAGTCCTTTCAAGTCTCGGATATTTTCAAGGATGATTTTTCCCGCAAATTTTCCTTGTGACAGCAGAAATCCAGCTCTTATGCCAGACAAGATGAAGTAGTATGCCAACGGCCATGATATAGCCGCTGTATCGGTGAACCATAACAAAGGGGCCTTTGGCTTCCTTGCCGCCGGGAATCAAATGGAAGTCCAGTATAATTCCCGTGGCGATGCAAGCAAGTCCGCTGAGGAATAGTAGCCAATCAAGGCCGTAATTCTTTTTCATGATAATATTCCTTTCTTATTCGGTATAACCCGTAGCTTTGGCTTTGTCGTACCACACCTGTGCTGTAGCCATATCCTTGGCCACGCCAAAGCCGTTTTCGTACATACGCCCCAGGGCGAACATAGCCGGGGCAGCAATAATGTCGCCACGCTGGGCTGATTTGTGGTACAATTCTACAGCTTTGCCGTAGTCCTGAGTAACGCCCTTGCCCAGTTCGTAGAGTCTGCCCAGATAATATGTGCCGGTAATGTCTCCACGAGAGGCTGCCTTTTCATACCATTTGGCAGCCTCTTTAGCATCAGGTTTTACGCCATAACCATTTTCATAGCAGATACCGATGTAGCGGGGAGCTTTCATATGTCCCCTGGCATCGGCAGCGTAAAAATTCTGCAATGCTTTGGGATAGTCGCCGAGCTTATAGGCAGCCACTCCAGCATCCTGCAAAGACCTGGTGAGCATGCTGTGCTGATTATTGACGGTGATATCTTTTTCCTGTGCAAACAGCCAGTCTCGGATAGCCTCAATATCGTAGGCGAAAGACCAGGTATACATGTGATTGCCGCCTGCAAAGACCGTGTAATTGATAGGAGCACCATCACCGGCCAGCTCTCTGGCTTTTGCATTTATTTCTGATATAGGGGCATGGCTGTTCCAGAAATCTTTGTTTCGTGCGACTTTGCTGCCCAAGGATTCCCAAAGAGATGTGGCTGCATTCATGCCAGGGAATGCCTTGGTATCGCCTTCGCATACCGTTATCCAGAGATTTTTATCCTTTAGGGCTGCCATTTCCTCTACATTCCACTGACAGGCCACCAGCCACTGGGCAGCGAACAAATCAGGATATTTGTCGCTGATGGCAATGTTGGTCATGCCGCCTTGAGACTGGCCTGTGCCGTAGAGGCGGTTTTCATCCACGCTATATCGGTCAATCACATCAAACAATAAGTCAGATACCAGTGTCAGCCCCGGCGTCCAAACATTTTCGTCTGTGGTCAGCATCCCTAACTGTTCTACCAAATCAGCGGTGTATTGGGGGGCCAGCACTATACATTCATGTTTGGCCTGTTCTGAAGCACTTGCCCAGACGGTTGCTCCGTTACCCTGAAATAAAGGTGTGGTTGCCTCGTTGATATTGGCACTGGCATCAGCTACGAAGAAAAGCAGAGGATATTTTTTGCTGGCATCATAATTGGCGGGCAGATACAGGTTGTAAGGTATGGTGGCTCCAACTGCACTATCTGTATAACTGTACTGCTTGAACTGTGCGATATCCGGTTCCTGGGTAGCGGTGCTGGCTATAAATTCGGTGCTTGGATATTCAGTGCCGTCGAAGGCTCTTATGGGGTTGACCTGCTTCACCTCAAGTGTCAGGTCGGGGAGCTTTCGATTGGAGCGGCGAGGGGCATCATTGCCTGTTTTGCCGTTGTTCCCTTGCATGGATGGTTTTGAGCCTTGCCCCGGCTGACCCAGGGGCTGGTCGTTGGCACTGTTTTGGTGGGCAAACTCCAAAACAATATAACGGCCTAATCGGCTGGTATTAGCAGTCTGCGGCTGATTGTTCACATAAACCTTGGCAATTTCCTTGCCTGTTGCTGAAAAATCAGTGACATTGACTGCATTCGGATTGATATCCTGAGGATACTCCAGAATTGCTACTGCTACTTTTTCACCATCGCCATAAACCTGGGTAATGGCCGTGACCTTTTGCAGTCCTTGTTTGTCTGCCTGCTGAATAATCGCTTTATCCGCTGCTTGAACATTTACAGGTGCATAAGTCATAAAACAACCAGCTCCGGCCAAAGCCATTGTTAATGCTTTCTGCCATTTTTTCATATTGAATCACCTCGACTTGATTTCAGCAATAAAAAAATCGACGCTCCCTAAAAAGGGCAGAAAGCTACTTCAGCTCTCCACGTCGATTTTCTGCCACCGAAGCGGCACGGCTCCTACACAGCCGTATATGCTATTTTGGATACTATATCATATTTGTTTAACTGGGGCAATAGTTACCTAAAAGATACTATGTATGGAAAAGGGAAGTATTTTCCTTGGGGGATTAAGTTGCTATAATGAAAACAATAACAGGATAAAAGAAAGTTGGTGACATATGATGGAACAGAACAGACTCTACAACTGCCCAGTGGACGCTATTCTGGGGGTAATTGGCGGCAAGTATAAGCCAATTATCCTATTTCATCTTATGGATGGTACCCTGCGGTTCAGTGAGCTGAGAAAGTTTTTGCCTCAAGCTACACCCAAGATGCTTACCCAGCAGCTCAGGGAGCTGGAGGCTGATGGCATCATTCACCGGGAGGTTTATCCAGTGGTTCCGCCGAAAACAGAATATAGCCTGACGGACTTTGGCCGCACCCTGTCCCCGGTGCTGAATGCTATGTGTGAGTGGGGCAAGGAGCATATGGCCGATAAAATTCGGCAGGATGCCGTGTGAAAATGGCAAGGAGAGGGGTGTTCAGCGTGAAGGCTACTGATGATTTGGCGAGAATACTTAAGGATAGCACCAGAGCTGTATTCTTCGGTGGTGCTGGTATGTCCACGGAATCTGGCATTCCGGATTTTAGAGGAGCTGGGGGCATATATAGTCAATCCCTCCATCGTGAGTTTCGTCCCGAGGAGATGGCTTCGCATAGTTTCTTGGTGAATCACCCAGAAGAGTTTTTCGATTTCTATCGTAATCGAATGATGTTCATGAACGCTGAACCTAATGCCGGCCACATGGCTCTGGCTAAGCTGGAGCGGGAAGGCGTACTTCAGGCTGTGGTCACCCAGAATATTGATGGTCTGCACCAGCTGGCAGGGAGTAAAAGGGTTTATGAGCTGCATGGTTCCAGTCTACGCTGGCCGTGTATGAGATGCGGCAAGGTTTACCCCATGGAATATGCCTTGCGAGAAGAAAATAAGCCCATTCCTCATTGCGAGAACTGCGGGGGCATTGTGCGTCCGGGCGTTGTTCTCTACGAGGAAGGGCTGAATGAAGAAATTCTGGAAAATGCCGTAAGAGCCATCCGAGAAGCCGATACGCTCATTGTTGGCGGTACATCGTTGGTGGTTTATCCAGCAGCAGGGCTGATTGACTATTTCCGTGGCAAACATCTGGTACTCATCAATAAGACCGCAACAAAAGCCGATTCGATGGCGGAACTGGTTATTCGTGATGCCATAGGAAAAGTGCTGAGCGAGGCAGCGGGGCGTGTTTTTCCTGGTACCTAATAATGCAGTACAAATCTAGTATTCCAACGCTTCGCTAAGACTGTAGGGGATTCCCCTCGGTTCCCTCACAGCATAGATACAATATTTCTCTTGGCGTACTTTGGCGTACTCCCACGAATAAATTCGTGGGCTTTCTGTCGAGGCTCCTGTAATTCCTCCAAATAGGCAAGAGGTTGTACCCTTGGATGAAAATATGCAGGAGCACTGAACTTGCCAACTGGCATACCTATTCTTTTGGCTCCGTCGCGGCAAAGTGGATGCAGACATCGTCAAACCCAGGGTTTGGAATCCAGCCACGGATACGGTCTGGCAGAACATGGTCTGTGCCTCGCTGTTTTGAAATATTTTCATCAAGTAAAAAATAATTCTACTTGACATGTTTGACCTGTCATAAGTATACTTGGGTAAAGAGATACTGGGGAGGTGAGTCGTTTGAACAGTCAGGCGAAGGCTATTGAAGAGCTTATATCAAGACAACCAGAAAATAAGATACTTACAGCGAATCAGGTATATAGTCAGCTGCCGGAGAGTTTTTCGGAACAGGCTTTCTATCAAACCCTCACGAGGCTTACACAGCGTGGGGAACTATGCCACCTTACCAAGGGACTTTACTATCGGCCACGCCGTTCCCGGTTTGGTGTGGTTCCGCTTGGGGAGCAAAATATCATTGACCATTACACCGAGAATGGGCAGGGAATGGTAATCGGCTACAGACTATACCATCATCATGGGCTGACCACGCAAATATCCAAGAATGTGGAGTTGCTTTCCAATGTACTGCAGGAAAATAAAAAAACAGTTGGTAATGCAAAGGTCAGCAGACTAGACTTGAATTTTGATGACGCTATCTGCAATGCCATAGCTACGTTGGAAATCCTCCAAAACTATCGTAACATCGAAGATATCAACCGCCAGCAAATGGCAGAGTACATGAAGAAGTTTGCCCTGAACTATTCCGAAGAGGCTATTCTGACAGTGCTAAGTCATCGCAATTACAAGAAATCAACCATTGCATTTTTGGTTGCTTTCCTTGGCTTCTGGAATACGAAACACACTTTGCAGCAGTATTTATCACGACTGTCTACCTATGCTATCCCGCAAATGGAGGAATTCTATGCGTCTACATGAACATACTAATGATTTCAAAGACCTTCAGGAACTGACAGCAGAGTATATCGGCATTCCAACAGTAGCTGTTGAACGTGACTACTACATAGTGATGATGCTGGAAAAGCTTGCCCAAAGTACTTACGCCGACAGATGTGTCTTCAAAGGTGGTACATCTTTGAGCAAGTGTTACCCAGGCTCCATTGAGCGTTTTTCAGAAGATATAGACCTCACATTCCTTCCGCAGGAGGAAATGGGGAACAAGCAGTATGACCGCTGCTTAAAACAGGTTGAAAAAGCTATGACCAGTGGCTTCCGGCTTGAAAAAATCACGGGCGAGAGAAATGACCGTAACAAGAGTTCCTACGTATGGTTCAACGACAAGAACGGAGCTAACGGACGAGTCAAGCTGGAAATAGGCTCAAGTATTCGCCCTGACCCTTATCGACCTATGTCTGTAAAGACCTATGTGCAGGAATTTCTTGAAGCAAAGGGAATGCTTCAGGAAGTCAAGGAATTTGGCTTATCACAGGTCACCGTCAATACATTGGCTATTGAGAGAACTTTTTTGGATAAGGTCATGTCTGTGAAACGTCATGCCATATGTGGCAGCCTAACGGAGAAGATTCGTCACGTTTACGATGTGACTATGCTCTTTCCTCGGAAGGATATACAAGAATTTCTCAATGATAAGGCAGGGCTTAAACATCTGCTGGAGATTACCAAGCAAACAGACAGCTTCTATCTTGAAAAGCGTAATACATCAGTAGACTATACGCCACTGGGAGCCTATGATTTCCCCGTGTGGCGGGAGGCATTCAACGGAGTGGCCCGGGAACGGTATGAGAAATTACATGAAACCCTGCTATACACAGACCAAAAGCAGGATTTTGGGGTGGCGGTAAGCACCTTTGATAAACTGAATCAGATATTTAGTTCCATTGGGGAGTGATAGACTTCAAGCCCATTGCCTATCTGTTTTCACAATCTGCAAGATGGTCATTCACAATCCCCACTGCTTGCAGGAATGAATAGGTGATGACTTCACCGACAAATCCTATTCCTCTTTTTTTCATATCCGCACTCATCCTGCGGGATATTTCAGATTTTGTGGGGATTTCCTCTACTGTCTGCCAATGCCCATCAATCTGTTGGCCGTCTGAAAAACTCCAGATGTAGGCATCAAAGGACCCATATTCGGCCTGAATCTTTTTTACCGCCTGGGCATTTTTCCGTACGCTGAATATTTTGCTGCGATTGCGGATAATTCCGGTATTATCCATCAAAGCATTGAGTTCGTCGTCAGTCATTGCCGCACACAAGTCAATGTCAAAATTATGGAATGCTTCCTTATACGCTTGGCGTTTATGCATAATAGTCTTCCAGGACAGGCCAACGCTGGCTCCCTCAAGACACAACATCTCGAATTGGAATCTGTCATCATGGTTTATTTTGCACCATTCTTCATTGTGATATTCCTCAAGAATAGTATCTCCCGCATATATGCCAAAGCACCTATTGTCGTTCATAAGTAATTCCCCACTTTACTGTGTTTATTCCACATGCTCTTCGTCCATCGTCTCCAACAGGAAACTGACTGGGCGAAAACCATCGTTGCAGGAAATCATCGCCGAGCGAGGGTTCTTCATCCAGCCCTCGTAGAAGTCTTCTGCCCCATGAGCAAGCCCCATGACAAAGGGGGACATGGACTGCCATGCACTCTCACACAATCCGTCCGGCTTCTGCCAACCGTTGGCTATAAACACTTGCCCTTCCTCGATGTCACATGCGTGTTCGATGGGATTTTCGTATTTTGCCATCAAATCCGGGTAGCAAGCCTTTCGCATCACTGTTATCCTTACCTTTTTCACGCCGTTCATCCCTTTCGGTTTAAAAAATATCCCTGCATACGTTGGTGGGTGGTATGCAGGGAATGTGGTTCGATGGGGCATATAGGCAAGCATATTACCAATTGCTATTAACTAATGCAGCTGCTTCTTTGTTTGTTAAGGAATAATAAAGCCGCCTCTCAGTTTGATTTTGTAGTTGGACATCGATGTTCCTCTGCTTTCGTTCTACTATCTTGTTGTCTTGATTATATCATCATCAAAACCGTGGTGGCGGAAACCCCTATCTTCAGGTAT
>Ga0256407_10014925_pt1 | contig 10115 bp, 21 predicted proteins | sample RumenRJG_04DNA_FD_193489 | JGI IMG/M metagenome (GOLD analysis project Ga0256407, IMG submission 193489) | Bovine rumen microbial communities from Lethbridge, Alberta, Canada - RJG_04 | ecosystem: Host-associated > Mammals > Digestive system > Stomach > Rumen | place: Canada: Alberta... | reverse complement strand
ATCTCCATTATCTTCAATCAGATTAAATTTATCACGAAGTTTTTCAAATATCTCTATGTCTTCAGAATTAAACATTAGTGCTATAACCTTATAATTAAAATATAACAAAAAATCCAGGGTCTGTAAACCCTGGACTGATTATTATTTTCTCAAAGTAGCAGAACTTACTTTCCTGTCTTGGCAAGATACAAGATCAAATCAATGCCGTCAGCTCTTTCCTGCTTGAATGACATAATGCCAGACTTGGAGACTTCAACGGCATAAGATCCGTCGGGAATCATAGGCAGACCCTTTGCCAAAGTTGAATATTCAAAATCAGTTTCCACACTTGCATCAAGAACAAAGTCAGTTTCATAAGTATCAGTTGTTCTTGTATTGTAAAGTGTCACTGTGCAGACAGAATCATGGAATGCCCACTTAATACGGTCAGCGTCAGTGAGTTTCTTCATAGCAACAAGATTGGTAAGCTGGTCAGCAGAAATCTTCAAGTTAGCGTCAATAGACGGGAACTTAACGCGGTTGAATGAAGGCTTGACGATAGCGTCTTCATCAGCAAGACGGTGCTTGAAAGAACACTTCTGCTTTGTAGAGTTGATATGCATGATTCTTGCTTCAGTAGCGTCATCATCATATTCAACAGAAAGAATCGGCTTGTCAGCGAGCTTTTCATCCTTGTTTGCTTTGTTGAAAGTATTAAAGTAAGAGATGAAACGGTTAAAGTCAATCATTGCCAAAGAATCACTTTCAAACGAGAACGCGTCCTTATCAGCGTCAAGAATATAACAGATAGACTTATCTGTGTTCTCAATTGCCTTGACTGTAATCTTATCACCATCTTCATTCTTTCTGAAAATGAGTGTCGGGTTAATTGATGCAAGTTCAGTCATGAGGCTGATAAACTTTTCATCATAGTTCATTTCTTTAATCATTTAATATACTCCTTGTTATTTTGGATAGTTAAAATATAAAAATATTCGTTCAATTTTTTTAACTGAACGAATTTTTTCTCAAAAGAATCAGAAACAGTTTCTATTCATTTAGAAGTTGTGGACTGGTTATTGTAGTTCCATTCGTTTTAATCGTCTTTGGAGGCTCTTGTTTTGCGAGGCCGGCGAGTTGAACAAATAAAATAAGTAAGCCGATTAGAAGGCCTAGAACGCCCAACCAATAAGGCATAGGATGTTCTTTACTTACCAAAAAGATTCCTGTTTGCTTTTCTTCTTTCATTTTCTATTTTCCTTTACTTAAGACCAGTTGATCCGAAGCCACCTTCACCACGATGTGTCGGGTGATTCCTGAAAAATTCTTCCTTAGGTACTTCATTTTCATCTGCAACACTAAAACCAGAGAAATCAATAAGAACAGGCACAAACTGAACTACCTTCTCACCAAATGTAATATACTGGTTTTCATTTGATGTATTGATAACATGCAAGTGAAGCAAGCCTTCATAAGAAGCATCATCAACGCATGCACCAACAACAAGTTTCTTCTTAGTAGCAACGCCTGACTTATTAAACCCGATGAATGCAATGTTCTTATCAAATCTTGTATAGATTCCAGAATTGATATTTACATCTCCATGTGGAGGAACAACAATAGCAGAAGCATTACCTTCAATATTGATGATCTTCACTCCTGGATTTTCTGCCTTCAGCACTTCAACGAATTCAGTTGTATAATCTGGGCAGTAAAAATCAATGCCAGCGTCAAGACCTGCATTTCCAACGGGGCTCTTAACAGTAAATTTCTTTGTCTTCAAAAATTTAATCATAAATAATCTCCTTAGTTCAAATTTAATTAAATTATTTATGATATATCATTGACAAGAAATTTTTCTTTAGTATACAGTTTTGAATTTTTCTAAAAGTTCCTCAACATCATTTCTAAACTTTACAGATGCTTTCTTTGGAAGTGCAGCAATAACCTTCTGCTTCCATTCACCTATTTCTGAAGATTGACATTCATCATTTTCAGATTCGCCTACAAGCCATGAATTTTCAACATCCCATCTTAAATCTTCTATATGATCCTTAACACATTCAAGCTCATCATAGAAATCATCAAGTTTTCTACTTACATATTTTTTATCAATAATCTTAGTCATTTCTTTTCCTTTGCTTTTCTAAATGATGTTTTCTTATCAAATCCGTATGCCTGTAATCTAGTTACATCGTCACCTACAGGAACAACTGCTTCATCTGGTCTTGCGTGTGAATCATACCAATGTTCAATTTCCCATAATGCTGTGTAAGCATCTTTTACTTTATAAAATGTTAATGACTTAAGTTCAGGCCAAACTTCAATCTTCAATTTCTTTTCTGCAGAAATCGGTGCAGCGTATTTTGGAAGCGTTCTAAAATTCTTAATCAACAACACAGGTCCAAATTTTTCAAAAAGCTCTTTAAAGAAAGGTTCATTATTTGGATCTTTAACTTCCTTTCCTTGCTTCCACTTGAATAGACTTTGAATCTTATTGTTCTCTACTATTTCATCAAATGTCTTGTATTCAATATTTGCTTCTTTACAATATTCAATATCATCAGGATTCATATTAGGCGTTCTATCATAATTAGGTATAAAATAATACCAAGTTCCGCAGAAACCTACCAAGACAATTTGCTTATACCCATAAGTCGTTCCATACTTACCTTGATTGACAGTATCCCATTTACCGTCAAACTCACCAAGATCCGGAAGATCTTTAAGGTCAATCTCAACAATGGATTTTTTACGAATGACTGAAACATCGGATTCAGTAAATGAACCCAATGCAGAATCATAATAGTCCTGGAACTTAGAATGTATTTTCATAGCTTATTCACAAAAACCTTTGCCCCAAGCAGTAATATATTCATCATATATTTCTTGTGGCGTCTTTTCTTTTTCAAGTCTTCGGCCGCATATTGGACAAAATTTCCATTTAGAAAAACCAAACAATTTATTGTCTTCAAATTTACTATAACAACCCATGTCTTCAATTGGGTCTATATCCCAACAATGACTATTAGTATGAATGATCTTTCCAGTAGTGCAATATGGACACTTAGACATAATTTTTATTCCTCATAGAAAAGTACTTTAATTTTTTGTTTTAGTGCCCAATTTAGTAAAACTAACATTTCTTCAGAATCAATCATTTCATCGGGTTCTTCATCACATATATAATCAACAAATGATTCAATCCATCCTGAAAGAGTTTGTACATAATTATATGACGCTGAATCATAATAATTTTCTTCTAAATACTCCAAAAAACGATTAACTGCATAGCTATCATCATTTTCATTTGTCCATACAGTTAAATCTTTTGGTGAAATATCACCCAATTTAGTATTATTTTCTAATCTTTTTAATTCATTATATTCTTCAAAAGAATCTAAATTACTTACTGTAATATTCATATTGCGTCTCCTTTAGTTATCATAAACATCAGCAATCCAATCATCTATTGCTTTCAATTTCTTTCACATGCTTATTAGTAAGATAATTGCCAATCATTCTTGCATTATCATATAAGGTTTTAAGTATATCTAAATTAACTAAAAATTCACTAAAAATTTCTTCATCAATTTCATCGCCTTCATTATAATCTGATTCTAACCATTCTTCAAATAAATTCTGCCAATTAACAGCTGGAATTTCTTTAGCTGTTAATTCAGTAAGTATTTCTGCATCTTCTTTTGATAGTTTCATATTAATCCCTTTAGTCATCATAAACATCAGCAATCCAATCATCTATTGCTTTCAATTCCATTTCGCCATTTACATTATCTGCGCTATCGCTCTTTGTTAAATCCTTGATCCTATCTCGCTGCATCTTCTTTCGTTCATATCGCTTGGTCTTCTTTAAACCATTTTCATTAGCAGTCCATGAACGAACCAATCTACACGCCTTCTCCCATTCTTCTTCCGTAAATCCATATTCTTTCATTTTTTCATCACGGTACTTAAGATAATCTGAGAAGTTATCATCAGGTGCTCTGTCCCTTTTCCAACCTTTATCTACATCGTTGATGAAACGAATGAGCTTCTTTTCAAATCTATCTTGTTGTGTGTTCTTCATTATCCATTCCATTCATGAGGTTTAACTGTCAATAATCTAGTTTCTATATCATTTACCAATTCCAATAATTCTTTTTGGTCTTCTGTATCTGCCATTTTCTTCACCCAACCTTCCATTGCTGTTGCTGCTATGTATGGGTCATTGCCTAACGCAATAACTATGTCAGTTACGAGCTTCTTCCAAAAAGTTAAATCATGTTCCATTTGTTTTCTCTAATAAATGAATTTTATCTACAACAACTTTTGTAATTCGTCTTAACCATTTTTCATTCAATTCATCAAGATTCTTGTCTTGCCAATTCATAAAATGATATGTAGGACAATAATAAGAATCATCAAAATGATGCTTTTCAATGTAATAATAAAATCTCAAATGGGCTTCGTTTTCTTTCAACGGCATAACACAAACACCACTACCTGTATATTTTTCAATTCCTTCTACAACAACCATCAATCCATAACCTTTATTGAAAATTGGACTATCTAACAAATAATCATAATGATAATCTGGATATTCACTATCTTTCCTATAAAATCCAAATTCAGTCAAAATCTTATGTACTTCTGTTAGTGTCATTTGGTTTTCTCCAGATCATTTGGTTTTCTTCCTGTTCAACAAATCCCATTTTCTCATAAAAGATTTTGGCATCTGGCATAGAACACAAAGAAATTGATTTATAGACTTCCTTGAATTTGGTCAATATGTGGCGCCCGTAATCCTGAAATCTATATTTACTGTGAACTTCTAATGAGTAAATACGAATCTCTTTCGGCGCCACCTCTTCCCAAATGACTATTGCCAATGGATATGAAATCTCCTGATTTATGAATTGACGAACTACTTTGTTACCTTGTGTGTAATCATTCTTACTACACATATCAAATGTCAATGGAAAACTTTCTTTATCAAGTTCTTCCAAAAAATCTTTTGAATATTCTTTATCTTCAAACCAACGCATAATCTAAATACTCTTTTTAATAGTTTCAAATTTCTTTTCAAATGCAGCGAGAGCTTTTTCAACATCAGCTTTTGAACATTCCTTTATTTTATTGGAATCAATTCTAACATCATAATCTTCATACTCGCCCATAAAATCAATCTTCAAGAAATTCTCATCATTGACTTTTGCAAGTAAATAATTATTGTCTTCCTGTTCAAGAGCAACTTTAATGAAAGGTGAAACTTTACAACGAAGGAACCCACTTCCCACAAATGTCACTTCTTTTACATAAAAATACTTTTTTATGTTTTCATAAGGAAAAGTATCAGCATAGGACATGCCATGATAATAAACAGTTTCCTCAAACCACTTGCCTTCATATTGTGCTTTGAAGTCAGATAATTCAGTAGCCCTCCTTGCGTCTTTCTTTTCATTAAACAAACGATCTGCAACTTCTCTTATCTGATGAAGATCTTCTTCAGAATAATCTTTTAGTTTTTCAATAACTTCTTCTCTTTTCATATTCGCTCTCTCCACAATTTAACTGGACTTGGGAATGTTTTTAAGTCATCAAAAAGTTCTTTTTTGAATAAAGTAAATAATGTTTTTTCTTCACTGACTTTCAACCATGCACCAAGTGCAAAGCAAAAATCAAATAGCATTGTCATTGGTGTTATACAAATCCACAATACAGCCAATGGTAATGTTACTAGACATCTGACAATGAATTTCATGATAAGACCTCATTATGATAGACATGAATATGTTCAGGATCATTTACTTCGCAAATTGAAATTGAAAGATAGTTATCTCCTGATGTATTCGTTGTAATAGCATTCATCTGATATGCATTAGAATAAAGATTTGCGTTGTCGTGTTTCCAAGGAACATGATATTCAATATCATTAAGATATACTTGTGTTATATCATGGCATTCTCGTAATTCACGCAACGCTTCATTTCTTGCTTCAGGCGTATCATTCCAAGAAGCAGTTTTGAATTTATCAGAATCATGCAAGTTGATGTCAATATAAAAATTTTTCAATTCGTATTCTTTATCACCTATTCTTTTAGAAGTAGATGCTTTCAAGAAAAGAATTGAAGAAGCTGGAATAAAAACACTATTACAGCTATCAAATACAATTTCTAAGACTTGCTTGTCTGATATTTTCAAATCGTCATTCATTACCAAAATTGTCCTACTATCTCAAAATAGATTTCAAAATATGGTTCTTTCTTTCCGGTGGAGTCATCTAAAGATTCTCTGAGCTTAATAACGATATTAGGATCTACCATAAGTTCATCATCAACATCACTGTTACGGAGATGAAGCTCGGCTACTTTAATACCAGTATCATCTTCTTTATAAGCATTGACATGATCTTCAACAATGCCTTTGCCATTGACTTCCCATTCAATCAATTTTTCACAGATATCTTCAATCCAGTTACGAAGATCTGACGCATAAACAGATTCATCATCACTGAAATATGTAATACCAAGTTTCTTACAGACCGCAGCTGTAGTTTCAACATCAAATGCTCTAACACTATCTTTAACAGCATTATGCCAGATATTCCAGTCTATAGTTTTTGTTTCTTTTTCTTTTGCCATATTAAATCTCCACGATGTATTTCTCAGTATCAATTACATCATAGTTCCGTTCAAGTTTTCCTTCATCTTTAGGATAGATGACAACATCACCTTTATCAGTTGTTTCACCAGGATATCCAAATGGGTTACAAAGAATTGTTATCTTATTTCCATTCTTGTTGTAATATTCAACATACTTCCTGTCATGAATATGCCCACAACACCAGATAGCGCCATCATCAAGCATATCAAGATATTTTTCAGCGTTGAAGTAAAACATTTCATTCAAGTTGCTCATCCGATATTTGAAATTGACGCCTACCTGATAAGGTGCAAAATGAGTGACAATGATCTTTGGCTTCTTTTCACAAAGTTCAGTCATTGTCTTATCATAATGCCGCCATATTACATCAGGGTCATTATGGAAATACTTCCAGTGCTTACAATCAAACCACTTCCACCACCGCTGAAGATTGGTTCCCATGTAATGGTAAGGTTCACACTTAAAGTCATTCATTCCCATACAGCCAGCAATATTGTTGACTATATTTCCATTCAAAAAGTTAACATTTCCATACTTTTCGCATTCTTTCTGCATTGCTGCAATCTTTTCTTCAGATGTATTAAATTGAAGATTAGACTGCGAAGGTGTTGCTCCACGGACAAGAATGTCATGATTCCCAGGAACAATATAGACTTCCTTATACTTTTTAGAAAGCCAATTTATTTCCCTTGTAAAAGTAAGATAATCATTTGATACATCCCCAGGAATTATGATGGCTTCTGTTTCTGGAATCTTAAAAGTCTTCCAGATAAAATCCATTGTATCAAAAACAACATCTTCCTTAGGATCATCACCGCGTATCCGACTTGGCTTACATGCATAACTAAACCACATATCACAGTGGATATCTGATAAGATTAACGCTTTCATTATTCATCCTTTTCCATTTCACCAAGGTCTTCCAGTTCTTTAAATTCATCAGGCCAACATTCACCTTCATCACCAATTTCCGCCCAGTCGCATGCATCTCGCCACATACTATCATAAAGTTCTATAGCACGAGATTTTTTCGTCACCTTCTCTTTTAAAGAATCTGCAATCTGAGCATAAAAGCGAGCATGTTCTTCCCAGAAAGAAATCAATTCTTCTAAATTATCCTTTTTCGCTGCTTTAAACTTTTTAACTGCCTCATCAAGTTTTTCTGAATAACTCATTTTATTTTCCTTTGTTTTCTTCAATCAGTTTAAGTTTCTGTTCTTCAAGTTCTTCATCAAGACGCTTTAGCATATTCTTAAGACTTTCATTATGTTCCTTGCAGAATTCAAGATTTTGTGTCCATTTCTTAACAAGATGAGATTCTGGATTCTTAGCAATTTTCTTTTCTAACTTAGCAATTTCCTTATCATTCCTAACAATAGAGTCATCAAAGTCATGATGCCAGTGAGTACCTTTAGAATAGAAAGAAGAGATGCTTTTGTGTTCAACATTATCATGAACAGCACAACCTGGAGACTGCCAAAGGAAGGGGAAAAGATCTTCTATCTTGTCAATTTTAACTTCTTTTTCTTTAAAGATGATTTTATCTTTTTCAGTATCAAAAGTTTCCTTTAAAGTCCCATAGCTGCATCTTCCAAGATCGCGATAAGAATCTAATGTAAAAATCATATTGACCTCCAAGTTGAATATTTATGAGTTTTATTGTTTTATCAATTAAAATATATAAAAATTTAAGCCAATAGTCAACAACTATTGGCACGAATTTGAAATATTCTTTCCTAATATATCAAGAATATCATTCTTTAATCTGAAGACAATCTATTCCGTGATCCTTTAGATATTTCAATCCTTCAGAAGGATTTCTATCGTAGTCATCAACATAATAGACTTTCTTAATTCCTACAGCAGCAATAAGTTTAGCACAATGGATGCATGGTGAAATTGATATAATAAGTTCGCATTCAGTAACATCAATATGGTTTTTCATTGCAGAAGCAATACAGTTCATTTCAGCGTGAACTTCATTATGTTCTGAAAATCTATGATGTTCAGTATACCATTCTTCTTCAGATACTTCATATTTTTCCATATCAGAAGGTGGTCCATAATGACCTATATAGTATCTCCCACCGATTTTGATAAACTTTTCATTACAGTGAGGACAACCTGCTGCTGTTCCGTTATAGCCTACAGAAAGAATTCTTCCATCTTTCACAAGCATAGCAGAAACATGAAGACGAGCACAAGTTGACAAGTCTTGATAAAGTTTCAATGCCTCAATATAAATTTTCTTATACTTTTCTTTCATTTGAATGCACTCTAGAAAAAATCTCTATGGTTTCATTAAGTTTTTCAACTTCCAATCCTAAATGAGCATTGGCAATAAAGTTCATATATTCAGTTCCATTAAATCTTCCTTGTTGCCAGTTATTGACAGCATCAAGAACAGGTTTATGAAGTTCAGCTGGAATATAGTCAAAATCAATCAATCTTCTATTTCTATCAAACTTTTCCTTAAGATCATTTGTCTCAAGCCATTCATCAAGACCGTCAATAATAATCTTTTCAACTGTCTTCGGACCAACCCTAAGTTTCAACTGCGGAATATCATCACTCTTATCACCTGTAATGATCTTCTGCATTAATGCAAGTTTAGGATCCAATACAGTCACATACTTATGCTTAATCGGATCATATTGATGGAAGTTGCTATACTTATGAAGTTGATAAAAATCCTTATCGGTAGAGATTAAAACAATCTCCCAATCCTGCTTATATTTTGTTATCAAAGCAATAAGATCATCTGCTTCCAACTTGGGCACTCTAAGAAATAATGCATTCTGAAGCGCTTTTTGCAGCCCAGCAATAAACTCGTTATTCATTGTGAAAAATTCGTTAAAATCAACCGCAGATTCTGCGTAACCCGCTGCCCTGCTAGCCTTATATCCATCAAATGCTTCTTTTCGCCAATTATTACCACCTTCTTGACAGAATATGATTTTTGTTGGTTCAAATTGACGGATAGCCTTTTTCAATGATCCTAAGAAAGCATTCTTATAAGATGTGAACTGCGTATCTGTAGGATCATATGCAAGTGCGTATAGGCACCGCATAGACATGTTATTAGTATCAACTAAAAGAACTTTTTCTTTAGTTGGATGTTCTTCAGTAAAATTGATAAAATTTTCTAATTCTGACATTTTTAATCCTCAGAATTAAATTATTAAATTTTGACCCAAATGTCAATATAAAACAAAATTATTTTTTCTCAAGAAACTTTGCAATTCTGTCTGAAAAGTCAAAGCAACGATGAATATCACCTACTGCTTTATTCTTTCCTGGGATCTGGAATAGCAACAATTCATCAATCTTAATAGATGTATGTTTCTCAAGCATATATTTGTAAACTGACAACTGTAAACTATATTCTGAAGTATTGCAAGATTCAACATCATCAAATGGTGCTTTCAAAAATTCATCACCTGTAAAACTTCTAGTAGAAAATTCCTTAGATG
>Ga0256407_10014923_pt1 | contig 10116 bp, 6 predicted proteins | sample RumenRJG_04DNA_FD_193489 | JGI IMG/M metagenome (GOLD analysis project Ga0256407, IMG submission 193489) | Bovine rumen microbial communities from Lethbridge, Alberta, Canada - RJG_04 | ecosystem: Host-associated > Mammals > Digestive system > Stomach > Rumen | place: Canada: Alberta | collected... | reverse complement strand
TATATCGAATTTCTCTTTCTAATTCATATAATTGGCTTGTGTTTAAAGATTCAACAAAATCATGAAAATTACTTTCATTGCACATAAAAAGACACCTATATGTCGAGGTAGTTACCGAACAGGTGTCATCAAACAAAGATTCAGTAACTACCTCAACATCCTTTGTTTGACAAAAACATTATATCACAAAATGTAATTACCAACTTTTTTCTTAACTGCTAGAATTAAAGCTCATTTAATATTTAACATATTAAATATGTTTGGTATAATGAGTTCAAATGTATGATCCTTTAAAAAACGATAAGTTTATTAAACAAATAATTGATGCAGTAAGCAATAATAGACTTATTATCTTTGCTGGCGCCGGCATTTCAAAATTGTGTGGACTTCCTTTGTGGGGAGAGTTGGCACACAATCTTTTATTAAAATGTGTTCAATCTAAGAATTCTTCTTTTGAATACAAAGATTTAGAATTGCTTGAAAATCGAGAAACAGATTCTAGAAAGAAGATAACAATTGCTAAAAATATAATGGTGAAGCAAAGCAATGGAGACCCTACTAATTTTATTAAAGAATTAGAAAACCAATTAAAAGTAGACCTAAAATTACTTGATGAGACATCTAAAAATAATTATGAGATGCTTCCAAAAATATTGTTTGATTTAACTAATACAATAATTACTACTAATGCCGACAAAGTACTTGATAAAGAACTTAATGGTGATTCTGGAATAATTTATAAAAGTGATGATTTTAACTCAACTAAAATAGGTAATGGTAAAAATATTTTCCATATTCATGGTTCTATAAACGATTTTGGGACGATGGTGTTCAGCGCAGACCAATACTTATCTAGATATAGTTCTGGTAAATATAAATCTTTTCTTAAAAGGGTATTCTCTAACAATAATTACACAATATTAATTGTTGGATACAGCCTCTCCGAACTAGAACTTTTGGATTTCTTTGTTAATTCTAATAAAAAAGAAATACATAAAAGTGTAGGAAAAACATTTTTGCTTGAAGGATATTATTCCTATGAAAGCAGTTTAGTTGACGAAAATATTGATTATTATAAGATTTTAGGAATTGATCTTGTTCCTTATTCTAAGGATAAAAATGGATTTCAAGAACTCGTAAACGTCCTAGACAAAATAAAAAAGAAAGTTTGTGAAGAATCTGAAAAAACTATTAACGACTTGTCTGAACTTTTTGCAACGATAAATTCAAGGCCGTCTAAGTTGCGTTTTGATAAATTCAAGAATCGTTACTTGGATTTAGATGATAACAAAAGGATTTATTTGTTTGAACAAATAGAAAAATCAAAGTATAAGGTGGAGTGGGCGAACAAAATAAGGAAAGACACTTTTTTTGCTTCTAAATCTGATGATCAAGCATACCTATCAGATTCTAAAAATGTACCTAATCCTCTCCATATTTTTTTCCTATCATTAGAAACAACAAACGCTGGTTTGAATACTTACATTAGAAGGCTAACTATTTTGATAATAGAGAATTTACAAAAAAAGTTTGATTCAAAAACAAATACTGTTATCCCTAGATTTGTATCTAAAAAGATATCTAATGATCCATCTATTTTATCTACCGATGTTTGTCTAAGATTATTAAATGATGCAGTCACGAAAGACGCTGAAGGATTTTGGTGTTTTTTTCTTTGCTACAAGAATAACGTCTTGACTAAATTAAGAAAAAAATATGCTTTGTTATATTTGCAACTTTTGTTGCGATATTTTTATGAATCAAATAACAAACATTATTATCTTGAGTCGTTCCTTGACTCATATTCATTCTTTTATTTAGAACATTATCCAAACAAACTTTTTGACTATTGCATTGAGTTATTGGCTGATAGGTTGAATACTGACAAATATCTTGCTTTTTCCATGGACTGTTTTACTGATATAGAAAAGAAGGATTATCATTACGACACTTTTTATGACATTTTGAAACTGTTGCTTGCTTCAATTAATTACATTGATGATGTAACTATATGTAGATTATATATTAAATATTCGAAGATGGGTGTTAGGGTGTTCAAAAATCTATCTATTTATATTCTTAACAAAAGATTTGAAATTTTACGTAATCATTTAAAGGAAAATTTAGACGTTCATAGTAGATATCAATATGCAGAAATTTATTGCTTGGTAGAAAACAATTGTGGCTTTTTTTCCAAAACTGAATATAAGCAAATAATTGATTATATAAATTTGTTAATTTTTGATAACAAGACGGATGTTTGGAACAAATATGCAAAATATCATCTATTAATGTTATTACAAAAAAGCGAATTGTTTGCAAGTGATATAGAATCAAAATCATTATATGATTCTTTGTCTTATCTAATTAACGAAGAAGAAAAAGAAGTGTATTCTGGAATGCCGGTTCCTCATGAATTAAGTAAAAGTATTTGGAGTACTATTTATGAGGGGAAAACAAAGATAAAAAATAATGATTTTGAAAAAATGACAGCTACTGATTTTTTAAAATTTTACAAAGATTATAACGAATTCGATAAGCAATCAATCGGCCACGAAGTTATTAAACACAAATTAAAAAATAGTGATTTTTTGAATGAAATAAAAAAACTTAAAAAGGAGTTACCTTATGATCTTCTTCAAAGCATTGTTTCTGTTTTGATGTCAGATAATTATTTTGACAATCCGTTTAAAGAACTCAAGGAATTTGTCAACCCAAGCATTGAAAATTATTTAAAGATTAAAAAATATTCTTATCAACATTTATATTTTTATATTCTCAATAATATCAAATACATTAACGAACATCAGGAACTGAAAGAAGAAATGTACGCATATTTATTTTCCGATGTATATCTTACCGAAGATGACTTAGATGAAATAGATCAATATCATAGATTTTATTTTTCTGACAATAAAGTGTTTTTCTGGATGAGCGCGATACTACGATTATGCCAACCTGATAAATGGCCTGCATTAAAAGAATATTTAAATACTATCATTTTTAACGATAACTATTTTTCTTCTGTAATAAAAGCTTCGATTGTTGCATCAAGTAGTTTTGTTTGGCTTTTGGATTCGTCTTTTTTTAAAACCAATTTAACCCATATTTTTAATAATAATTGCAAAGGAACAAATATATCTTTCGTTGCTTTTGATTATAGTTTGTTTTATAACTCTGAATTTATTACTGAACTGTTTAATAAGAATATATTAATTGATTTACTGAATTGTGAAAGTTTTGAATTATCGTGGAATTATGTCTATTTGATTATCTATTTATTTATTGGTAAAAAATTAGGAACTGAAATATTAGAGCCGGTTATGAAAACAAAAGATGCTGGCCACGGTTTTAATTATTATATCGATTGGATTCGTGATTCGTCCTATATAGAAAAGAATGTTGATTGTATAAATTGTTTATTTGGAGTCGTAGCAGATGGTGTTTTTGAAGATGGCGACCATTATGCAATTAAAATGTTAGAAAAATCAAAGCTTTTATGTCGAGTACCTAATTATATTCGATGTATAAAACAATTGTTCTCCGTAAGCAACGATTCTGTAAATGCAAAAAAACTTAAAGTAACACTTATAAGAAGCGAGATTAGCAAAGAGGACGTCGAGGAAATAGTTTATTGTTATTTCAAGCGACTGAATGAAGCGTATCTATTCAAAGATGATGTTGGTGAATTATTTAAAAGCGTTGAGTGGAGTAGCAGAGAAAAAAGGTCAAAAGCTTTAAAAGAATTGATTGATAAAAACCCCGATTTTATAAAGCTAAAATAATATAGAATATAACATAACTATTCAGTGACACAGTTTAAAACGCATGTTTAAATTAGAATCAGAAATGGTGAACGATGTATGAGTCGTCTCAAGAATGATTGTTAATAATGAAAGCAACGAAACAGAAAAACTGGAGCACGTTTTGCTTTTGTGGTTGTTAATTCTTAAAATACAAATTAATTCTTTTTAAGTGCCATTTTGACACATTAGGTGTATAATAAGGGACATGACACTAAAAGAATTACGAAAATTAAAGAATCTAACACAGTTAGAAGCATCTGAGATTACAGGTGTGCCATTACGCTCCTATAAGCGTTTAGAGAGTGATGAGAAGTATGCTTCATCACTTAAATATAAACAAGCATATTCTATTTTAGAGTGCCATAGTGGCACTTATATTGATGATGTTCAATTATCATCTAAAATTATATCTGTTGCGGGAACAGGATACGTTGGTTTATCTAACGCTATTATCTTATCTCAGCATAATAAGGTTTATGCAGTGGATGTTGTTAAAACTAAAATTGATTTAATTAACTCTAGAAAGTCTCCAATTGTTGATAAAGAAATAGAAGAATATTTAGCTACTAAAGAATTAGATTTGGAAGCAACATTAGATGGTGATAGAGCGTATAAAGAATCTGAATTAGTTATTATTGCTACCCCTACTAATTATGATAGTGAAACTAATAAGTTTGATACTAGTAGTGTGGAGTCAGTTATTAAACAAGTTAAAAGAGTTAACCCTAATGCTTGGATAGTAGTGAAATCTACTGTAGGAGTGGGATTCACTAAATACGTAAGAGAAAAATATAACTTTGAACATATATTATTCTCTCCAGAATTCTTAAGAGAAGGTAAAGCCTTATATGATAACTTATATCCTTCTAGAATAGTGGTGGGTGTGCCTGAAAAGAAAGAACCATATTTATCTAAAGCTAAAGAATTTGCTTCTTTACTAAAACAAGGGGCAATTAAAAAAGATATTGATGTTCATATATTAGGTTGTACAGAAGCTGAAGCTGTTAAATTATTCGCTAATACATATTTAGCACTTAGAGTAGCATACTTTAACGAATTAGATACATTCGCTCAAACTAAAGGTTTAGATACTTTAGATATTATTAAAGGGGTATGTGGAGATCCTAGAATCGGAGATTATTATAATAATCCATCCTTTGGATATGGAGGATATTGTTTACCTAAAGACACTAAAGAGTTAAGAGCAAACTTTGAAGATGTACCAGAAAACCTTATCTCTGCGATCGTGGAATCCAATAGAACTAGAAAACAATTTATTTGTGATGATGTTTTAAGAAAAGCAGGATATAAAAATGACGGTAAAGATAATGTCACTGTTGGTATATATAGACTGACTATGAAAAGTGGTAGTGATAACTTTAGACAGTCCTCTATTCAAGGGGTAATGAAAAGACTACACGCGAAGGGTGTAAAGATAGTGATATATGAACCTACTTTAAAGGATGAAGAATTCTTTAACTGCAAAGTTATTAAAGACTTTGATGAGTTTAAGAATATATCCAAAGTTATTATCGCTAATAGATATGATTCATCTCTAGATGATGTTAAGAATAAAGTGTATACTAGAGACTTATTAAGGAGAGATTGAAATGCTTATTGAAAAGGAAATAACAAATGGGAAATATAAATTGATTTATTCAAGAAGATTTCCTCTTGCGAATTCTGACTCATTAGAAATAAAACTAGCACTTGATGATCTTAATGATTTACTTCTTAAATTTTCTTTCAAAATAGAAAAAGATAAAAAACCATCGTTAAAAACCGAAGAGATTAAAATAGACAATGGTTTTGGTTACCATTTTATTTTGGAAAACTTTAACAATGTTTTAGGTACAGGATTAACAAGCCCAATGACCATTATGAACCACACTATCAATGGGGTTGAAAAAGATATTTGTATTACATTTTTTGTGTATAAAAACAGCGACGCCAATCCGTTAATTGATATTGGTTTGTATGAGGAAATATAATCATGAGCCAGAATATTAAAGATTCTTACGAAAAAACTGTACGTTTTGAAGTAGAGTCAAATTTAAGTGATGGGGCAGTTGTTATTACAGACTCTAAGGCAATAATCATTTATAGAGATTTTTTTGCTCGACGTGTATGGATTGGACTTTTTTCAACTTTTATAAGTGTCTTTGTATCATTGCTTATTACGTTATTAACCTCTTCATTTAATATGATTTTTGGTTTGCCTGAATCTCCATTTGTTTTAAAAGGCATTTTTATTACACTTTGTGCCTTGTTCGGGTTAGCTTCTGTAGTCAGCTTTGTGTTTATGATTATTAGCATAAAAAAATACAATGAGAGAGCTTTTATTAAAGCTTTGCACAACGATCAAGAAGGTTTGTGATTAAATATGAAAATATTAATTACAGGTGTCGCGGGTTTTATAGGTTCCTTCTTAGCAAAGAAACTTTTAGAAACCTCTAAAGATGAAATCATAGGGGTTGATAATCTAAATGATTATTATGATGTATCTTTAAAAGAAAAACGTTTAAAGATGTTGTCATCTTTTAAATCGTTTGGATTTATTAAAGGTGATATCTCTGATAAAGCATTTATAGATAAATTATTTAATGAATATCATTTTGATATTGTCGTAAATTTAGCCGCTCAAGCAGGAGTGAGATATTCTATCGATCATCCTGATGTTTATATTAATAGTAATATTATTGGTTTCTATAATATCTTAGAAGCTTGTAGATATCATATGCCTAACCATTTAGTCTATGCTTCCTCTAGTAGTGTATATGGAGGAAACACTAAAGTTCCATTTAGTACAGATGATAAAGTAGATAATCCAGTGAGTTTATATGCAGCGACTAAGAAGTCTAATGAATTATTAGCCCATGCTTATTCTAAGCTATATAACATTCCTACTACAGGATTAAGATTTTTTACAGTCTATGGCCCAATGGGTAGACCTGATATGGCCTATTTCTCATTTACTAATAAATTAATTAAAGGAGAAACAATAGAGATCTTTAATTATGGTAACTGTAAAAGAGACTTCACTTATATAGATGATATTGTAGAAGGTATTATCAAGGTTATGGGTAAAGCACCTATAAGAAAAGACGGAGAAGATGGACTTCCTATTCCTCCATATAAGATTTATAACATTGGTAATAATAATCCAGAGAACTTATTAGATTTTGTTTCTATATTATCTAGTGAATTAGTAAGTGCAGGAGTATTACCAAAAGGTTATGATTTTGAAGCACATAAGAAATTAGTGCCTATGCAAAAAGGTGATGTTCCTATTACATATGCAGATACAAGTGATTTAGAAAAAGACTTTGGTTATAAACCATCTACTTCTTTAAAGGAAGGACTAAGAAGATTTGCTAGATGGTATTATGACTTCTATATTAAGAAATAGCGCTTAAGCGCTTTTCTTTTACATATATAAAATTACTGTAAAGGAAAAAAATTACATAAATTAAAAAATAAGTGTAAAAAAATTACATTTATATATTGAATTTGTGGAATTATTTTACTATCATATAATCAAGAAAAGGATATAAGACTATGTTACAAAGTGTAAAATTTAAAAACTTTAAATCATTTACTAGAGAGACTTTAATTGATTTAAAACCATCTAAAATTGAATATCTTGAAGATACCAACGTAGCAAACGGCATTTTGAAGGGGTGTGCTTTTTATGGTTCAAATGCATCAGGTAAAGCAAATGCTTTAAATGCTGTTACGATTTTACTTGATTTATTGTTTAAACCTTTTTCTGTTCCATCGGATGCTTTTACAAGGTTTAACGATGAAAAGAAAATGTATTTTGAATATACTTTTTTGATCAAAAACAGCGTAGTTGTCTATTCGTTTGAATTGGACAGAGCAAAAGGAATTACAAAGGAATCCTTATTGGTTGATAATGATTTAAAACTAGACAGACAAATTGGCTCGGCAAAATCCTTTATTACAGAAAACGAAGACTATGATTATGTCGATAGGAATACTTTGTTTTTAAGAAATATTTATTTTAATACTGGGTTTGCAGGTCAACAGGTCTTAATTGATTTATTTTCTTATTTAAAAAACTCGATTTATTATAATCCTTTCAGATCTATTAACCAGATTGTTTCTTTTGATCAACAAAAAATTAATGATTTGTATTTAGAACCATATTTAGAGCAACATGGCGAACAAGAAATAAATGAATTCCTAATCAAATATGAGTTTCCATTCACAATTTCATATCAAAAGAAAAACGGAATGCCTATAGGCATGAGATTATTTGTTCAACGCAAAAAAATGGCACCTATTCCTCTACATATGGAATCTGTGGGAAATCAAATTTTGTTATCTTTTTTACCTTCATATTTAACAGTCATAAAAAATGGAGGTATTTTAGCAATTGATGAATTCTCAAGCGGTTTTCATAATGATTTAGAGGAATTACTTGTTAGATACTTCTATGAAAAATGCAAAAACGGACAATTATTTTTTGTTTCGCATTCAACCAATATTTTAAAAACAAGTATCATTAGACCAGACCAAGTTTATTCTGTTGATTTCGATGATGAAGGATCATACATTACGAAGTTCTCTTCATACGGAATGAGAGAATCACAAAATATGGAAAAAATGTATTTAAGCGGCGCTTTCGGAGGCATTCCAATTTATGCGCATAATAAGGAATAAAAGGATAGGTCGTGTTTTATATCTTGTTGAAGGAGATGTTGATGAAGTAGTCTTGCTTGAACATATTTTTAATTCACTGCTTGGTTATCATACTGTTGCTTATGACAAAAGAAATAAAAAAGTGACCTGTCTTGAAGCTGACAATGACCAATATTCAAAAGTATTTATTGTTCCAATGGAATACTCTGCTGTCAGCAAAATTAGCACAAGCACTGAATACATCGAATATATTTACAAAACTTTAAAACAATACGGACTTGAAAAAGATGAATGTGCAAAATATCTAATTTTCGATAGAGATAGGGAAAGCAACGCAGTAAAAAAATACCGCGAACTAATGGAAATATTTAAAAATTCTCTTGATAACGATTTAGAAATTAATGGATTATTATTGGTCAGTTACCCGTGTATGCAAGCTATATTATGCGAATGTTTTGATGATGAAATAAAAATTTCATCAAGTGATCAAATGAAAAACTACTCAAAAATTTATAAAATCAGCGATATTGATGAAGAAAAATTATTACTTGCTACCAAGCATTTGATTACTACAGTAAACAATATCATGTTAACTATACAATTTGATATCAATAATTTAGATAATATGGAACACGTAAATAAAGAAATATTGTTGTTTGAGGAAGATTATTTCCTGAAAAATCACTCATATTTAACTTTATCAACAATTCTGTTTTCGTTAATTGATTTAGGAATAATTGAATTATAAAAGCAGTAAAAATATGTTAAATGGCTTTTTCTTTGAAAACATAATTAGTTATTGGTCTAATTATGCTATAATACTTCGCAGGTAAATAAATTATGCAAGCATTAATGTTAGCAGCGGGACTAGGAAAAAGACTCGCTAAATATACAAAAGATAACACCAAGTGTATGGTGGAGGTCGCTGGAGAAAAGTTAATTGACCGCGCAATTACTGCCATTAAAAAAGCAGGGATAACTAGATTTGTAATTGTTACCGGATATAAAGGCGATAATTTAAAGAAATATATTTTAGATAACTATTCAGGTCAATTAGACTTTGTTTTTATTGATAATAAAGACTATGCGACTACTAATAATATCTATTCATTCTATTTAGCCAAAGAAGAGTTAAAGAAAGATGATGTTATATTATTAGAAAGTGACATCATCTTTGATGAAGACTTAATTAAAGATGTTTTAGAAAGTGAAGATAAAGATATTGTCACTGTCGCTAAATATGAATCTTGGATGGATGGAACATGTGTTACTTTAGATGAGAATAACCACATTAAAAAATTTATTGAAAAGGCCAGATTCTTATATGAATACGTTGATAAATATTATAAGACTGTCAATATCTATAAATTCTCTAAAGAATTTGTGAATAATATCTATATTCCATTTTTAGAGACATATATGAAGATGTATGGTCTAAATTGTTATTATGAGACCCCACTTAAATATATTTGCAAATTACCAGAAATATCATTTAAAGCATTTACCATGGATGATAGACCGTGGTACGAGATAGATGACGCGCAAGACTTAGATATCGCTACTGTTTTATTCTCTAAAGGAGAAGATAAGTTAAGACTTATAGAAAAGAAATATGGGGGATATTGGAGATTCCCTGGATATATTG
>Ga0256407_10014921_pt1 | contig 10116 bp, 7 predicted proteins | sample RumenRJG_04DNA_FD_193489 | JGI IMG/M metagenome (GOLD analysis project Ga0256407, IMG submission 193489) | Bovine rumen microbial communities from Lethbridge, Alberta, Canada - RJG_04 | ecosystem: Host-associated > Mammals > Digestive system > Stomach > Rumen | place: Canada: Alberta | collected... | reverse complement strand
CCACGCTAGTAGCGATTCATTTTCAGGATGTACATCACTAGGCACAATTGTTATTGCTGATACATTTAAGAGAAAAAGTGGTGAAGATTATATCAACGCCGTTGTTAACGGGAATAAAGTTAGGTTCGAAGGCCTATAATAATTGAATAAAAACAATATAAAATGAGAAACGCAGATTACATCGATTTGTCGGTTGGAAATCAACCATTTGAAGGATTGGTTCCAAGAAACATGAACGAAGACTATATGGTTGGTAAGAAAAAAGGTGCAACCGATTGTCTAGAGGTTCTTGATTTGGGGAAAATGATTGACGCCGTTAACGGAGACACACCAACCCCACCAACGCCCCCAACGCCACAAGGCGGAGCTGGATGGATAACAGAGATTGAAGATAAACAATATGATAGCATAGAGGATGCTGAAGAGCTAAACATGGCTGATATTAAGGGGGCTCTATTCTCTTATAATGCTGAAACTGGTAAATATACCGTATGGAATGGAGCAGCTGATGAAGCAGAACGTCCTTGGGATTATAAACTAGATTGTTCAAGCCACTACAACCCAGGAGCAGGTTCTCCTGCAATACCTTCATGGGATGCTGAAGTAGAATTCCCGACTAATGAGTACGGAGAGGTGATTGCTGTTTGCGCTGGTAAGGGCCTTTGGGTTTCAACAAAATGGGCTAGTGGAACGTCAAGAAAATGGTGCGAGCAAAGCTCACCGCTATACGCATATCAATTTGATTGTGGAGACCTAAGTGGTGCCGAAGTAGCAAAGAAACTATACGCAGAAGGCAAAGACTTAACAGGTTCAATTTTCGCCGACGTTAAAGCTTTTCAAGCAGTAGCAGGCGACGGAACTGTAGGGCATCACTTCCTACCGTCTCGTTCAGAGATATTCCAAGTAGTTTGTGCTTGTGCAGACGAAAACCACGAGGCTGGAGATGGTAGTAACCATTATACTTACACCAATGCATATTACAATGCCACTCACATTATCGCTTTGAGCAGTGTTTGGTCTAGTTCTCAGTATGTGTACTATTCAGATAATGCCTACTATTTGGGCTATGGGACCACTTTGAATCTCGATACTAAGGACCATGAGTGCACGTCGGCGGTTTGCTTGCGTTTCGGCAATGCGTTAGCATAACAGAAACGGAATCGTTGCATTAAAAAAAACAAACAACGCGAATATACAACTGGCTATTTGAAAAGGCAAAGTAACGCGGATAAGATATAGCGCGCGAACAAAAAGTTTTATTACGAATAGTTATCGTAAAAATATACGAAACGTACACCAGCACAGGCTTTGCTTGTTATTAATGAGTTCTGGTTAGAGTATTATTGTGCCGCTTTGAGCAATGTTTGGTCTAGTTCTCAGAATGTGAACAATTCAAATAATGCATACAATTTGAACAATGGAAACAATTTGAATAACAATAATAAGGACAATGAGTGCACGTCGGCGGTTTGCTTGCAGTTCGGATTTACGATAGTCCAGATATTCGACTTAAACGAGGGGTCACATCCCCTCGTTTTTTATCTCATCTTTAATTCTTATATAATAAAGGTCTTTTTCAAAATCGAACACTTCGCTCATCTTAGATATAAGCCACGGGTGCAATTCGAATATTCTTTTTATTATACATTGTGATTTAGTGTGAGATATTATACCCATATATGAATTCCACGTTGCTTGTATTCTTCCAGCACTTATTAAACTTATTCGTTTTGAATTCCCAAATCTATTATAAATTATTTTTTCCAACTCATATATTCTCCTATAAAATCTATATTTTGTTGAATTTAATAATTGTAGCCTATCAAAGAAAACGAAGAAACCGACAAATGGAACGCCTTTCTTATAATATTGTAAATAGAATTTGTTTCTATTTATTTCTAGGTCTATAGTTTTTACAAACTCTAATATACGCTTATAATCTGAAAGCAATTTGTTTTTATCTTCATGTATTAAAAAGAAATCGTCTATATACCTGCCATAATATATGTACCCTAGGACATCTTTGATAAACCTGTCTAGTAGCGTTAGAAAAAAGTTTGCAAACGTTTGACTTGTTAAATTACCTATCGCTATTCCGTGTTTATCATCACAGCTTAATAACGACTTCTCTCGTTTAAGGCTATAAATTATCTTTTTTGATTGCATCATCACATAGTTTCCTATGTGTTGTGGACAGTGGTATAATACTAATTTTAATAGCCATAAGTTAAAAATAAGTCTTCTGTCATTACTAAAATATTTGATTACAAAATTTTCAAGCGCTTTATACATTATGTCTTTGTTGAACGTATTAAAACAATTATGAAAATCTCCTTTAAGTATGTATAGTTCTTTTTTAGTTCCATTGTTTGATGCTATTCTTAACTTTTCTTGGCATCTTTTCGCGCCGTACAATGTGCCTTTATTTTTCCTACAAGCATAACAGTCATCAATGAAATGGTGTTTATCAAGACTAGATATTAATCTGTTTATAAGTAAATGGTGAACAATTCTATCTTTAAAGTCTGCGGCAAAAACCTCTCTTCTTGCTATTCCATCTTCATCGCGTAACACAAACACAATAGAGGAACCGATTGTGTATGTCATTGAATTCAATTCTAAATATAACGATTCTAATTTCTCGTTTTCATTCACTTCAAATTCAATAGCGTTATTGGTTCCTCTTTTTCTTCTGATACAATCTTCGTATGCAATTCTTAGCTCTCTCCTACTTACGTAACTCATTTTCTTTGAGACATTTGATGTGTAAGCCTAAGTTTCCATATATTTTTTGTAATACAGTTTTTGCTTTATTTGGCAAAGTTTTTGTTTTATACATTACTCTTGAATGGAATTCAATTTCTTTTAATTTTAGATATAGTAAATCAAAATCAGTCGTTTCTTTATTGAAGTACATTTTACTTGATAAATCCATCATCTCCGCTATTTTGCTATTTATTACATCACCCCGAAATGTTCTGTCTATTTTAGCCATATTCTTATAGTAAGAATAGAACTGAACATTTAGGGATAAAACTTCATTATAAACGTCTTTTAATTCGACCATTTTAATTTCGTTATCTTCTAGTTTGTACTGTTGTATTTCCATATGATATTGAATATTTTTATTATTATATTTATATTTGTATAAATTGATGAATTATGATAAATTTCGCACATAGTTTTTGGTCAAAGCCATTATTCGAAAAAAAGTTCGAACGCTATTTTTCGTTTGAAAATGCTGTTAAAAATACGCTTTTAGATTATGCATATTCTGCGTCTTTAGTCCATAAGTTCGGGCATAACATTACGCTATACGCTGACAAAAATGGTATTGAACTGTTATCGTTTATCCCGTATAATAACATAGTAGAAATAGACATTGAAGACAATGAACCAATGCATTTTGCCGCTCAGCCAAAATTCTATGCAATGAAGAAGATGAATTTGGGTGATGTGTTGATAGACGGTGATATTTTTATAGAAACAAACAATATATATGAAGAGATAGAAGCATCTAAAACGGATGTGTTATATTCGTTTATTGAGAGTAACGATTTAATATTAGACGACACGCTAAGTAAAGACCCAATAATTTATTATGAAAAGTTATTACCAAAGTTCCATGATACGCTTTATAAAGTTCCAGAAATAACTGAACTTACATACCCAAATACAAGCCTTTTAAAAATTTCAAACGCTAAAGTAAAGGATGATTATATAAAACAGTATTTTCACCATAAAGATATTCTAAACGACGTTGACTGGGAGTACACGTGGCCAGATTTAATTATAGAACAATATTTTTTGTGGGAGGTTGCAAAATGCCATTCAATGACTCCGCTAATAAAAGACTACGTAAATGTAGATGAAGAGCATAAAGGATTTATGCATTTGGGTTCAGGGAAGACAAAGTTTCAGAATCAAGTTAGACAGAAATTATATTTCCTAGACAAGAATATAATGATTGCGGCTAATAAAAAGGCAATTGAAATTATAAATGAAAGCAAGCAATAATACTTGCTTTTATTTTATTATCTTAATATTTATATACAGTATATGGAAAAAACAATCTACATAACTAACGAGCAACTAAGCATACTTCGAGAATACGCAAAGAAGAAGCACAAAAAGGTAAGCGCGATGGACCAGGTAGGCAACAAAGTTAATTCTGGAATAATGATTGCGATTACTGGCGGCGGCGTATGCGAGGGATTAGATAAGGGCTTTGATTTCAAAAAATACTTTAATGAAATTGGTGATTATATGGAGGACAACGGCCTTCATGTTAAGCCGTTCCCATCGGTTGAATTAAATAGGGATGAGCAAGATGGACTTTTCATAAAAACTGGTCATTATGAGCCCGATAACAAAAAGGTTGTTTTGTTTGTATTTGATAGACACCCAAAAGATATACTTCGCTCATTCGCTCATGAAATGGTACACCACGCGCAAAACCTTAGAGGTGAAGATTTGGGGTTCAGTGGAGAAGATGATGTAAAGGATAATAAAAGGCTTGAGAAATTAGAATCTGAAGCTTATTTAAAGGGCAATATCTTCTTTAGAAAATGGACGGAAGGCGCCAGAAAAAAATCACTAAATGAATCAGTAGATAAAAATGAAGAGAAGATTATTCGTTCCACCGTTGATGAAATGATGAAGTCTGGAGAGCTTCCAAGAGATTACAATGGCCATTCTGTCGAGATGGCTGAACATTATGGCAAAATTTTCAAAAAAGCAATCGGAAAAGAGTATAACGACATTCCATATGATGACTCATTTGTCCTATCCGCTATTGTTGACGACCAATTCCGCAAAAACGGAGGAAAATCTGATTTAGATGGTGAGAAGAACCATGAGGAGTGCGTAAAAAATGGCCTGTCTAAAGTTGTAAATGAGGGCACATTAAACTCATATATTCTATGCGCAGACACAATGAAATGTCACAATAGCGATTTTATGGCAGATTTCGAGGATGGAATAAAAGAAAAAAACATAAAGAAATTATTGAAATTCCTTCCAGAAGAAAGTGCCATTGAGGATGGAAATATAGAGAAAATTGGCGATATCGAGAAAAAAGGAACGGTAGAATTAGAAAAAGAAGGATATCTATTCGTAAGGCAGAAAAATAACGTACACGATTGGTTTGTATATAAGAAAAAATCAAAAAAGCTTAACGAGGAAATCGAAGAAAGAATTGAGCCTGATGAAGTCAGTCTAAAATCATTTACAATACAAAAGCGGCTGAACCCTAAATTCTGGAAAGACGGTCACCTGGATTCAAGAGTTAGGATGAAGTTGCTTGATATTGCGGATGATTTCATTAAATACATGGGAATTGACTGGGTCGAGCCAAAAGACATCGTAATGACTGGTTCACTTGCTAATTATAACTGGCACGAAAAGTATTCCGACATTGACCTACATATCATAATGGACTACTCGGAGATTGCCGATAATGAAACAATCGTAGATAACTACCTATACTCGCAAAAGGAACTTTGGAATAAAGACCACGATGGTATAAGTATATATGGATTCCCTGTTGAGTGTTTTGTTGAAAATTCAGAATCGAATGACGGTGTAGAATCTGGCGTTTATTCACTAGAAAAAGACGAATGGATTGAGAAGCCTAACCGTGAACATCTTTCAACATATAAAGTTAATAAAGGCGAGATAAGGAAAAAGATTGCTTGGTACATAAACAAGGTCGACGAACTTGAGTTTTTATATAATGAAGCCGATGATGAATTTAAGAAAAGAAAGGTTTACAGAAAAGCTTGTATTTTATGGGACAAAATAAAAGCAGAAAGGGCCAACGGATTCGAGAATTCAGATAATGAGATGAATCCAGGTAATATCGTATTTAAAGCGTTAAGAAGAAGAGACTGCATTGAGCGAATAACAAAGATAAAAGCAAAGTTATATGATAGCCTAAAAAGCCTTAATGAGGGAAGAAAAAAAGTAATAAGGAATGATGAAGGCGAAATAGTGCCAGAAAAATGCACAAAATGCGGTTCTGATATAGGTGTATACATCCAAGGAGAGCCAATTTATAAATGTACAAAGTGCGGAAAATACTACGGCACAATGCCTTGCACATTATATCATAGTCCGAAAAAGAAGAAGAAAAATAGTAAATAATGCGTCATTTTATTTGTTTCGACATATTTATTAGAAAAAATAGGTAAAAAAATATAAAATAATCGAATAAACAAAAATACATTTATGGATTTTAACAGTCAACTTAGCAGAATGAAAGGCTTGATGACCTACGGAACTCAAGTAAATGAAAATGCTAGACCAATTTCCACATGCTCACTAGAATATCGTGCAAAAGCCGCAGACGGTAAAACATATGGAATTATTAGAGAGGGCCATAGATATTACATTAAGTCAGCAAGTGCTGGCCAAGAAGCTATTGCCGAATCCTATCAATATCTAGGCGGCTTTAACAATAAGAGAGACTACGAATATGATAGCTATGCTAAAGCATTGAAGAACTTCGAGCTTAAAATGGCTTCTATCAATGAGGCGTGTGACGGTAAGGTTAATATCCAAACCCTTAACCCATTCAGGGCAAACGAAGTTCTAGTTGAAGGTACAAAGAAGATGAAAAACGAGATTGCTCGTCAACGTCAAATTATGTACAACGCAGCTATGCTTATGAATGAGGAATCAGGAATTGGCAAGGCTCCGTTTGCTAGCCAGCCAGAATCTGAACACGCAAACAGCGGCGATGAGGATACTCCGTTCACTCAAAGTGTAACTCCAGACATGGATTTTGACGGGAAGGACGCTAAAACTCCTAAGTCACAAAGCGAGCCTTACGGAAACAACGGAAAAGCCCCTAAAGGGAAAGACGTCAAAGTTAAAGACTCTGTAGCTAGCGCTCACCCATCAGGCGGTAAGGTCGCTAGGGTTAATGAAGGCGTTGAAGGCGGAACAGAGCATGACCCATCAGAATTGGCAGACCTTTTGAAAGATAATCTTGTTAGATTCACTTTCACAAAGAAAGACGGCTCAACAAGGCATGCTTGCGGTACACAAAACATAGATATTGCTAAAGAATATGGAGCAGCTGTTCCCACTGGTGTTCAGCCAGAAAGACCTGGAGTTATTCCATTCATTGACCTAGACATGAAAGAAGCTGACATGAGCCCAGAAGACGTTGCTAAAGGCCGATTCTGGAAATCATGTCGAGAAGATAGCGTAGAATCAATCGACGAAGTTCTAAGCGTTGACGAAATCATGGGTGGCGAAGAACACGATGAACCAGAAATCGAAGGTGCTGAAGGCGAAGAAAATATAGCTGGACTACCTGGAGACAGTGGCGTTGATGAAGGAAGCGAAGAGTTCGAAGGAGAAGATGAGTTCGGAGATGAAGAAAATGCCGAGGATAATGAATTCGAAGACGAAGACTTTGATTCTGAACTAGCCGACATCGAAAGCGATGACGAGGCACGTAATGCAGCTGAAGAAGATATGCAAGACGAATACGGCGATGATTACATACCAATGGATGAAACGGAAGATGATATAGAAGACGTTGATGACGAAGAAGGTGACGACTTAGACGATATCGACGACTTCGATGACGAAGAAGAGCCATCAGTTGGAGACGATGGTGGTGATGAATCAACTCCAGAGGACGATTTCGACAATGAAGAAGGTGAAGAAGTTGACGAAACAGACCCAGAGTCGGTAAGGGCTGAAATTGAGAGATTACAATCAGTTCTTGATGGACTAGAAGGCGGAGAAGAAGGCGAAGAAGCCGAAGATGTAGATAGTCTTGGGTCAGAAGAAGATTTTGATGGCGAAGATATTGAGCCAGATGGTGATGAAGGGCTTGATGACGACAGTGAAGAAGGCGAAGTTGAGCCTGATGATGAAGACGAAGAACCTCTAAATGAAGCTAAGCTCGCCGTACTAAACAGAATCGCAAGAAAGGTGGCCGCAAATATGCTTCTAAAAGAAGAGACTTTGCACGATTTTGGAAATCATCCAGGCTACAGAAAAAAGCCGTTCGAGCTACCAGAAACTGGAGAAGACCAAAATGAGCACGGAAAGGATTGGAATGATGATTCTGTTCATAAAGAGGAACCATTTGGACAATCAAAAGGTGATTCAAAACCATACTCAAACACTCTTGAAAGAGACGCATTAGCAATGAAGATTACTGATAAGGTAATGGAGAGCATTAAAAAGAGATGTTAATTTTAAAAATTAATAATTATAAGATAGGCCCGCGAAGATATTTTCTTTCGCGGGCATATTTATTATAAAACAAATTGCTATGATTAAGTATAAAGATAATTTTGATAAATTAGCTAATTCTATCTATACTAAATTAACGGAGGCTGTACAACAAGGTCAAGTTCCACAGGCTCCACAACAGCCCGTGGCGCAGCCACAAGTTGACCCTACAGCTGGAGCTGTAGCAGGCCAAGCCGCAGCAGGAGCTGCAATGCCAGCAGACACTGGAGCCGCTGGAGCAGTTGACCAAACGGCCGCAGGTACCATGGGTGTAGAAGGCCAATCAATGCAGACTGGAATGGAAGGTGAAGAAGAAACCGATGAAGTTGGAATGTCAGAAATACAAGAAATGGCAGGCCAGCTTGCACAGATGATTAGAGATTTTAAAGAAACAAATCCAGATGAGTTTGTGGAAGCGGCAAAGTTCGCCGCAGGTATGGTGGTATCTGCCGCAATTAGTGGCCTAAAATACAGAGACAGAAAAGATATCCTTAAAAAAATCAAGGCTGGAGAATTTAGCCAAGATAGTACCGAAGAACAGCCAGAAGAGCAAGAAGGAATGGTTTCAGAGAGACTAAGAAAAGACAACTCAAGAAACGACGACGAAAAAAGAAAGGAGCTTAACCCAATTGAAAAACGTAAAAAGAAATCACCTAAATCGCCATTTAGCGGCGTAAATGAAGAGGATGAAAACCACGTTAACGCGACAGTTCCAGTAACGGCATCTACATCTGATTTAGCTCAAATCGCTAATAATGCATCTGGAAAAACAGTAACGTTCCACCCAGAAGGAGTAAATGACCCATCTTCAGCAATAACACAAACGGCAGGAAATAACATATCTAAAGTAAGCGACGCTCTTAAAAACAAAAACTCATCTACGTTCCAACAAAACACAAATTGGATTGCCGAGTCTGTAAGAGTAACAAAGCGCCAATTAGAAATGATTCGCCTCAATGAAACAAAAACAAAGTTTGTTAAATTTTCAAAAAAACAGCTTGATGAAATAATGAAAAAGTCATAAACGCAAATGGAGGTCGCAAAGGTCTCCATTTATGTTTTATACACTATTTATATATACAAAACACGCGGAATTAATGAAATTAGAAAACGGCATATCTGAAGAGTTATTAAAACTGATTGATAGAAAGAAAACTTCGTTTGGGGATAATAGTATCCTTAATTCCGTTGTATCTGATGGTGACTTTATCGAGGACCTTGCAACGTCGCAGTTTGAGTTTGCTAGAAAAGCACTTCTGGGCATAGATAGAATTGAAGGAGTGGATGATAGCGACTCATTAAATAATGTGCTACAAAAACTAATAGTTGAATGCAAAAAAATAGAAGAGCCCAATAAAGTTAAAATTGAGGAAATATGCGCAAACATTGTAAAGAAAAAATTCTTAGTTCCCGAGGATACACTAACCATTAAAACGGAATTGGTTGAAAAGGTAGACTGTTCTAATATAAGTTTCGATAAGTTGAATGGCGATTATTCTCTTGATAGCATAAAGGATAATAATGTTATTAAGTCTGAATGTGATAAGAGGCGAATACTAAACGCACTATCAATTGGCGCTGGACTATACTATTCCCTCAATGAATCAATCTACGAAAAAGAAATCAAAGAAGTTGATGAAAGGCTTCTTGGCTTATACAAAGCAATTAACGCACTAAATATGTATCTGTTATTCGACGGTGTTGTGAAAATGACTGAAGAAAATAATAAGATGACTGGTGTAGTTACGGTCCGAGCGAACGGGAACGATAAGATGCCAGAAATAAGCGCACAAGGATTAGTTTTTCCAATATTGCTAGCAGAGACTATTAGAGGGCTGATGGAATTATTCGCAATGCATG
>Ga0256407_10014919_pt1 | contig 10116 bp, 9 predicted proteins | sample RumenRJG_04DNA_FD_193489 | JGI IMG/M metagenome (GOLD analysis project Ga0256407, IMG submission 193489) | Bovine rumen microbial communities from Lethbridge, Alberta, Canada - RJG_04 | ecosystem: Host-associated > Mammals > Digestive system > Stomach > Rumen | place: Canada: Alberta | collected... | reverse complement strand
AAGAGAACAGATCTCTTCGGATATGGACTATCCTTATAGATTTGTTTTAGCCGGTAGTAATTGAATCATCTTCGATGATGTACGGCACATCCGTGAAGTAGCCGTCAACGTAGATCTTGGGTTTGGTTGCCGTGGTGAACCGCATGTCTCCGGCCGCGGAGTACAGGTACACCAGCTGGGTGTTGCCGGACTGGTTGATCGTGTCGGAGATGCTGATGTCCAGCATGTTCATGTCAACGGTTTCGGTGCCACAGGGTTCCACCACCACGAGGCCGGCGTACTTCGTATCACTGCTCGTGAACTCATAGGAGTTACCCTCAACCTCGATGCGGCCATTGACGACTCCACGGAAGCTCACGCGGAGCATGTTCTTGGAAACCTCGCAGTAGTTCTTATTGACTTCAACGTCGCCGTTGCGGTCAAGGCCGAACAGGCAGATCGTGTGGCCGGAACACACGTCGCGTTCGAAGCGGTTGTTGTTGATCGTGGAGTCTTCGGTCATGTAGGGCTCCACAACGATGGCGTGGGCCATCCGGTTGTCACTGGACCGGAACGTGTTGTTGCTGATGTTGACGAAGCACTTGTTATCACCGGTCACCCGAATGGCGGACGGTTCCTCGTCCTCGGAGCTGAGGTTGTAGAACACGCAGTTGTCGATGATGAGGCTGGTCGGCTTGTGAATCGTGACGGTCGCACGCTCGGTGAGATCCAGACCGGACAGCTTAACGTTAAGATCCGATGCGCCTTCACCCTCGTTGGATACACCGATGTCGATCTTTCCGTGGATCGTGGCAATACCCTTGGCGATGATGTTGATGGACTTCTTGATCATGAGGTCCGTCGTGTAGTCACCGGAGAGCAGTTCGATCGTCGCACCATCATCGGCGGATTCGATGACATCGGAGAGAGGTGCATACTGACCGCCGGGGCCGACGACGATAACACCGGCCGTCTCGGCAGACTGGATCTCGCCGACGGACAGGATCGAGAAGATCGGAACATATCTCAGGTCGGAGCGATGCGCCTCCGAGGAGTCAATCACCAGCATCTGTGGAAGGATGTAGTTGGACAGTTGAGGTCCGCGGGGGTTGTAGTACCGGGGCATGAAGCGCTGATACCTGGAGGAACCACACACGGTGCGCAGACGACCGCTGATGGTTTTTACCGTATGGTCCGGGTTCTCGACCACCATCTTGGTGATGAAATCGTTGGGGTTGACGGTCTTAGTCTCACCGTTCGGGAGACGAAGCTCGATGCCGATGCGAGCAACACCAACGGTGCGGAAACCGACCTCCTCTCCAGGATCCGGGAGATTCTGCGGATCGTAGTCATAGGTGTTTGTATCAGGGTTGTAGGATCTGACGCTGGCTGCGTCGTTAGCATTATAGTAGAATTCGTTCAGATTTTCAAATTCCATGGGAGCACCCTCCTTATTAGCATTGGAACACGTTATATGGATGTTCCGAGCCAAAAATAAACCGGGACCTGAAGGTCCCGGTTTGTCCATCATTCGAGCGGGTGCCCATCACCCCATAGCCGTGGGTGATCTAGGAGTCGATCTCGATGTACGTTTCTTTCTTGCTGTTCAGCGAGGTGAATGAAATTAATCATCCACCTCTATTACATCGACGTGTTTTGCGTTGATATTAGCTCCTGGGAAGGCTATTACCAGGGGCTAAATTTGGTATAATAGTCGACTATCCGAGTTTATGCATGTCGTACATAAACTGCATAGTTTCAAGTCGTGGTATTATCAGCTTGAATCCATCTTTATCGTAATAACCATCCTTATACGGAATTTTATGAACGTCTAGGTCAGGATGATACACCTTAAATAATATGGCATGTAATGAGTACTTTCTCTGCATATGCGACGATACAAACTCGTTAGCTAAACCATGCTTGCGCTCGAATAACGCATATGTTAACCTTTCTCCGTCTATATCAACTATATGCGAATTATGCCTGGTGTTATTAAGCTGTGTATAATCATCTGATAGCTGGCAATTCCATGGTGCATAGGGACCATCATTATCGATACGATCAACTTCTAGATTACAATCATCAGTCCAACCATTCGAAATAGCCCATAGTACAAACGCTAAAAGTCCTGGATTGCCTGGAACTCCGGGAGTATACCACTCTTCTGATACATATATACCACGCCCTCCGTAATTTTTATAACTTCGATTGTTAGGATTATAACAGCGGTTACATATATTGTAGTATTTCTTTCCTAAACGGGTATGGCTATAACCATGGTAATTTATGCGTTTGTATTTAGCATCCCTATTGAGATGCCCGCATGATTTAACTTGCCCACTCTTCAGTGCGTTTAGTGTCGTGATAATTGTAGTATGGTCGTCGCAATCGCACACACATCGAACCTGCCTATGTGTAGTTCCGTTTGGAGTAATCCATTTACCAATATACTCGATAATAGTCAGATGGTTGTATTTTCTGCCTATTATACCCTGCGGGTCGAACGGCTCTATTGGTGTCTTGCGATTACCATTGCCATCGCAATACGGACAATGTGCATTTTTACTATTAACAACGTCACTATATGCGCGTTCAAACGGTTCACTAAACCCACAGTCACATACACATTTCACTATATGGCGAACATAATGAATGCCAGACTGTGATATATGTCGTACTTTCTTAACATATTCGATAATAGTTAAGTGACCGTGGCGTTCACCGATAACATTATCTGCAGTTATGCTGCGACAAGTTCTCATAATTTAGACCTCCTATACAAATCCACATTTGACTTATATTGTTAGATGTATGCTATATACATATAGTACTATTATGCTCTATGTATGAATTGCATAGGAGGTCGTTACTTTTAGGTGTCGATGTATATTACGCTACTATGCTTATCGAATGATTCGGCCCCAGGAAATGCAATATACACTGGATCGAAAGCGCTATATCTGTTAGCAGACTGACTGATAAGAAACGCCTGGTTCACACCTATGTACTTCATCTGGGTGATCAACACAGGAATGAACTCGCCCTTATTCTTCGGACTAAGCGGCCCGTCAACTTCATCCAGCGAAAGTACGCCATAATGAGTCAACAGCCTGGACAGGATGGCCAGACTCATCGCCGTGCTGATCATGGACTGCTGGGCGGAACTCGCATAGCTGATGTCGGATCCATAGGAATCCGATGCCATGTACGGGATCACAAACTCTTTGTCCGTAATGATAAACTCTTCCAAATAGAGCTTACCCTGGAACGTATTGAGCAACAGCTGATTTGCCGTTTCTCTAATCTCGTCCATGTACATGGCCAGGAGTTCTTTTCGGATACCCTTATTCGGTGACACGATGCGACGGATGATGTCGATGATGACGAAGTTTCGCTCAACCTCGGCCTGCTCAATCTTCAGTCTTCTCAACGCATCGAGATCCAGGTTGGTCTTTTCTCTCAACGGATTCCGTTCACGGATCAGGTCATCTAGCTCAGCGATGACAGCCTTTTTCTCCTTGGACTTATCCATGAGCTCCTTGATGGTTTGGATCTTGCTGTCCTGATCGTTCACCAGGTTCTGGGTCTCGAGCTGGTTCCTGATGAGATCACGGTACCGATCCAGCAGGTTACCGATCTCGGACCAGCTGTTCTTCATGCGCGTGTAGTATTCACGCTGGTTCACACCAACGCCAAGGTGGATCTTCATCTCATCCATCTCGGCCATCAGGGTCTCACGCCTCGTCACCAGCTGATCCCTCTGGTGTTCCAGGATCTCGCGGTTGGATGAATAGACCCGGGCCATCTCCAGAGCATGGTCGATCTCCGGAAGCCGCATGTTCGTGATCTGGTAGTACAGCTCCTTCTCGGACAGGATGCTCGCCGTTTCCTTGAGGGCCATGATGTCCAGGAGTTTTCCCCAGGTTCCATTCCCAATGGCCCTGTAAAGGGTCTTCAGGTCAGGGATCTTCAGATATTTCACAAGCAACGGCTCCATGGAGACAAGGTACTGGACCAGCTTCTGAATGTCCGAGTTCATGGTGATGCTCTGTTCAATCTGTTTCTGCTTGGCGACCTGCGACTCCAGCATAACTCCCATCTCTTCGTATTGTTTCGCAAGGGTGGCGAGTTCGGTAGATATGCCAGCATACTTGATCGCATCTGCGATGAACGGGCAATCGTCGATGTGACAGTTGCTTGGCCGCATGCGCAGCCTGTCCTGGAACTTCTTATACTGTTCCTTTTCGATCAGCTGTCTGAGAATCTGATCGCGTTTTGCACTATTGGTCTGGATAATGACCGACATCTGTTCAAGATCCCAGTCAGCCTTTCTCGCGAATCCGTCCGCATCGATGTCCGATTGGAAGTACTGGGTGACAAGGTCGCCGTATTCCTGGTACAGGGATTCGACCATCTGGTTTATCATGGCCACCTGCCTTGACACGTTCACGGCCTCATCATAGCTCATGTCGGCATACTCGTCGATGTGGTCCGTGAAGCGCAGACTCTCAAGCTGTCGAACATATGCTTCCCTTGTCTTCTCGAGTTCCTTGGGGTCCTGCATCTCGATGCTGTAGATCATGGATTCGGTTTCGCCGAGTTCCTTGTCAACGCTCTCCAGCTCGGTCCTCAGCTGATCTCTGCGCTTGCCATAGTTCTCGATGGCGGCGTCGATGCTTGCCAGCCTGCGCTCATACCGGATCACGTTCGCCGGAACCTTGTCGATGCCGTCGAAGTTCACGCTCCCCTTGTCATGGTCGATGCCAAGCCTGCCGTACAGCTTAAACAACCTGGATCGAATCTGGTCGATCTCCGTGTCATAGACTGCCAGGTTACTGATCATTAGGTTATATTGGGATATCAGCCCATCGAGGTCCTGGCCACCGGACAGCTCATCTAGACGACCCTTATACCTGGCCAGCTTCTTCATTTCGTCCTCACGGGATTCCGTGTAGCGCTTGATCTCCTTGGTGAGTCTGGCCAGATCAGCCTCCAGGGAATCCTCGTCCCGTAGAGTAAGGATCTTCTGACTCAAGTTTCTGGCCATGTTACGCAGTTCCTTGTACTTGTCGTTCACGACATCATATGCAACCTCGAAGCGCTTCACGTTCGGGATCAGCATGTTGACACTGTCCTTGCGTTCCGTGTCGGTCATGCGTACGATGGATGCGACCGCGGAGCTGTAGCTGGCGAAGTTCAGGAAGTCCTTGGTGATGCCGAAATAGGTGTAGAGGAGTTCCTTGTAGGATGTCACGTTCCCGTTGCTGTTCAGTTCGGTCGGCTCGCTGCCGGGCTTTGTCACCTGAAAGTAGGCCTGACACGTATGACCATCAAATTCGCCGTTGGTCTTCTTCGGTTTGTATATGCATCGGGTAAGGATCTCGGTTCCGTCGTCTCCGCGATAGATGCGGATGATGGATCCTTCCTTGCCCTCTTCGATGAAACGATTACGTCCATCCGTTGGCCAGGGCCATGGATGGAGCGTTGATGCCAGGGTCGATTTACCGGTTCCGTTGTCACCACAGATGCAGATAACCTCGTGGTCAAGATGGTCACTCAGATCGAGCTCGACCGTCTTTTTACCGAGGCCGCTTCGGAAACCGATCAGACCCGTGGCCTTGTATGATATCAACTTATACATATGGATTCACCCTCCATATTGGAGTGTTGACATGGCAATCGAAAGGAACGGGACCCGAAGGCCCCGTTCCCCATGGTATTGACTCATGTTGCCTCAGGCTCCAGATATATGGTAACGGCACCGCCTGCACGAAGACGAGGGCAACTATCGGACTCCACACTGCAGCCGAACAGACATTTGAAGGGTGGCACCATGTCGTTGAATGCAACGGTGCTAAGCTGGCGCTTGAGAAGTTCCGGATTGATCTGCTCGACCGCCTTACCAAAGGTCTCCGGGTCGTCAAACGTGGTGATATTCTGAAGGACAGGGTAATCTTCGACATCAACGTCCGGTAGGTCCTCACAGATGGTGATGCGAATTGCACTGACCAGGTGTTCAACGAGATCTCCCAGCGTATCCACGGTGTCATAGGTATCCGCTTCTGTCGGGCGGTGGGCCTGAACTATGGCCATGCCCGGAATTGCATCGTCGACGATGATGCTTTGGATAAACTCACGTCCCGTGTAGGTCCCAGGTCCGACAACGTCAACGATCAAATCATTGTAGTCGTCCGGAACGAGGTCAAAGGCATCGAGCTCGATGTTCGTCTGCCCGCCGCTGCTGAACGTCGTACGCGACTCAAACGCAGTCCGCACACCCATGGACTTCGTCACCGTGTAGGCTGGCGAGGTGTTGAAACCGATATATTCTTTAGCATCGATGATCAGGCTCAGCATCGTTGCGATGCCATATTCTCTCAGTTGACCAAACGTCATTTTAACTGCTCCTTGTTGTATTCCTCGATCTTCGTATAGGCGTTGACCACCGCTTCGTAGTGGGGCACGTCCTTCTTCAGTGGGATGGTGCCCGTCTTCAGATCCACCGAGTAGTGTTTCTCCCTGTACTTGGGAGGACCGAACTCCGTGTAGGCCAGGTCGGCGTAGCCGATGCAGTTTTCCGACGTATTGGGCATCGAGACGGGCATATCCAACGGACAATGGCACATGATGGATACGATCAGATCCCTGACAGTGTAGGGTTTTCCATCAATATATGACGACATACTGGTGGGAGACGTGGTACGCCGCGTTGCCTCCCTCTCACGGAACTCCCTGTCAAATTCGGCACTGTACAGGCCCTTGCTGATTTCGGCGAGCCAGACGTGCGGATCCAGCGGATGATAGAATCTCCACACGGAGGCCATCTGCAGCGCCGGATCACCGGTCACCTCCACGGCCCCGCAGTCGGTAAACGGGAACTCGAAGGTGCGTGAATCCTCTACGGACTTGAACTCCACCTCGGCGTAGATGAATTCGGTTGCGGTGCCTCGATCCACCACATCGATGCGGAGCTGCTCATCCGTGTCGGCAAGGATGCTCGGATCGCAATATCCGTTCAAGTCATAGTAGTAGTTCTCTTTGTGGATGGGCTTCATGCCAAAGAGGACCTCATGAATGATGCCATTGTAGTCCTTCTCCGAGATAGGGAACTCGAACTCGGCACGGGAGATGGATCCCTTACCCTTTACGGTGAGATAGTACTCCGTCGTATCTCCGAAACCTTCCAGCGGATCTCCATCCTTACTGGCCTGTATCTTCATGCGTACTCGGATCGCTGGGTCAACCGACAGATAGGACTGATAACCCTCGGACCTACGATTCGGCTGGATGTCCGGCAACCTCTTCAGCAGCCATTTTCTTTCGATCTCGATGTTCATTTCTTAACCTCCTCGATCGCAACCCCGTCATGAATAACGAAGGTTCCGCCAAACGTATCCTTGGTTTCGAACTCACCCTCAGGCTCGGTATACTCAACGTTATCTTCGGGATCCGAGGGCTCCTCAACATTCTCAATGGGAGGGATGCTATCGGCCAGTGCGATCAACCGCTCCAGCATTTCCTCCCTGGACAGGTTCGACTCATCCGTGGCCCTGGCGATCCGAGGATCGGGAATGTCACCAAGCGGATGGGTATCAAGAACCTCGAAGTCTACCTTAACGTTCTCCACCAGGTTGATATAGTCGTCCATGGCAATGTGCATATCCCGTTCAGCCATGGTGGCCCTATCGCTTTGGGCAATGACGTTGCGGAACAGATCGACAAGCGGCTTCGAATCCTCCACGTCGATCAGGTAGTAGTCCTGGACCGCGTCCTTGAACCGTTCAACCATTGCGCTACGATCACTGATCTTGGCTTCCAGAAGTTTCTGGCGAATGATGTCGTATAGATCGTCGTTGTTGGCGCAATCTTCCGACCTCAACACGGTTTCAAGCTCACGGAGTATGTGGAACTTCCAACGCATCGACTGTTTTGTCGTCGTATGCATCAGATCGTAGAGAAGCTCAACGAGCAGTTTGTTCAGAGCCTTCTCTCTGGTGTACATGCTCGCCCATGTGTCTGAATTTTTCCGAAAGAAATCTATATCCGATTTGGCAATGTTCCGCCAATGGATCATGGTTGCTCTGGCATCGGCCGCCTGGCAGATGGCGTAGATGCCAGCAGCAATGGCAACCATTGCGATGAATGTAATGTACTTGTACAACATGAAAACATTCTCCTTTCGAAATGTGGTGGAACCGGAGGGTTATTCCTCCGGTTCCGTTTCGTTGTCTGCCATCTGGGGACGCCCAGATTCGATGCCTTCGCTGGTTTCCGCAATGGCCTGGGTTATAAGATCCTCGGCGTTGATCAGCGTCGCCTCCTTCAGATCGAAGGGTGCGCTGTTCGGATAGATCAGCAGAACCGCATCGTCCGGTACGCCCTGCATGGCGTGCATAGCGCCGGGCCGATTGCGAAGACCAACAACCAGATCGAGCTGCCACGCGTCGGAATCCTGCAGGGCCTTGGACGGGCTCATTGCAGTGTTATCCCGATGGCGGCGCACGGCGTTGTTCTTGATGTTGTTGCCCTCGATGGAACGGCGCTGATCGACCGCAAGCGCAGCCATGCGTTTCCCATAGGGTTCCAACGGTGCCGCCTTCATTCGTATGGCCAGCTTCACCAGCTTGTTCAGGAAGTCATCTCCTGTCCGTATGGGCGGGAAGTATGCGTCCTTTCCAATGTCGCTAGCATACAGCCTGGAATCTACGAAGTCGTCCGGCGTATAGTCACCGTCCATGACGGCCGCTGTGAGGGATTTGACCTTCGATATCGAGTAGTCCTCCTTCTCGGCCGCCGTTCTTGGTCTGATCAGGACGATCTTGAATCGACCGTGCGATCTTCTCTTGAAATAGATGCCGACCTTGGCAGTTCTCATGTCAAGGTCCTCCGTGATCTCTCCACGGAATGGAAACAGTCCCCGGGTGATGTCGGTCTCATACCGATAGATGACTCCCTTTTTCAGTATCGTCGCCGGGGATTCGTCGACGGTTCCATCGGCCCACGGGTCAAGCGGATAGTCTTCCACCTTATAGTACTTGCCGTCCACGTAGGCCATGGACACGTCCAGTTTCGGTTTCTTCATCTGTCTCCTCCTTTCCCTAGGATCCTAGGCCATAGGGGTTGGACGCCGGTTGCCAGTTGAACATGTCCGATGCCGATGACTCGCGCTTCGGCTTCTCGGAAACGTTGGTTGACCCGGACGAGAGCAAAGCCTCTATCCGGGTCAACTTGTCAATGATGATCGAGTTTGCAGTGTGAAGGTCATCAACGTCCTCCAGCAATCCGGCAACCAGTGTGTATGTGGTCAAATCCATGTGATCCAGCACGTCCACCAACCCGGTTGCTTCGTTCAGCCCCATGGACCCAAGCTTGATCTTGTCGAGCTGGAATCCGATGGCCTTCTGTTGGGCTCCGTCTGGGCCCGCCATAATATCAGGGAACACGGTAAGCGCATATCGAAACAGTGACATGCGCCTTGCCGCCTGGGCTGCGGCCTTCTGGTCCAGAAACAGCCCGTCATCCTCACGGAACACACCCTTACCCAGCGTGTTGTTGTACACCTGGGTGATCATGGACGTGAACCGATAGAACTGGTTTGCTGCGATCGTCGCCTCCGGTCGATTGGTTCCGTTCCACTTCCGTGGACGGATGGACAGGTAGAGCGACGGGCTGAAGATCAGGGACACGTTCCCGACCTTCGAGGTGTAGGGTTTGAACATCGAGTCGGAATCCACTCGTTTTCCATCGGTGTCCTTCTGTTGCCTGGGCTGGATGTTGATCGTGAAGTCCAGCTCATAGCTATTGTAGATGCTCGTGATAAGTTTCATGGGTTAGCCCTCCTTGGGCGCTTCCCCTGTTTCGATTTCCGACGTTTCGTCGTTTTGGAATTTCCGCTGGAACCGCGGATGGTGCTTCATGATCTCCGGTGTATAGGTGTTCATCAGGTCCTCCTCGATCTCGGCCACCAGCAACTTCAACCTGATCCTATTGCTGATGATTCCGATGACCAGAACGGTGAGTGACACCATTAACGCGACGATCATGAACAGTGTTTTATCCATGATTGGTTTCTCCTTTCCGATTATTCACCTATATAGTATATGCTTAAAAATCAAACTCACTGGATCAGCATCA
>Ga0256407_10014918_pt1 | contig 10117 bp, 8 predicted proteins | sample RumenRJG_04DNA_FD_193489 | JGI IMG/M metagenome (GOLD analysis project Ga0256407, IMG submission 193489) | Bovine rumen microbial communities from Lethbridge, Alberta, Canada - RJG_04 | ecosystem: Host-associated > Mammals > Digestive system > Stomach > Rumen | place: Canada: Alberta | collected... | reverse complement strand
GAGCAGCGGAAATGTCGCTCTTGAGCTTGAGCGCATACCAGCCCTGGGCGCCGTCGAGGCCTGTATCGGTAGGTGTGCCATTTATCTCAAAGGATGTCATGCCGTATGGAATCGGAATGGCGACTTGTCCTTTCACCTTCTCCCATGCGGAACCCGATGCGGGCGCGAGACAGCGCGTAGTGCCGCGCCCTTCGCCAAGTCCAGAGATTAGGCCAAGCTTCGCCGTCTTGACGGTTCCATCGTTGAACTCAAGCATGAAGTCATAGACATCCTCGGTCGCGGCGGCGTTTTCTGACATCGTCGCCTCAGGAAGCGTTACGGTCACGGAAGATGTCGTGATATCCGATATAGTCTGGCTATAGCCGAACGCACCGGTGATAGTGAGCGTCGCGGACGAAGCGCCAAATGGGAAGTCTACGGGAAGCGTCATCGTGCTGTTCGTTGCCGTATGCCAGAACGAGCTCGTCTCTGGGCGCAGATACACCAGCGCCGGGGCGCTCCTGTCGCTTGCATACACCGAAAATGCGGCGCATGCGGCGAACAAACCTGCTGACAATGTTTTTAGGCAATGTTGCATAATGAATACTATCCTCCTTTGTCTGCCGAATAGTTTACAATATTTTTCACCACCCCGCCACCTATCCTAAAGGATAGGGGGGTATAATTGTGCGGTAAAGTGCGGGAGGCGGGAGAGGGGCGTCTTGAGCATCACCTATCCCAAAGGACGGGGGGAGGGGGCAACTTATGAACTCAATCTATCGCACCAATATCCCGGCTCTCGTTTGTTGTGCATGATTGCATATATGAAAACGCGATCTGCCTCTTTAGAGTAGAGAACAGCAAACGGGAATCGACGGACAAGACAACGGTGAATGCCGCGGCCAATTTCACTCCAAAGATCGGGATAGTTCTCTATTAACACTATTGCCGATTCAACTTCAGAATAAAACGCCATGCCAAGCCCTGGCTCGACTTCGTTGTAGTAGTCAATCGCCGCGAGAAATTCCTCTCGGGCTTCTGGATGCATCACGCTTTTCATGCTTTAGCACGTGCGTATGCTTCAGACAAAACATCAGAAGTAGGGATTGGCTTAACCGAACCTATCAGCATCTCGCCACGCCGCCTGTCCGCAACCTGAAGCCACTCATCCTGAATCGCAGAGTCAACTGGATTCAGAGTCTGCAAAACGGCATCAGCAAGCGCCACCCTCTCATCTGTAGGGTAGTTCTGAACCTCTTTAATGATTGCTGAAAATGGCATGGCGTGATCCCTCGTTTTCGATGTCGCCTAGTATAGCATATTTTGCGCAGTTGTGGCAGACTGAAAATTAAACCACAAGGACGAGGTTTCCCCCACACCCGCCATCTATCCTAAAGGACAGGGGGGATATCATTGCGCAATAAAGTGCGGGAGGCGGGAGAGGGGCGTCTTGACGGTGATGCGGGCGGGGCCGGTGAAGACTTCGCCATCGTCCGCGAGCCAGCGTCCGGCGGGGAGGCGGACTTCGCGGCACTCTGCACCCTTCTCGATCTGAGGCGCGACTATGAGGAAGTCGCCCATGACAAATTGATCCTTGACCGCAGAGTAGCCGTTTCCAGGGAACGCATACTCCATCGACCTCAACATTGGCTCGCCGCTCTTCGAGCATTCGTCTGCGAGTGCGAGAATGCGCGGCGCGAACTTCTGCCGAAGATCCACCGCCGCCTTGACGAGCGCAAGATGCTCCTTGTCGAGTACGCGCCACGGCGCGACGGAGAACTGCATCATCGGCGATAGCGCGTGGACTTGCGCAGAGCGGACAAACAGCTCCTGGTCAACTGGCACTCCCGGCTTGAAGCTGCCAAGAAGCCCCCCGCCTATCATGTCGGGGCAGACGAAGAGATGTCCGAGAAGACCCGCTGCCGCCATGTCGGGGATTAGCTGGGTGAGGTCGCGCCATGTACAGGACTTGTCGTTTAGCCGCTGCGCGAGAGCCCGCCCGCCGTTCTTCCAGCAAGCGCGATACTCGTTGAGCGAATACCACTTCCCAAACGCAGCATACGCGGCACACTGGTCGACGGGGACTGTTCCCGCCGGAAGGCGCATACCCTCGCCAGTGTAGAAATGAACATCCGACGCGTCGAACTTAAAGCCGTCTACGCCGAAATCGCGAACGAGCCGATCAAGCTCTCCACGCAGCCAGTCAACGGCGACGGGGGAAGTCAAGTCGAGGACGGCGGACTTTCCGTTCCACCATGCAACTGGCTCGGGCGAACCGTCTGCGCCGGGCAGAAACGCGCCCTTCGGCGCAATGGCGCGATACGGGCGGGAGTCCATCGACACAAACGGGCATATCCAAAGCGACACCTTGAAGCCCATCTTGTGCAAGCTATCCATCATGCTCTTCGGATCGTGGAACGCCGACGCGTCGAATGTCCAGACACCATAGTTCGTCTGCCATGTGTCATCGATCATGAGAACGCCAGGCGGAAAGCCGTTGTTGCGGATTCCCTCGGCGTATGACATCAAGTCCTTCTGGTTCTGGTGGTAGTTTAGCTCGATCCACGTGTTGTACTGCGGGGCGGAGAAAAGCATCGGATCGGGAATCTTCCCTTCCGGCCTGAAGTGCGCCTCCATGCAGAAGAGATACGCCGCGCGGAGAGTGCCGCACTTTGCAGTTCCCGTCTCTGCTGAAGCCGAGCCGGACGTCTCGATGGAGATTTCGCCGCCGTCAACCGTGAATGCAAACGGATCGTCGCACCATATCCAACGCCCCTTGTCGGAGAGCAGCATAGGAGACGTCTGGTTTGTATAGCTGTCCTTGCGAAGGTCGCGGGAGAAGCCCTTTGTGCTTCCCGTCCAGGGCATGTCTAGTCCGCACGAAACGACCGCGCCGAACCATGACTCGCCAGGCAGAATGGAGATTTTCAAGACCTCCCCCGCCGACAGAGGATTTGCATACAGACAGATTGCGACGGCGGCCATTGCCGCCGATGATGCCGAGGCGAATTTTGTTTTCATTGTTCTAATAGTTTACACCATTTTTCCCCACCCCGCCACCTATCCTAAAGGATAGGGGGGGATAGTGCAGAAGAGGGGCGTTTTGACGTTAAAGATACCAGACAGGCATGGATAGCAGATTGTCGCGCAAATGCATCGGCGCAGCGCAGTTGCAGACGATTGCCCCCTGCCCGCGCTTCTTGCCCTTGATCTTGTCTAAGGCAACAAATGCAGCGGCATCGTTCGCCTTTGGCGATGAGCTTTTCTTGATTTCGATGGGGTACAACACTCCATTCTCCTCGATGACAAGGTCTATTTCAGATTCAGTCTCAACCCTCTGCCCGTCGCACTGGACAGCAATCTTGTCGCGGCCACGGTAATACGACACGAAATCACGGTATTCAAGTCCCGCATTGGAGAAACTCTTGAGAATCTCCGAAACTACAAAACTCTCGAATACGGCCCCAGCCATTGCGCCGCACGCCAGCGACTCCGCAGACAGCCAACGTGTAAGATAAGCCACAAGCCCCATGTCCCTGAAATGCAGTTTTGGAGCGCGAATCGCCCGCTTGAGTTCCGACGCCGCATACGGTTGCAGTAGATATATAATTCCGGAAGTCTCGAGAATCGACACCCAGCTTTTGACCGTTCCAACATCCTTGCCGATCTCGTCGGCAATATTGGAGTAGTTCAAGACCTGAGCAGTCCGGGATGCGGCGGCGACCATGAACTGGCGAAAGGCGGCAAGATCGTGTACCGCCTTGAGGCTGCGCACGTCACGCTCAAGATAGGTCTTCACGTAGTCAGCATAATAGGAATTCCAGTCCACCCCGGAATCTTGCAGTTCGGGATAGCCGCCTCGATGGATTATTTGCCAGATAGGCCCAGGATCCTTTGCGGTCTTCGAGCGCGAGAATACGTATTCGTCCGTCGGCAGCACACGCTCCGAAAAAGAATCGCCCGTGATCTCCCTAAGAGACAACCCATTCATTTCCAGTATTCGAACACGGCCAGACAGCGACTCGCTCACTCCTTGCATCAACTGAAACGGCTGCGAACCGGAAAGACAGTAAAGCCCCTTCGCACGGCGATTCTTGTCTGCCTCAATCTTGATGAATCTAAACAGAACTGGCGCATGTTGCACTTCGTCTATCGCAACGGGAGGAGGATTAAGCTGCATGAAGGTGCGAGAATCGTTCTTCGCCTGCTCTTCGACAAAAGGGTCGTCGAGCGTCACATAGCGCAACTTGGGAAGCACATGGGAAATCATGGTAGACTTCCCGACCTGGCGCGGGCCCGTGACCAACACCGAGTTGCTGGTTTTCATCGCCTTAGCGAGCAACCCATCCATAAAGCGCTGTATGTACATTTTCGCCTCTCCGACAATTTTGGATTCCAAATCGAAATCTGTCAACGCCGTGTATGATACCATTTTGGTTGCCGTGCAGTCAATTGCGATTTTAGCGCACCCCGCCACCTATCCTAAAGGATAGGGGGGCGGGCGGATAAGAAATGGGTAAAAATATGGTAAAATACCCACAATGATTTCAGTCGTACCAATACTTGCCGTCCTTACTACCGCCGCCGAACTGCGACAGGCGGTATGGAGCGGCGTTCATGAAGGCGAACGATTCTCCATAGAATGCACCGTGACGGCGGCAATGGATAAGGACAATCCCGACCACTCCGCCTATGCCATCATGGATGCAAGCGGCGCGACCTACATGAAGTCAACGGACAGATTGTTGATTGAGCCAGGTGCGCACGTGAAGATGTCAGGGCACATCGACATCGACGAATACAACTGGCAACATGCTTTCATCGACTCTGCGGAATTCCTCGGCAAAGGAGACGCCCCGAAACCTTTGCCGATTACCGCCGCGCGACTCTCGGACGCTTCATTAGACAGCCGTCTTGTCTCCATGAGTGGAATCGTCTCCGACATAGTGACGGACGAAATCGACCCGCGCTGGAAGTTCGTCCTTTTCCGTAGCACTTCGGGGCCGTTCGTTGCCGCAGTCAGCGCAGAAAAGGAACCTCTTGAGCGGCTTGTCGGCGCAGAAATCTCTGTAACAGGGGTAGCGAACATCCTTCCATACGTCGGTCGGCGCAGTTTCATGATCCCCCAGCTTCTCGTGCAGTCCGAAAATGAATTCTCGATTACCATGCCCGCACCTAAAGATCCCTTCTCCGCGCCAAAAATACGCAATGTCGCGACGATAGAGAACCTACGACACCAGTCTGTTGCGGAAGTCGCCAGCATGGGGCTGCGGCGCGTAGATGGGCGAGTGCTTGCGGTAGCCGCAGGGCGGCGAATTCTTCTGCGAATCGAGGGAGGGCAACTTTGCGGCGCCATCCTGTCAGACGTGCCTCCGCCACAATGCGGCGACGCCATAGCCGTTGCGGGATTCCCCGAAACAGATCTCTTCAAGCTCAATCTCAACAGAGCCGTGTGGAGTCACCTTTCACCCGAAGAGTCGGCGGCAATTAAACTTGCCGAAGAAGACACCGTGCCGACCCCACTTGCAGATAACTTCGATATGGAAATCGTTTTGCGTGACCGTAGCGGCTCTCTCGTCACCTTGCGCGGCATCGTAATAGAGACGCCGCCAGATGAAAGTCGCGCAGACACGCCAATGATCCTTTCATGTGGCGGCAGGGTTATTCCAGTGGACTTCTGGAGCTGTAAAGGCGCAGTGCACGACATTCCCCTCGGCAGCGAAATCGAAGTCACGGGTGTTGTCCTCGTCAACACGGGAAACTGGAATCCGCTTGACCCCTTCCCTCGCATCAGCGGCTTTACTCTCGTGCCGCGCTCGGACGGAGATGTGCGCGTCATACGGACTCCTTCTTGGTGGACGGCGCGGCGGCTCGCTTTCGTCGTTGCCGCGCTGCTCGCGCTTATCGTGTTTTTCAGCGTGTATAATAGAATACTCGCAGTGGTCGTAAAGCGACGAAGCCGCCAGCTTTTCAAATCTGAGGTCGCGAAGATCGAGTCTGATTTGCGCATCGACGAGCGCACTCGGCTTGCAACCGAAATCCACGACGCGATTTCGCAGACGCTTACCGGCGTGTCGTTCCAGATCGACGCGGCGGCGAAGACGCTCCCTGCCGATACGAGCGCCTCTGCAAGATTCCTCGCCATAGCGCGGCGGACGCTTCTCTCATGCCGCGAAGAACTAAGACGGTGCATCTGGGATTTGAGAAGCGACACACTTGGCATGGACGATTTCTCGGAGGCCGTCGAAAAGACAGTTAGACAAGGAACTGGCGATGCAAAACTGTCGGTGCGGTTCGCCGTCAGGCGCGATCAACTCTCAGACTCGACGGCACACGCGATACTTTGCATTGTCCGCGAGCTTGCGGTCAACGCCGCACGGCACGGGAAAGCTCGCAATATCAAAATCGCGGGTTCGCAGGACGATGACGGAATACGGCTTTCTGTCGCCGACGATGGCTGCGGGTTCGATCCGGCGACGAGACCAGGACCGATAGAGGGGCACTTCGGGCTACAGGGCGCGAAAGAGCGTCTTGCGGCAATCGGGGGCACAATGCATATCGAAAGCTCCCCTGGGAATGGAACAAAAGTCACCGTGGAGATTGGCAAATGAAGAAGACAACAATCATGATAGTTGACGATCATTCCGTAGTCCGCATAGGGCTCGCAATGCTCATAAACCTTGAAAACGACCTCATGGTATGCGCACAGGCGGAAAGCGGCAAAGAGTCGGTGCGCATGGCGAAAGAACTTAAACCCGACGTCGTGGTCATGGACTTCGTTATGCCAGACATGGACGGGGCGGCGGCGACTGCCGCGCTCTTGAAGGTGTCGCCGCAGTCGAAGGTGCTAATCCTAACAACCTACGGCTCGTCTGCTGATCTTTCGCGGGCACTCGACGCAGGGGCGATAGGAGCGGTGACAAAGAACATCGCAAACGAAGAATTGCTTGACGCAATCCGCGCCACCGCGCGAGGGGAATGCCGTCTCTCGCCGGAGATACAGGCATCGCTCGGCGAATCAAAACGCGAGATCGACTTGACACCGCGCCAGCGCGAAGTCCTTGCCTCGATAACGCGCGGACTTTCCAACGGCGACATAGCGAAAATGCTCTCCATAACTGAGGTTCGCGTCAAGCAGCATCTCGCCACGCTATACGAAAAGCTTGGCGCAGCAAACCGCGCGGAAGCCGTCGCCATCGCCCTTCGCCGCCAACTGCTCAAGAGCTGAACCAGATGCGTCGCTGGAGCCAATAGGGTCTCTCACGAAACCCTATTACTCGCGCTTTTCCGGCGCGGCTCATGATACCATTGCCAGCAGCTTGGCGATTTCCTTCGCGGCGCGGGTGGTGTAGGAAGTGACGCGACGGCCGAGTCAGTTGATGGACGAGCCAAGGCCGCCACCAGTCAACCTTCGTCCCTAAAAAGGTCTTCGGCAACAAGTTCCTTTTCCATACACGACGGAGCGATGTCGCAAGTGTCACTCCCTGAAAAGGTCGTCGAGCGTAATGACTGACTGGACGTCGAATGCGTTGGCATTTGCCTTGAGTCCGTGCGCAGAGACCATTGTAAGGTGGATTGCGCTCTTCGTCCCGGTCTGCTCCGCATAAACCTCGCGCTTGACCTTGAGACGCCTGTCATACTCGTCGGTTATAGAGAACGGCCCTGCCGTATACTTCATCTCGCAGAGATTGACGACTTTGTCGTCGCGGTCTATCACGAGATCGATCTGCGCGCCGGCATTTGTTTCCCCATCGCCTTGGAATCTCCAACCATAGGTGCGCGTCACAACGCCGGAAATGCCGAGCTTCCGTTTGATAGCGGCGACGTGCTGGAGTGCCACCCGCTCGAAGGCAAGCCCGCACCATACGCGCACGGCCTGCGTTGTCTGCGAAACGCTCCAGAAGTTCGGCATCAAATTGGTCTGCCCGTCTATAAACCTGAAATAGAAAAGGACATAATTGTCTATCAGCTGATATATCAGGTCGCGCTTCCTGCGTCCTGGCTCTGCATAGACGCGTATGAAATCGCACTGGGCAAGTTCTTTCAAGGCACGAGTGAGCATCCCGTTTCCCGTTGCGCCGATTGCCGCGATGATTTCATTGCGGGTCATGCCGCACTTTCTCGTTCCAAGTGCGCGGATTATCGAAATGTACAGCTTCGGCTTCCTGAATAGAGAGAGGAAAAGATGGTCGAATTCCTCGGAAAGTTCACCATGCGCGGCAAAAAAGAGCGCGTCTATGTTCTGTGCAAACCCGATATCCTTTCGAAGCAGATCCCAATAGTACGGAACGCCGCCCATTATCATGTATCCTTCCAAAATCTGGTCCCGGTTCATGACATGTCCATTGGCTCGCACAAGAGCTTCACATTCCGAAAGCGTGAACGGGCGAAGATATATCTGGCGCGTCAGCCGGTTGTGCAGCCCGCCATAGTCGTCGACTATCTTCTCGATTACCCAAGATGTCGCCGATCCGCATATTATCAGCATGATGTCGCTTCTGGCCGAAGCCCAGCCATTCCAGAAATGATCAAGGGCCCCGACGAAATCAGATTTAGGCGTATCCATCCAGGGGCATTCATCAAGGAACACAATCTTTCGACCCTCTCCTTTTCCGACAAGAAGCTCCTTCAAAAAGTCAAATGCCTCGTACCAATCTACCGGTCGCTTGCAGCGGGGATACCCTTGCGCAGCAAGGGACTTCGCAAATTCCTCAAGCTGTTTCGCCGTGCCGCGCTTTCGAATGCCAGTATGCTCAAATGAAAATCTGCCGAAGGTCTGCCGAATCAGAAATGTCTTGCCTATTCTGCGACGACCGTAAACCGCAACAAACTCCGCTTTTCCAGAATTTGCGGCGCTATTCAATTTTGCAATTTCCTCTTCTCGCCCAATTATCATTGAATCCACACTTTCTTTGCTGATTTTGGCAATAGTATACATTATTTTATGCCACAAGTCAACTGCGCAACATAGTTATGGCGCGTTATCCCGAATGGTTGGCCGCCATATGCTGCCATATCATCACTACAACAACAGGAAATGGCACAGCATCTTCAACGTCAATCGATCCGATCTCCACCTCCGTCTGATGAGAAAGGCGTAGCGTTATTTCCGCTGCGTAGATTCTCGGACGACAAGCGGCGCAGGGAGGAGTATTTCGCGCGGATGGAACTGGGCAGGGACAGACCCCACGAAAGGCCCATTTTCCAAGGGTTTTGCGTTTCTCCCAGCTGGTCACGCTGTCATGGGCGCAACGAAGTTATTGGCAGGACATAGACGCCATCCTCGCGTCTGTGCGCAATTCCGGATTTTCCAACAACGACGGAAAGCGACGTCGGCGGATTGTGCTTGAAAATGGACGCAACCTTTTTCAGATTGGCTGCGGCCTCATCGGCATCATCGGGGTTCAGCTTGATTTCAAACGCACTCCACGTGCCGTCGTCAAACTGGATGACGGCGTCGATTTCCCTGCCATCGTAGTCCTGATAATGGTAAAGCTTCGCGTCGATGGATTCTGCATATATCTGAAGATCACGAATCGCAAGCGACTCGAAAAGAAAGCCGAACGTCCGCAAATCCCGCAAAAGCATCTACTCAGACGCGCCCAAAAGGGCCGCCGCTATGGACGGGTCGCAGAAATGCCGTTTCGGAGACTGCTTTATCCTGGCTGGCGAACGCAAGAAAGTGGAGAACGGCTCAATGTCGTTCGTAAGATAGATTCGCCTGAATGCGTCGAGATATTCGCTTACGGTGTTAACGCTGAGCGACGTGGCATCGACCTCCTCGATGTCGTTGCGTATGGTGGCCAGGGCAACCGTGGTCGATTCGTTGCGGGCGAGCGAACGCAGGCACTTGCGGACCTTCGCCTGGTCGCGTTCTATGCCATCCAGCCTGGACATATCGACCTTGATGACGTTCTCCACGTACTCATGCGGAATAGCGACCGCCTGGCGCGGCGTCTTGCCTATGGAACCCCGGCCAACCTCCGCCAACGACAAAAGCAACAAGTTCCTCAAGCGAGGGGCTTTTTGTCGTCTGTACGCCGATGTCCTTGCCAGCGCAGACGTCGGACACGGAAACGACCCCTGAAGACTCCCCCCTCTCGAACAAACTCATAGGATGCATGGCGAGACTTGCAAT
>Ga0256407_10014917_pt1 | contig 10117 bp, 8 predicted proteins | sample RumenRJG_04DNA_FD_193489 | JGI IMG/M metagenome (GOLD analysis project Ga0256407, IMG submission 193489) | Bovine rumen microbial communities from Lethbridge, Alberta, Canada - RJG_04 | ecosystem: Host-associated > Mammals > Digestive system > Stomach > Rumen | place: Canada: Alberta | collected... | reverse complement strand
AACCGGCGGCACCGTGGACGGGCCCGGAATCCGATACCTGGTATTCTTTCAGGGCTGCAATTTCAAATGCATCTACTGCCACAACAGAGACACCTGGGACATGAAGGGCGGAACTCTGTACACCGTGGAAACGCTGATGAAGGAGATTATCACCTATGCTCCGTTCTTCAGGGCCACCGGAGGCGGAGTTACCTGCTCGGGCGGCGAGGCCTCACTGCAGGCGAAATTCATTGCCGAACTTTTCAGGCAGGTTCACGCCGCCGGCTTTAACACCTGTCTGGACACCAACGGCTATTTTCATTACAGTGCGGACCAGCTGGCCCTTATCGGAGAAACCGACACCTTCCTTTTGGATATCAAGGCCATGGATCCCGCAAAACACCGGGAAATCACCGGGTTCGGCAACGAACGGGTCTTTGAATTCGCCCGGTATCTTCGGGATCACGGCAAGAAAATGTGGATAAGGCAGGTGATTATTCCCTCCTACACCGACGATGATGAAAACGCCCATGCACTTGGAAAGTTTATTGTCTCTCTCGGTGATGCTGTGGAACGAGTAGAGCTTTTGGCCTACCACGAGCTCGGCAAGCATAAGTGGAAATTCTTTAACGATCCCTACAAGCTTGAAAACATCCGACCTCCGAAAAAGGAGCTTATGGATCATCTGAAAGGAATTATCAGGGAATATTTCAAAAATACCTACTGAAAAACTCGGCAGACAAATCTTGCCTCAGATATCATCAAGAAACGGCTTCGGATTCGTTCCTGCCCGATCAAGAGCTTTTCTGAGAGCCCGGGCCAGAAGCAGCACATCCGGTGCGGAATCAGGAATATCACCCGCGGCCCGGCAGATCCTGCAATACCAGGCAATCTCCCGGGAATTGAGCTTTCTCAGGGAGCGTTTTCCCAGAGCACGGATCCCCCAAAGCGGTGCCAGAAACCCCAGCATCAGCATGAACACCACTGATGGCCAGAGATACGACGGAAAACTGACTGCCGAAAATCGGAGAAAACAAAAATACCAGACAATGAAAAAGCACAGCACCGGCGGCATCCATTTTGACGCATATACCACCATGGAGGCAATCAGCCCCTCCCGGTACATGGCATTAATCACCTTGATATCCCGGGGCCAGATTCTCGCAATTTCCTGACCGCGTCTGAATATTTCCGACAATTTCATCCTCCGGAGTGCTTAATCCGGCCGGTGGCCGGAACCCAAAATCCCCGCCGGCTGCGTAAAAACGCAGAAATTCCCGCAGGCTGTCCTGTTTTGTTCCATATCGTGGCGTGCCCAAAACACAATGAAAAAAAACGGGGAGGACCTTTTCTGACCATGAACACTGATTCGGATCCCGAATCCCCCCTTTTCCACAACAGAGCCATTATATTACACCCCAAAATCTCTGCGGCATTGTTCACCGGATTCCATGCTCCTTCGCAATGTCCTTCGGAAAAGGCAGCAATGCCCTCCGAATATTTCGGGTACTTTGTGTCTTTTTCAGGAGCTCCTTAGCCCCGTTCCCGGAAAGAACCTCAAAAATGAAGCTGTCTCCTATTTTTCATAATCAGAAAATTGCCGCCCCTTCCGATATGGGCTATACTTCCTACTTAAGTTCTTAACTCACGGTGAGCAGTTTAAAAGCCTTATTCCATAAGGCTCTGCACTCATCAGATATGCAGGAAGGATATCCTGTTTTCACCGTACAGGGGAATTCTTCTGACTTTTTGAAAAGCAGCTGAAAGCCAGTACAGACCGTATCTCCATATCTCGTTTTCAAAAGAGGAAAAGCCTGTGGCACGTACAATTATGCTCTATCCGGTCAACAGCGAGGCCGGCGCAACTTCTGTAAGTCTGGGTCTTATCAAAGCCATGCAGGATGCCGGCGCAAAGGTAACGTTCATGAAACCGGTCGCCCAGCCGAAATCTTCGGACGTGGGCTCTGAAGCCAGCACCGCAACCATCAGAACCAGTACCGGACTTAACCTTCCGGAGCCCATCAAGGCTTCCTGCATGGAAAGCATGATTTCCGGCAACAGGGAGGATGTTCTTCTTGAGGACATTATCGGAAAATTCGAAGCGCACAAGGCCGAATCTCAGGCAGACATCATACTGGTGGAAGGTCTGGCTCCTCAGGAAAGACATCCCTATGCCGTATCCCTGAATGCGAAAATAGCCAGCGGCATCGACGCCGATATCATTCTTCTGGCCAAACCCCAGGGAGATGTGGAACACCTCAAAAACACCATCAAGATCACTCTTAACAGTCTTTCCGAAATTCAGAGATCCCGGGTTATCGGCGTTATTTTCAACAAAATCACCTCCGATTCCGATCTCAAGGGGCTGGAACTTACCGATGTAACCAAAGCACTGGCCGTAATTCCCCTGAACCGCAAGCTTAACGTTACCCGTCCCAGCGATTTGGCCAAATACCTCAGCGCACACTTCATCAACGTGAAGATTCTGAATACCGGCGATATCAGAAACCGGAGACTTTCCGATGCCGTATTCTGCGACTGTAAGGCAGAAAACGTGGTGGATCTCCTGGAGGAAGATGCTCTTGTTGTGGTATCCAGCGACCGTACCGATGTTATCAGGGAAGTTGAAAAGGAAGCCGTCAAGGGAACCAAGCTCGGCGCGCTCATTCTCACCGGTACCGCTCCTCTCTCCGCCGATGCCGAAACCGCCCTGGCCAGTATTTACAGTACCGGTCTCACCGTTATCCGTACCGAGAACCAGGCCTGGCAGACCGCCATTGACCTCAAGGACTTCAACAACGAAATCGGCATTCCTTCTGACGACGAGGATCGAGTACATGCCATCTCCGACTTCATCGGCAGCTGCTTCAGCAAGGACATGATCAGGGAACTGATTCAGGACACCCCTCACGAAAGACTCTACAGCCCGGCAGCCTTCCGCTACAAACTCACCGAGACCGCCAGGTCTGACAGAAAGAGAATCGTGCTCCCCGAAGGAAACGAACCCCGCACTGTGAAGGCTGCGGCCATCTGTGCCGAACGCGGCATCGCCACTCCGGTGCTTCTGGGCAATCCCGATGACATCAGAAAGGTTGCCGCGGACAACGGCGTTACTCTGGGAGACGGCGTCGAAATTATCGATGTGGAACAGAGCCGCGGCAAGTACGTGGATCGTCTGGTAGAGCTCAGAAAGACCAAGGGCATGACTCCGGAAAAGGCAGTTCAGGAACTTCAGGACAATGTAATGCTCGGCACCATGATGATTGACAACAACGAAGCCGACGGTCTGGTGTCCGGTGCTGTTCATACCACCGCCAACACCATACGTCCGGCCTTCCAGATCATCAAGACCGCTCCGGGAGCCAAACAGGTTTCCTCGATTTTCTTCATGCTTCTGCCGGATCAGGTTCTGGTATACGGCGACTGCGCCGTCAACCCCAATCCTACCGCAGAGGAGCTGGCCGGCATTGCCATTCAGTCAGCCGATACCGCAAAGGCTTTCGGCATTGAGCCCCGGGTTGCCATGATTTCCTACTCTACCGGCAGTTCCGGCAAGGGCCCCGATGTTGATCTGGTGAAGGCCGCCACCGAGGCTGTAAAGGCTCAGCGTCCCGATCTCCAGGTTGACGGTCCCCTGCAGTACGATGCCGCAGTGGAAATGAGCGTGGCCCGCACCAAGGCTCCGAATTCCCCTGTTGCCGGCAAGGCCACTGTCTTCATTTTCCCGAACCTGAGCTGCGGCAATCCGCTTTACAAGGCCGTGCAGCGTACCGCCGGGCTGATCTCCATCGGCCCCATGCTTCAGGGACTGAAGCGTCCGGTTAACGACCTGTCCCGCGGTGCTCTCGTGGACGACATTGTATACACCATTGCCATTACGGCAATTCAGGCACAGCAGCAGAAGGCCTGATAGCTGATCCTGAGCAGTCCCGGAATCTTTTCTGACAGCCGGGAAAACATGGGGGCGGTTTTCTTTCGAAAACCGCCCTTTTTACAGCCCGGTCGGGATCACGACAAAAGCAGGTCTTAAATCGGGATCCCGCCCGGAAAAACAGCGAAAATCAAATCATGAACATCCTTATCACCGGGGGTACCGGCTTTATCGGAAGGCATCTTATCTCCGACTTTTTATCCCGGAGTTCGGATATCTCCTTTACCGTGCTCTCCCGCCGGAAGGCACCGCAGGTATGCCGGCTGTTTCGAAACGTGCCTGCGGACAAACTGAAAATCATCAATACGGCCGGAGAACTTCAGGGCCGGACTCCGGATATCCTGATCCATCTGGCCGGTTCCCCGGTATTCACCATGATCCCGTTTTTTGAGAATACGGCAGAACTGGAATCCTCCCGGGCCGGCTATACCGCAGGACTGTTCCGCAGTCTGGCCGAGTCCGGCATGCTCCCGGGGACCGTCATCATGGCGGGAAGCACCGGAATCTATCCCCCGGATGAAAAACCGGCTCCGGAAGAATCCGCCGCGGGAAATACCTTTCCGGCCAGACTCGCCGGAAGCTGGGAGAATGCCGCCACTGAGACACTGGAAGAACTCCGGAATTCCGGATGCATTTCCGAAATTCCCAGGCTGATTACCATGAGATTCAGTACTGTTATGGGAAAGGACGGCGGCTTTCTGAAACCCTTTATTATGACCAAAAGGCAGCCGGTCATCATCCCCGGAAACGGAAACAGCATGCTTTCGTGGATAAGCATTCCGGATACCGCGGAAATCGCCTGGAATCTGATCCGAAAATGGCCGGATTTTTCCGGAAAGATTAATCTGGCAGTGCCGGATCCCCTGAGTCTAAACGAAATCTGCCGCGACATTGCAGATCTGAACCGGGCGGCATTCACCGCACATCTCCCGGAAATGCCGCTGAAAATACTGAAACCGCAAACTGCTGCATTTCTGCTGCTTTCAAACACCGCCCGTCCCGCTGCTCTGGCACGGCTGGGTTATCATTTTCATTATGAAAATTTCAGGGAATTCCTGAAGACCGTTATCTGAATTCCGGAGAGATTACAACCTGTCAGCCGCCACCACCACCGCCCGGTTCCCGGAGACCCGCCATCTTACATTGTAGTTATAAAGCTGCACGCCATAGCACCGGTCATCATCGGAAATTTCGTGCCGGTAGGCCGGACGGGGATCCTGTCCCAGAACCTCCTCAATAAGCTCCCGAAACTCCGGAATTCCCGACTCCCGAACCGCCTCCCCGGCAGCGTCCTCAAAAACCACCTCCATATTTGCCGGAGGTTCCTCCGCAAATCCGGAACGGGCCTCGGGAACACTGTCCGTAAATCTGATATAAGGCTTCACATCAAGAACCGGGGTACCTGATACCAGATCGGCACCGGAAATACTGAGATAGGTTCCCTGTTCATCCTCGCAAACCTCCCGAAGCTCCACCACCGAAAGTCCAATCCGGTTGGGACGAAAGGGAGATCTGGAAGCAAAAACCCCCACCGAACGGTTGCCGCCGAGCCTGGGGGGCCGTACCCTGGGCTGAAAATCCCGGGACTCCGGAACCATGCTGAAATTAAAGAGCACCCAAAGATGACTGAAGCCCGTAATGCCGGTGAAGGCATCCCTCACGTTATACGGGGGATAAAAGCGAATCCTGAAGCTGCCATGCCTGACCAGGGCACTCTGCCGGGGAACGGCAAACTTTTCTGCAAAGGGAGACTCAATCCACCCGACGGGAGCAATGCAAAGATTCATGACCTTCAGTCTTCCTTCACGTAAACAGCCCGTGCATAGCATGAAACGCTGGTAAGGCATACCGGAGTATTCTCAAGAGCCACACATGAGGTATAGACAATGCCGTTGGCCTTTCTCATATGCGCCTTTTCGCGGGCATCCAGCCGGGCATCCCTCTCCGTGGCTTCAGGCTCATCTCTGGAAAGCTGACAGGACACCCCTTCAACAGTACCAAGGCTTTCATAGTTCAGATCCCGGAGCTCGCTGTTCTTGTAAACCCTGAGATTGGCCCTGGAAAAGTAATCCTCAGCCTTCTCGGGACTGAGGTTTGTTTCAAAGGAAAAATAACTGCATCCTGTTATTGCCATACCGGCAATAACGCCAAAAATACAAAGCTTTCTCATTTCTACCCCAAAATTCAAGTCCTGTTCTCCGGACTTCCAGTCATGTTACAACCTGATGAGTATAACATCACCGGCAGGTTATCAGTGATAACGAAAGCCCCTTCTCGGGAATCCCGCCAAAAATAATCCTGCCCCGGAAAGTCCGGACAGAAAACCAAAAGGTTTTCAGAACCATAAGCGGACATTGAACAAACTGACCGCAGTCGGCGAAATCAAAAGACTGACTCAGGTTCGTCATTCCGGCAAAAATCTCGGGAAGAAAACAGTATGAAGACAGAAGCTTAATCTGATTCGATCTTTGCCTTCCTGCCACCTTTAACACAGGCGTTGGCAAATTTGAAGATAGTCTCTTTAAAATGAGTGTAATCAAGAATCTGAAGAACCTCGAGACCGGAACAAAAATCTGTCAGTTATTTACCTGAATTCTATCGTTACTGCCCAGAGAATTACCAAGAATGCGCATTGCGGGTATTATGCTCCGAAACACCATGATTGATTTGATGGTAAGACCATCTGAGCTTGCCAGAAGACTTGAGGTCTGCAATCAAAGGCTTAACAACATCCTGAGTCTCAGAAAAACCACCGGTCTTAACGCTCTGGCAGAATGCTTTAATGCCCCTGGGAAAGCCGCTGAGGATTACTGTCTGATTACAGCACTTCGTTTTTGACAGTAGCGATAATTTCAGCATTGTTTTTCTGAGTTTTCGGGTCTACCTCAAGATCGGAAATAGTCCACCAGCGGCACTTGTTGCCGTTGATTTCAAATTCTTCCGTATCCGGCAGCTTGTCTGTCATGATCCTGAAAAACCGATGATAGTAAATCTTATCCACCTTGTCTGATACGGAATATTTGCGAGTATACTGCCTGAGTTTCAGGCTGCATTCGCTGTCATTAGGAATGTTGAAGGTAGCCTGAAGATATTCCTGGACTAAATCTTTTTCCCTGTTGTCTGCTCTGGTGCCTTCTTCCGAAGATGCGGCCTTCTTGTAGGGCAGCAGCCACATATCCCAGCGCCGGTCATACACTGTAAGGATTTTTCGATTTTTCGGATGCTGGATAATCATCAGGCTGAAAGGATGTTCGTTGCGGCTGATGCCTTCGATATCCGCGAAAAGCTGTTCGTGACTGTATTTGTTTTTCCATCCGCTAAATATGGCCGACACAGTCACGAAAAACCAAAAAGATCCGGCAGCAACAACCATCGCAAACAGAATTCCGTACATGCTATTTCCGGTATTAAACCATTGCACGCATGAAGAACCAATGGAAAGCAAAGCTATAACATCGGCAGCTATCTGCTTCAAGGAAAGGGAATGAACTATGCTATCCCTTTTTCTTTCAAGCAGTAATTGCAAATCCTTTTTATCAATCTGTACGCAGTCGTTCATTTTATCTGTCTTCGGGAATACGCAATGATGGCCTGCTCATGACAGCTATGCGCAAGGCTTCACTGCAGAGGGGGCAGACACGATTGAGATTATTGTACCTGTCAGAGAGCGGGTAAGGCAAATAATTCCAACCTGTCGGTAATTCCGACAGGTTTTTGCGAAGTTACGCCAGACTCATCCCCTGAGCGCTTGCCGTTATAAAGTCGCTCCATTGCTGCATAACAGCCTTCCGTTCTTCAAGATAGTCAGTCCTGCGATAGGCATTCACAGTGCTGTTTCCCGTCTTATGGCTGAGACACATCTCGGCCACCTCAAACTCCACGTTCTGGCTCTCCATCCAGGTGCGGCCAATTGCCCTTGAATCCGTGCCGCTTCAGTGTTGTGTTCACGGTTTCGTGATTCATATGTCCGGCAAGCTGCTGCCGGCTTTCAAAAAGGTACGGATTCTTCGGATTTATTTTTGGCGCTGAAAGCTATGTTAAGTAGCTTCACCGCCTGATCAGACAACGGCACGCGGAAGCCGGAGCCGTCCCGGATTGTTTTGGTTTTCTGAACCATCAGGATCCGGGACTGCATATTCACATCGGTTACCTTAAGCTCCACTATTTCCGAAGGCCGCAGGAGAAGATGCAGGGAAAGCTCGCAGAGGCATCTTGAAGACATCTGGAAAATACAGCGAAACACATCATACAGGCTCCGGATATTTGAAGTCGCATCTCCGTCCGTCATTGCCGGATGATGCTGAGATGTCCCGGCAGACTTCTGGATCAGCATATCGATTTCAAAGAGTCCGTCCAGATTCCACTCAGGGTATTTTGCTCTGGCAAGCTGCATAATCTTCTGAAGAAGACGTTTTACATAATTCACCATGTCCCAGCAGCCGTTATCAATGATCGGTCTCAGAATAAGATCGCTGACAGTCCGTGTTTTGATTTTGGACAGCGGATAATCAAAATGCGGTTTCAGGTATTTGTTTATCGTGAGATTCAGCTTTTTATCGGTAGCCTGGGATATCTTCTTCTGCTTTTGCAGTGCTTGATAATCGCTGACTGCCTGTGCCAAAGTAAGGTCAAATTCAGATATTCCTTCAGGATGCAGTCCGGATTTTGCCATGGTGTAACAGTCAAGGGCAATTTTCCGGGCTTCTTCAAGCAAATCCGCTCGTATCACCCTGTCTATCCGTTTTCCGTCCAGCACAATTCTGTGCACGTATGAATACGTCGTGCCCCTTCTTAGTTCCCTTGATTATCAGACTCAGGCCATTAACGTCAGTAATTCTGACCTTTTCTCCCTCCGCAACTTTACGCTGCAGATCCCCCTTTTTTATCATTATTAACCTCTGCTTACAAAATTTTTCAGACCCCATTTCCAGACCCCGGAAAAGCCCAAATTTGGTAAAAAAAAGGGGGCAAAAATCACAAAAAAAAGGTAATTTTGGGGGCTGAAGACTTTAAAGTCAAGGATTTGGAGGTTTTGAGAATCTTTGGTGGAGCGAGAGACGGGAATCGAACCCGCGTATAAAGCTTGGGAAGCTTTCATTCTGCCATTGAATTACTCTCGCGAAGACGTGCGTATGATACTTGATTGAAAACGGCGGCGCAAGTACTTTTTCATTTTTTTGGGAACAGCATGTCTGGCCTGTAACCGTCCAGTAATGAGGGTGTAGATAAAAAGGTTTGGTTTTTGGTGTTTACATCATCCACAATAGTGGGCAAAAACAGGCTTGACTACATCACTCGCCCACAGGCCACTTTCGACTTTGGATTTAATCGATAGCAGATACTGAGCTGATTCCACTTCCCATCTCATGCCAGCTTGTTTAAGCCTTTTTTGGAGGACGACCTTATTCCCGCTTTCTATTGCTCCGCTGCCGATGAAATAACCTTTTTCAATGTATTCAGGGTAATCGATATGATCTTGATGCAGATCCAGGTAGTGTCCTAAATTTACGCAATTTTCATATTGCTTTTCGTTCTTGATCTCGGCCCTGACTTCATCTGCCTTTCCCTTTTTCAGAAGATCGCAAATTCGATCAGCCCACGGAATATAGCGCTTCTCATCAAGGCTGAATTTGCTTTTTGCAAAGGTATAGACATTTTCACAGAGGTGAAAAAAATCCAGAATATGAATGGCGTCAGGGAATATTTCTTTTGCCATATTTGCTATCCAGGAGGCTCCGTCACTCAGAATCACGGTTTCCCTGTACTGCCCGTAGCCATTTTTTAGAGCGCAGTTCAGAAGGTGTTTCTTAAAGTTGGCAACATCACCAACGTAGGATACGTATTCACGCTTCTCGATATGGTGTTCAAGTTCCCCGGTTCTGCTGTTTTTCCTGGATTTGATATTATCTGAAGAAAAGACCACGCCAAGCTTGTTTTCCCGCCAGGAAGAACCTTCATCATTAACGTGTCTTGTGTTTAAGGCTGCACCATCCATTTCGATGTACAGCACACCTTGTTTCGAGTATGGAAATCTGAGCTTGCAGTCATTCAGTTTTTTCCATGCAAGCTCTGCTTCGCGGCAATCATTTTCAAAAATAATTTTTCCTATCGTGTTAGTCACTTTGCGGATAGTGTCATCATTGATTTTTAACTTCATGACATCCAAAATAGTCTCTTCTGCGGCCTGATAGGAACATTGATTCTGAG
>Ga0256407_10014916_pt1 | contig 10117 bp, 6 predicted proteins | sample RumenRJG_04DNA_FD_193489 | JGI IMG/M metagenome (GOLD analysis project Ga0256407, IMG submission 193489) | Bovine rumen microbial communities from Lethbridge, Alberta, Canada - RJG_04 | ecosystem: Host-associated > Mammals > Digestive system > Stomach > Rumen | place: Canada: Alberta | collected... | reverse complement strand
ATGTGGCTCAGCAACGGCACCACGGCAGTGAAGACCGCCACCTCTGGCATTTTCCATATCACTGCCATCCCGAAGGCGCCACAGATCTCGCAGAACTACTACATCGTGGGCGGCCCCAACGACTGGGGCGAGTCGGCCAAGAACAAGATGCTGAAGTTCAGCCACAGCGGAAAGGATGTATACGAAGATCCTGTCTTCACAGTGACCTTCAACGCATCGGAGGGTGACACCTGGTTCGCCATCGGCGACGACGAGGCCTGCGAGGCCATCGCCAACGACAACGACTGGTCGAAACTCCTCGGTACGACAAAGGGCAACGGCAACACCGACCCGACGGGTAACCTCGACCGCCGCTACAACCTGAGCGATGATGGCTCGTTCTGCGTGCCAGCAGGTCCGAGACTCATCAAGGTAACCATCAACATGATGGACTACAGCTACCAGATCGAGGCCCTCAACATCGCCGAGAACTACTACCTCATCGGTGGTCCGGGCGAGTGGAACAACTCCAAGGCCCAGAAGTTCTCTCACAGCGACAAGAGCGTGTTCGAGGATCCTGTCTTCACCTACACGTTTGAGAGCACTGGCGGTGAGATGTGGTTCGCATTCGGCGACGATGAAGCCATCGACGCTGTAGGCGAGGGCGTATGGAACAAGCTCTTCGGCACGAAGGGCGACAGCAAAGACCTCAGCGGTTCGTTCGACCGTCGCTATAACCTCGACGGCGACCACTCGTTCTGCGTCGACGGCTCTGCAAGGTACTACCGCTTCTCCGTCAACATGATGGACTACACCTATGAGATCACACCGCTCAACTTCGCCGAGTTCATCTATGTGCCGGGCAATGCCCAGAAGTACAACACCGCCGCACCCGGCATGCCTGAATGGGGATGGACGCCCGAACTGGCTCCGGCCCTGCGCTCCGCCAGCTTCAACGGTGTTTATGAAGGCTTTGCCTACATGGACGGCGACTTCAAGTTCACCAAGGAGCGTAACTGGAATGCCGAGTACAACTACAACGACTTCACCTCGTACAGCTCAATGTTCAAGCTTGGTGATGGCAGCAACATCAACTGCACCGAACCCGGCTATTACAAGCTCGTAGCCGACGTGGCCAATGGTTCGCTGACCGCCACGAAGCTCACCTGGGGCCTTGTAGGACCTGCTACGGCAGGCGGATGGGATGCCCCGTCGTATACCGTGATGAGATACAACATGGTGGAGGACTGCTGGGAGATTACCACACAGCTCAATGCCGACAAGTTCAAGTTCACCACCAATGGCTCTTGGGACATCAACCTGGGAGGCGACTCCGTGGACGACCTTTGGGAAGGCGGTCCCGACCTGGTCATCAGCGAGGCCGGCACATACACCATCAAGCTGTATCCCAGCCGCGCCCAGAGCGACAAGATGTATGCTACCATTGTGAAACAGTAATAACATAACTTTTGGCAACTATGAAAAAGTTTTTGAACATAGCAGCAGCCGTGGCACTCCTCTTCGGAGTGTCCACCGCTGCCCAGGCACAAGATACCGACGAGTACTATCCCCACAACTTCATCTCTGTGCAGGGTGGTGCCCAAGTCACTCTCACCCACTACGACTTCATGGACCTCGTCACACCGCAGTTTGCCGTGTCGTTCGGCCGCTACTTCAATCCGAAGGTGGGTGTGCGCCTCCACGCACAAGGCTATGAGGCCAAGGGTGGTTTCCTGCAGGAGCGCTTCCCCGGTCTGCCCAATGGTGACGCCGACTACAAGTTCAAGGCCATCACCGGCGACCTCGACCTCTTGATGAACATGTCGAACATCATCTCTCCCAACCGCTCCTCGCAGCGCTTCAACTGGGTGCTGCTTGCCGGCTTCGGCGTGAACTACGGCTGGGACTTCGATGAATACAAAGGCATCGTGAGCAGCATGACCAAGGGCAACAACTTCTATGTAGGTCCCGACCAGTGCGGCACGAAGCACAGCTCGTTCAACGGCCGTTTCGGCACACAGTTCGAGTACTGCTTCTCACCCCATTTCGGACTGTGCCTTGAGCTCGACGCCAACTACAAGAACGACTGCTTCAACCTGAAATCGAACTTCGACCCCGACTGGCAGATCGTGGGCCTCGTGGGCCTCACCTTCAAGTTCGGTCAGAAGAAGAAGGCTCCCGCCCCCGTGGTGGCACCTCCTCCTGTGGTGGAACCCAAGCCAGAGCCCAAACCCGTGGTAGAGCCGAAACCCGAACCCAAGCCAGAGCCCAAACCCGTGGTGAAGGATGAGCCGCTGAAAGAGACCTTCTTCTACATCATCCGCGAGTCGGATCCATCACCCGATGTGACCCTGAACCGCATCGTGGAGTGGTGCAACAAGTATCCTGGCAAGAGCATCAGCATCAAGGGCTATGCCGACCGTGGTACCGGCAACCCGAAGATCAACGTGGGCTATGCCAAGGCCCGTGCCGAGAAGGTGGCCAAGGCCCTTGAGGAGAGAGGCATCTCCAGAAGCCGCATGGACGTGAGCTCGTATGGTGACACTGTACAGCCCTTCGCCGAGAACGACCGCAACCGCTGCGTCATCGTCGTGGGCGAATAATCAAAGTATAAATCCTGACACAAGGGGCGCTCGTTGGCGCCCCTTTTTTTTAGCCCCTTGTGCAAACGTTTGCATCACGAATGGTGCCAAAAAACCTTTCCCAAAGTGACAAGCAACCGATATTCGGCTTATATTTGCACATAGAAATCTAAAAACATCCAATATGAAGAGAATCAATACCTTAAGCATTGTCATCCTGATGCTGGCCTCGGCCCTGACCGCCTCTGCACAAGGTTGGCCCTCCAACTATAACGGCGTGATGCTCCAAGCCTTCTACTGGGACTCGTTCACCCCCACCCAGTGGCGCACGCTCGAATCGCAGGCCAGCGACATCTCGAACTATTTCTCGCTCGTGTGGGTGCCCCAGAGCGGCCGTGCCGCCAACAACCCCTCGATGGGCTACGACCCCCTCTACTGGTACGACCAGAACAGCAGTTTCGGCAATGAGGAGCAGCTGAAGTCGATGATCCAGACCTTCAAGGCCAAGGGCACCGGCGTAATTGCCGACGTGGTGGTGAACCACCGTGGCAACCTGTCCAACTGGGTGGATTTCCCCACCGAGGTGAACCCCCTCGACGGCCAGACCTACTCGATGAGTTCCACCGACATCTGTCGTGACGACGACGGTGGCGCCACCCTGAACTGGGCCACGCAGAACGGCTACTCGCTCTCGGCCAACAACGACACCGGTGAGGGATGGGGCGGCATGCGCGACCTCGACCACAAGAGCGCCAACGTGCAAGCCAACGTGAACGCCTACCTGAAATACCTGCGCGAGTATCTCGGATACACGGGATTCCGCTACGACATGGTGAAAGGCTACAGCGGCTCATACACCGGTCAGTACAACAGCAACTGCGGTGTGGAATACTCGGTGGGCGAATGCTGGGACGGCACGAGCACCATCCGCCGCTGGATAGATGCCACGAAGGTGAACGACGTGATACAGAGCGCCGCCTTCGACTTCCAGTTCCGCTACACCGTGCGCAACGCCATCAACCGCAACGACTGGACCTATCTGGGCAAGCAGAACGATGGCAGCTGGCCACTGATGAGCAACAACTACGAGAATGGTGGCTACCGCCGCTATGCCGTGACCTTCGTGGAGAACCACGACACCGAGCGCCGCGCCAACGCCGGCCAGGACCCCATCGTGCGCGACACGCTGGCCGCCAATGCCTACCTGCTGGCCATGCCCGGCACCCCCTGTGTGTTCATGACTCACTGGATGGCCTGCAAGAAAGACATCAAGATGATGATCAACGCCCGCCAGGCCGCCGGCATCCAAAGCATGAGCACCTATGCCAACCAGGCCAACAACACCAACTACTACGCCGTGCGCGTGACCGGCGACAAGAGCGAACTGCTGGCCGTGGTGGGCAACAACGCCACCAGCTACGAGCCCGGCACCCGTTGGCAACGCATCCTCTCGGGCTACCACTATGCCTACTTCCTGGCCAAGACCGCCGAACTGGCATGGGTCGACCTGCCCTCGGGCGAGTATGACGGGGCACAGAGCGCCACCCTCACCGCCGTGAGCGAGGACGAGGGCGCCCAGCTCGTCTACACCACCGACGGCAGCGAGCCAACCGCCCAGAGCACCCGTGTGGCCAGCGGCACCACCATCACCATTCCCACTGGCACCACCACGCTGAAGGTGGGTCTGCTGAAAGGCGGCAACGTGAGCAGCATCATCACCCGTGAGTACATCGTCTCGACCTTCGAGCCCTATGCCATCGACATCTACGTGAACACCGACGCCGTGGGCTGGAGCAGCGTGAACTTCTGGACATGGGGTGGCGACGGCACACACTCGCCCTCCAACAGCTCATGGCCCGGCGACAAGGTGACCACCACCGTGAGTGCCGAGGGCAAGAACTGGTTCAAGAAGTCGTACACCATCAACAGTGCCACCGACGAGGTGAACTTCGTGTTCAGCACCAACAACGGCAGTCCGCAGACCGTAGATATCGTGGGCATCAACCAGACCACCTTCTTCGAGGTCTCGACGGCCACCGAGGGTGGCAAGAACCTGGTGAACCAGGTGGAGACGGGCATCGCTCAGCCCACCCTGGCCACAGGCGAGGGCAGTGCCGACATCTACAGCATCGACGGCCGCCTGATACGCCGCGGCACACCGGGCACCAGCCTCAGCGAGTCGACACAAGGTCTTCCGGCCGGCCTCTACATCATGGGCCACAAGAAGGTTGTGGTGAGATAGCATACACTACAGAAAGCATAGAAAATGGGGGTGCCAACGTGATGGCACCCCCATTTCATCTCAGCAAATAGTAACTCAAAAATTTGCATATCTCTTGAGAAAGCCGTATTTTCGCAGTCGGAAAAACCATCAACCTAAAAACTGAACATGAGAAAACTGCTGACCCTCATCCTGTGTGTCGTCGCCATGCCTATGCTGGCCGACGGCAAATATTTCGGCGGCGACATATCGCTGCTGCCCTCCTACGTGTCGCATGGCGCGAAATACCTCGCCACCGACGGCACGCCCATCGACGCCCCCCTACCCTATTTCGGCGAGCAGGGCATGAACGCCATGCGCGTGCGCCTCTTCGTCAATCCCGAGAACGCTCCCTCCGACCACAAGGGACAGGGCGTGGTGCAAGACCTGGAATACGTGAAGGCACTGGGCAAGCAAATCAAGGATGCCGGCATGGCCCTGATGCTCGATTTCCACTACTCCGACACCTGGGCCGACCCCGTGAAACAATGGACACCACAAGCCTGGGCCGACCTGAACGACGACCAACTCTACGACAAGATCTATACGTATACCAAGGATGTGCTGCAGCAAATGAAAGCCGCCGGAGCCACCCCCGACTTCATCCAGACGGGCAATGAAATCAGTTATGGCATGCTCTGGGGCCGCTCTACCGACCCCACATCGCAGCTGAAGAAGGTATACACCAACAGCGACGCCAACTGGCCCCGCTTCACCACTCTGCTGAAGCGTGCCATCGAGGCATGCCGCGAGGAATGTCCCAATGCCCAGGTAGTGATCCACACCGAGCGCGTGGCCAACGTCAACGTGCTCAAAGCCTTCTACCAGAAGATGAAGGACTACTCCGTGGATTACGACATCATCGGTCTGTCGTACTACCCCTACTACCACGGCACGCTCAACACCCTGAACAACGCGCTGACCCAGATGGAGAGCAACTGCCCTGACAAGAAAATCATGATTGTGGAGGTGGGCTACTACCACGACTGGCAACCCTCTGGCGTCGACTACGACCTCTCGGCCACCTACCCCATCAACGGCGAGGGACAAAAAGCCTTCACCCTGGCTCTCATCGACATCCTCAACAACCACGCCAACGTGAACGGCATGTTCTGGTGGTTCATGGAAGCCAATGAGTATGGACTTGACTGGAACACCCAACGCGTGACCGACAACTGGTATAACGCCGGCCTCTTCGACAACCAGACGGGAAAAGCCGAGCCGGCCCTCTACGTGCTCAAGAACTTCATGAACGAGAGCGTGGGCATAACAGAATATCCAAAGGTTCCTATGCCGGTGGGAGATGCATACAGCCTGGATGGCCGACGTATCTACACCTCTGTGAAGAACCTGCCTCCGGGCATCTACATCATCAACGGAAAGAAAAGCGTGGTAAGGTAATCCCTACCACGCTTTTCTTATTTCTTGAAGTGTCGCATTCGCTCAACTTCTGTAACTTCTGAACTCCTCTCAACTTGCTAAAGTTGAGTTATTTCTTTTGACACTCCGCCATCAGATTTTCTCCACTTTCAACGTCTGGTCACAGTAGTCGACCACGGCCGGGCGGTGGGTGATGAAGATGACGGTCTTGTCGTGCTTCTCAAGAATGTTCTGTAGCAGTTGGCGCTCCGTATCGGGGTCGAGGGCACTCGTGGCCTCGTCGAAAAGCATAATCGACCTGTCGCGCAGCAACGCACGGGCTATGGCGATGCGCTGGGCCTGTCCCTCACTCAGTCCGCCACCCGACTCCGAGCAAATGGTCTCGAGTCCTTCGGGCAAATCGAGCACGAAGTCTGCACAACTCATATGGAGTGCCTCTTTCATCTCCTCGTCGGTGGCATCGAGCTTGCCCAGACGCAGGTTGTCGCGGATGGTACCGCTGAGCAAGGTGTTGCCCTGAGGCACATAGACGAAGTTGCAGCGCATACGCGGGGTGAGCGTCTTATGGATGTGGTCGTTGTAGATTTCCACCTTGCCCTGCTGCGGTTTCATCAGCGCAAGAATCATCCTCACGAGCGTGGTCTTTCCAGCACCTGTCTCGCCCAGGATGGCCGTGCAACTGCCGGGTTTGAAATCGAACGACAGGTTGTCGATCACATTACCACCACTGTCCTCATAGGCATAGCACACATCCGTGAGCCGTATGCCGCAAGGTGCCTTCACATAGATGGGCTTGCCCTGCTCCTCGAGCGGGTTCTCCTCCAGTTCCATCAAGCGCTCGGCGGCAGTGAACACATACACGAACTGTGGCACCAAGCGGGTGAGGTTCCTGGCAGGATATTGCACGCGGTTGACGAGTTGGAGGAAAGCCGTCATACCGCCAAAGGTGAGCGTATGGTTGGAGAGCCGGATGGCCGACCATAGGAAAGCGATAAGGTATCCCAGTGAGAATCCGAAGTTGAGAATGAAGTTGGCTATCACCGAGAACCAAGTGCGTTTCACCACTTTCTGGCGCAATTCGCTCTGCGTATCCTCCAGTTTGTCGACCATAGCGTCGTCGCTCTCCATGATTTTGATGAGCATACGGTTCTGCACCGTCTCAGTGAGCACGCTCTGCACCTTACTGTCGGAGGTTCTCACCTCCTTGGAGAGATACCGCATCTTCTTCATATACACCCTGCTGAGCAACACCACGATGGGCACCATGCCCACGATGACGAGCGAGAGCATCCTGTCGAGCAAGAAGAGATAGCCGAAAGAGCCGATGAACAAGGCCAAGGTAGACACCGAAGAGGGGAGCGTCTCGGTGAGGAAGTTGATGACGTGGTTGACATCCGTCTCCAGTCGGTTGATCACGTCGCCGCTGTGCCGTTTCTCCTTGCTGTGCCATTCCGACTTGAGCAATCTGTCGAGCATGGCCTGCTGCATGCGGTTGCGCGCCTTGATGCCCAGGATGTTCCTTATCCACACGCTCGAGATGTTGATGGCAAAGTTGCACAGCACGAGGCCTGCCATGATGCCCACGGCACCGTAAATGGACCCCTGTTTCACATGCGAGGCGATATCAATGGCATTCTGTAAAGCCCATACAGCCGCCAGACTCACCACTACGCCCATCAGTCCCAGCGACGCATTGAGGATGGCCTGGAACCGGTTTCCCTTCCATGCCTGCCACAGCCACCTGAGGATTTCGCCAGCAGAGTAGGCACTGTCGGGGGTAGTGAGATAATTCTTTATTCTCTTCAGCATATCTGTTCTATCTTGTGTCGGCGCCCCACATCATTTTCTCTCTGAGTGTGTGGAAGTACTTGTGGGTATTGCGCTTGATGATTTTTACGGGATAAGGGGCCTTGCGGATGGTGAGCGTGGTGCCCTCGGCACATTTCTCCGACCTTCCGTCCACGGCCACGAGGAAATTATGGTTACGGCTCTCCACACACAGGCGCACCACGGCGTCGTCGGGCACCACGATGGGGCGCACGTTAAGACTGTGCGGGGCCACCGGCGACAGGCAGAGCACCCCAGCCTGCGGGGCGATGATCGGACCACCGTTCGACAGCGAGTAGGCCGTACTCCCCGTAGGGGTGCTGACGATGAGTCCGTCGGCCTGGTAATTGACGAGATGCTCGCCGTTGATGCTCGTGCGGATGGTGATCATCGATGCGTTGTCGCGCTTGAGCACTGCGATGTCGTTGAGTGCGAAAGGACAACCCGCGAGCTGGCTCACGCCCTCGGTCTCGACCATGATGGCCACATGCTCCTCAATCTTGTACTGTCCGGCATAGACGGCCAAGAGGGCATGCTCAATCTCGGAGGGGCCCACGTCGGCAAGGAAGCCCAGCCGGCCCATGTTCACACCCATGATGGGGATGCACTTGGTGCCCACTCGGCTTGCCGCCTTGAGGAACGTGCCGTCGCCACCCATGGAGATGACATAGTCGGCCTCGAAGTCATCGCCCTCGAACACCCTGTCGACCTTGACGTCGATGTGCAGGCCGTCGGTGAGGAAGGTATAGAACTCTCTGTCGATACACACCTCGGCTTTTCTCTCGTAGAGGAAAGAGAGGATTTTCTGTATCGAAACCGATTTCTTGGCCTGATAGATGTTTCCGAAGATGGCGAATCTCAGTTTTTTTACTGACATGGCATTGATAATTAGGCTGCAAAAATACATCATTTTCGCTGAAAAAGGACTAAAGAATGTTGTAAAAGTGTGAAGCATGGACTATTTTTGGTTTTTTTTCACTATTTTTGCCCATTGGTATTCGACGTTCAAAATATCAAATCCTTTTACTATATGGCAAGAATATACGTTTTCCTGGCCAATGGTTTCGAAGAGATGGAAGCCCTGGCCCCTGTCGACATCCTGCGCCGAGGCGGTCAAGAAGTGAGTACGGTGAGCGTGAGCGGCACGCTGTGGGTAGAATCGTCGCATGGCATCACGGTGAAGGCCGACATGCTCTTCGACGAGTGCGACCTGGCCAGTGCCGACATGCTGTTGCTGCCTGGTGGCATGCCCGGTTCGGTGAACCTCAACAGCCATGAGGGCCTGCGCCTGGCCTTGCTGTCGCATGCCGAGCGAGGCGGACGCATCGGGGCCATCTGCGCCGCCCCGATGGTGCTGGGCAGTCTCGGACTGCTGAAAGGCCGCCGTGCCACCTGCTCTCCCGGTTTCGAGGTCTATCTCGATGGTGCCGAATACACCAAGGAACTGGTCACCGTTGACGGCAACATCATCACCGGCGAGGGACCTGGAGCCTCCATGCCCTATGCCTACAAGATTCTCTCTTTCTTCGTCGACGATGATGCCGTGAAGGCGTTGCAGAAGAAGATGCAGTATACGCACCTGATGGAATGCAAGCCCCTGTAGATGTACGACCTGCTGAGCCAAGACATCAAGTTTGCCCCCGGAGTGGGTCCGAAGCGCAAGGAACTACTGAGCAAGGAACTGGGCATTGAGACCTTCGGGCAACTGCTGGAATACTATCCCTACAAATACGTAGACCGACGTAGGATATACCGTTCCAACGAGTTGCTCGAGAGCATGTCGTTTATCCAGTTGAAAGGCCGCATCCTGAGTTTCGAGACCTTCGACAACGGCAAGCGCAAGAAGCGGCTGGTGGGCCACTTCGGCGACGGCTATGGCGTGGTAGACCTGGTGTGGTTTGCCGGTGTGCAGTATGTGCTCAAGCAATACAACGTGGACGAAGAGTACATTGTCTTCGGGCGCCCCTCGTTCTTCAACGGACGATTCCAGATTACCCATCCCGAGATAGAGCCGGCCGCCAGCGCCCAGTTGTCGCAAATGGGCATGCACCCCCATTACCACACCACGGAGCGGATGAAGAAGTCGGGG
>Ga0256407_10014915_pt1 | contig 10118 bp, 5 predicted proteins | sample RumenRJG_04DNA_FD_193489 | JGI IMG/M metagenome (GOLD analysis project Ga0256407, IMG submission 193489) | Bovine rumen microbial communities from Lethbridge, Alberta, Canada - RJG_04 | ecosystem: Host-associated > Mammals > Digestive system > Stomach > Rumen | place: Canada: Alberta | collected... | reverse complement strand
AGAACACTTCAGGACGACTCCATTCTAGAACGCGTGCCGGAGCATCGGAAATTGTGTCGAAACTTGTGTTCGCATCCACGACATTTACCATATACCTTGCAGTGTCAAACTTCTCACTTTCCGTATGGGAAACAGCGGAAAGGGAAAACAGTGCGGCAAGAAACAGTAGACAGTTCTTCATCTAGAATATACCTCCGTATTAACAGGCTTCACTTGTTCGGCCCCCACATTGACAAAATCTGAATCATCTCCATTACCAGAACCATTGTGCAGTCCCTTGACGGCGCCACAGGGGATGTCGTACCCAAGGCTTGACCATCGTGCACTACAGCCATGCATCAATAACGTCTTGATCGCGAAGCGACGCGTATCGGTCGATTCGGCGAATCCACGCCCAGATCCCGCACACCAATCGACCGCGACATTCGCGAACATGTCCGACGCAACTGTACTGCCAGCGTTTGACAACATAATGGAGGGGCCGCCATCGTCAGAAGGCTTGTCACAATAGCAGTCTTGCAGTCCAAGCGCATGGCCAAGTTCATGTGCAAGAACACACGACGGGCTTTCCTTTGTTATTGCGATTCCATATTCTGTCCACAAGGCAAGTGCCTTAGTCCCATGAAATTTCCCCAAGAAATACACTTCAATACAGTCTCCTGCTGAATACGAATCAAGCAGACTCCTAAACGAGCCCGTGAGTCTCTCGATGCCAATTATGGGGATTTTGTATATTGGCTCTATGCCCCAGTCCTCCGCAATTCCGACATTTTGAGTTGTTGAAACAAGGTAGAACTTGATTCCGACTTGCCGATATATCAAATTGGCAAAACCCACCTGCGCCTCGATTTCATCATTACCCCACGTCTCTTCATCGTCAGGTGCCGAAACCACGAATGCCTTTATCGGAATCTCACGCGGAGTGACTACCGGCAAGACGAATCGCGGCTGCAGGTCGTCACCGTTGAACCTTGCCTCCACTATAACCGTGCCGTTCGCAGCCGTCGCCCTGACAGTCGAACGCCAGCCGTTCGTCGCAACGATCTCACCAGGCCCAGACACGACACTCCATCGCACTTCAGAAGACCCGAACTGACCATTGGCAGAGACCGACAGCACCGTATCGGGATTCTCAAACACCTCATGATCTGGATCGTATATGAGCCGAGACGGATTCATTATCCCTCGTGAGGTCTCGTCACGGTCTTTCGTGATAAGCTTGCGGATTGGCTCGATGACGCAATACGACTTGACGACGCCGCGTGTCTCGCCGCTCGGCAAGGTGAATGTCGCCGTGAACGAACCACTCCCGATGTTGGGCGATGTCATGTAGAAGGCGTGCGAAGCTCCGCCGCTTTCCTCCGTCACCGACGAGAGCGAAATGCCCGAAAGCGAGGATAGCGGCTGCGTGGCGGATGCGTCCGACCAGAACAACGCGCCGTCGGAGCCCTCCCAGGATATATCGACGACGGCATTGGTCTCGACCGGGCAGATCAGCGAAACGGAAACAGGATAGACTCGCTCGGGTCTATCGCCCTCGTTGATGAAATGGACGCCTTGAACTGAAAGCGAGCAAGAAACCTGAGGAGAATCATTAGTGCCGTAGCTCACATAAAGGTAAGAAGTCAAAGACCGGTCGGCACCAAACGTGGCGGTTACGGAAAGGCTTGCAAGCCGCCAGTCGGCAAAATCAGCCGCCACTGCCGCTGTCTGCGAATTAGGCGACGCGATCGTCAATGCCTCGCTTCCTGTCCACAGGAACGATGCGGCACCTCCGCGATAGTCAAGAAGATCCGCCTGAAAAGTCACCAGACCTGCCATCGGGTCGATATGCGACACGTCGGGCGAGCCGCAGAGCCACGGTAGCCACCAAAGCCGAGCATGCCTCACGCCAGCCACGTAGTCAGTCCAGAATTCGCCGCTGTCAGGAACCCATTGACCACCGTCCACACCGCCAAAAGAGCGCAGCATCGGTGCTCCGCGCATCGTCGGAACATCATCGACCGCAGAAATAGTCACATTGCTGCTTGGCGGGAACACGGTCAAGTCGTATGCGGGGCCCTTCTCCAGCAGGAAGCCATACTCCCCTGCGTTGGTGACGGCGACGGAGAGATTGCCGACTGTCAGGAGCGTCGTTTCTGGGGGATCATCCGCGACTGTGACGGAGAGCTTGTAGAGCCCATTCGTGAGTCCTTCGCCCACCTGCGCGTCGACCCACTGCGGATAGCCGACGGCAAGAATCTCCGTCGCGTTCGTGAAGTTCGCCGTCACCCATTCGTCGTCCTGTCCGAAGCCGTTGTGAGGAAATGGAAGCTCGCGCGGCAAATACGTCGCGACGCCGTTGGTCGTGACTGACACGTCGCCGTTGCGGAAAAGCTCAAGCACGGCAGAGACGAGTTTGTTGGTGTCGCGGTTGATCGCTACGTCATCCCAGGCGAAGCGATACGAGTTGGACGGCGTTAGCTCGTAGGCGAACGACGACAGCCCTGGCACAATGGAAACTGGCCCGCCTATCGATGCGACGACGCCCGAGCCGAACGGCACCGTCCAGAGCTGCCCGAAGGAAACGACCTCGACGCCGGAGAGGTGGTTTGAGCCGAGCGGGAAGACCCAGACCTCCGCGAACGGCAGCCAAAACGAGTCCTGCCACGCTCCGCGAGCGTTCCAGTTGGCGAATCTTCGTTCTGTGCGAGTTGTCTGTGGCTGAACGAGATGCATTTCATCGGCAAGATTACCATTCGCCGACAACCCTGTCAAGCGGGAGTCGCTCCCCTGCCGCTCCACCGGAGTCACCATCTGCTGCGGCGGGAGACTGCCGACGCTGTTTGCCTTGTCGCCGCCGACAAGAATTCCGACAAGCAGGAACGAGCAGACCGCTAAGCGTCCGAACGCCGTAAGCCCGCGCCAGATCGCGAGCATCCGCGCGAAGGCAGCGCGAACCGGCCGCGAGCGCAGCGCCATCGCCGCCAGCGACACGCCAAGCCCGCACATCGCCAGCCGCATTACGACATTCTGAAACGCCTCAACCATGTCAGCTCATTCTTCCACCGCCTATCCCCTGCCCTACAACAACTCCTCCACGGCAAGCGAGGCGAACATCGTGTGTGCCAAGGACTGTCATATCCCATCGCATCTTCTCTGTTTTATGCGCTCCAATCATATTGCGATCGCACTCGCAGTCACGCGCATAGTATAGAAAAGATTTCCTACAAATTTCCTACAAAATTCCTACAGTTTTGTAGGAAATGGGGGATAAGTGGGCAAAATGCGCAGAACTACCGCGAAAAATGACGTGAAAATTTTTCTATAAATCGAAATAAATAGCATTGACAACTGCCATTTTGGATTAGAAAGAGGCTGTAATGGCAAGAGTGCCGCGATAAAACACTCATCTCAATTCAACCGCATCGTATCGTTCGCATCACAAGTGGCTGACCCCAACACGCCCGAGCAACAGTCAAGCAAAACATATCTATACGGGTCGACTCTTTTCACCTGTCGTAGATCCAATATTAAGCAGGTGACAGCTCTTTGAACACTTCTGCAGAGAAATTGGTCATGGGATTGCGTCTGAATCTATTTGCCGGATTGTTTGGACAAATGCATATTTGACTTTCCCATCTGGCGTCATGTAAAGAGAAACATCCGCATCTACCCAGGCTTTATACATTAGATCAGAAGGGCAAAGAGTTTCGTCAAGCACGGCTTTGACACGCTTCTTTGGATAAATTGAGTCTTCTGGTAACATTATTGCCCATCCTGTTCTCCGTCTGTCAATGTCACTTGCAAGAAATTGTATGTGAACGTTCTTCAAATCAATACGCATCGGCTTATCCTTGGTTGTAATAACCGACGGAGGCGGCATGTTTGTCACAACGACAGAAGGTATTTCAACACCATCTCTCCCACCGATCTTTACGGTTGTGTCCTCCCTCATCAACGCCGGTTGTAATGCCTGCACGGCACCCTTTCCGGCCTTAAGTGGATGCGGAATATTCTCGCGAATCATCCGTTCCAGCTGATCCGGAGCGATATCCAGGTCTCTTCCGGCATTGAAGATTACACTATTTGTCGCCTCGATTGCCGCACTAGCCTTTTCGTCAGGGACGAACTCGCGCACAACGTCACGAACGCAAAATGCGACAATCGCCGCAATAATAATGTTTTGCACATGCTTACTTTCCATGACTCTATTTACTCCAAATCGCTGATGAAGGATGTCGGCGGTTCGCGAAGCCTCAGCTTCGGAACCAAGAAAAATTCTGAAAATAAAATCTGTAAGTTTACTTCCATTCCTTACAGTCTCAAGGTACAGCACAGACCTCTCATGATTGTCAACTCCCAGAATTGCCACAATGGCATCACTGGCTAGTTTAGCCATGCGATTGAAGCCGGCAACACTTTCGGCGAAAACTGTGGCCGGTATGGCATCAGGATTAGAAAAGTATACACTCAAGTCAATTCGAATACTTGATCCATCCAAATGAATACCTGGGCATATCATTTCTTGTTCACTCATTCCATTTTCCTTTCTTATCTCTGAACAATTCTACAATAATCGCGCACTACACTTCCCTTTGAGCATCTTGCGCGCACTAAGGATATGACACTTCCGCATAAGTTTTACTATATATGTTACACATAGAAAACATAGGGCGCAACAGACATGATTGCCATAGTAGATTATAAAAGCGCTTACATATCCACATGTCTATCCACTAGCGACAGTTGTCTTCAAGATCATTTAATACCTTTGTCCTCCCAATGGAAATTTGTATAGTGACTTCGCTTTACACTTGTTATCTCACCTGAGATATCATTCTCCCGAAGCTTAAATATCTGATTTCTACGCAACACCACCGCACGAAACAGCTTGAGCAGCTTGTCTGGGATGCTCTCGGTTCTGCAAGACACCAACAACTGCCGCACCTTGAAGTACAGCATTTCTATCGCAGTGAACGACTGCGTCGCCTCAGCGAACTCTTCAATCATGTGTTCATACCCATCAAATCTACCGGCAGCATACAAGCTTATAAGCAAAAACCTCTTAAGGTCATTTTTTTCTTTCGACAGGACATTGACTATCGTCTTTCTAAGCAGCGGCGAGAACAGTTCCATCCTTAAAAATATCTCGCCACCAATTGTAACAACATAAGCAATAATTGACTTGAACTCACGATCTTGGGTAATCTCCTTGAAAGACTGGATCATCATCAGGTTGCAGTAGACATGAAATTCTAGTATGCTTTTTAGATATTCCTCTTTCTTCGCAGCTGATATCGTCTCAAGGTTCCGATACAAATTGTAGGCTACGGTCAACAAGGAAACAAGCCGCTCAACATATGAATGACCTAGATCGTCATAGATGTCAGCGACATGTTTCTGCGCATTACGATATTGCTCATGCCGCCTCCGATTTTCCTCAAATTCATACTGTAGCTCTTTGTACTGGTCACGCTTTCTGCGCTCCTCCTCTACCATCGTTTGCTCCTCTTCAACACTCTGTCGGTGTGACATGAATAGATATGAGATAAACTCGTCCAACTTCGAGAAGTCAAAACAAGGGTCAATCTTGTTCGAGCAAACTTTCGACAAATAATTGAAAACTTCCTCAATGACGAGCGAATCATCCCTCTTAATGGCTCCATATAGGATTAACGGGCTGGCGTTCGCAAGGATACTAACATCCGTGGATATCAAGTCTGAAATAAGCAACATGCCTCGATCAATAGCCCTTGCAACAAAGTAGTCCCTGAAGACGAAATACGAGAATCGAATCCATCGTGCATCCTCCACAAGAACAAACTTCGAATCAACAAGATTGCTCAGAATTGAATCTCGCTCATAATCCAAGTTCCGCGAATCATAATACCCATCTATCAACCGCTTGGCATCGTCAAGAGGGATTCGATCAACCCTCCGCCTATGATGCTCACACGCCAACATCATCAAAAGATCAATGTAATTTTGTTTTTTTACACCAAATCGCACTTCGGCAATGCGATCAATTAGAGATGTTATGTTGGCATGGCCATCCTCACTCCCCGCAATTGCAAACAGCGAGATAAATACACATACTATTACAGGCGTAATCGGTAGATCCGAATGCTCCAAGCAAGTCTTCAAATAGTCAATCCTCGGAGCATTGCCTGGGAATTTTTCATGCCAGAATTTTACAGCAAATTCCTCTATAGTCTTCACTCCCCACGCTTTCAGCCGAACTTTCCGAAAAGAGGAGGTCGCCTTATTGTTGAGCGCCGACTTGAACAAGAACTCACTGCTTGTCGCGACAATCAGATGCTCAGCCATTCCAAATTCAGACAATGTCTCTCGCAACACAGGCAATTCATTGCTGTCCTCCAATATTATATGGTCTATTGCTACCACCAACCCATCAACAGGGCGATTGCCAATCTTTGATCGCAAAGCTTCCTTGAAGTAGTCTGGCGCTTGTTTTTGCCGTCGTTGCACATCCTTGCAATCCACATACACAACATCATTTTCTTCTATTGCTAGTTTCTCTAGAAATATTGTCTTCCCACACTCTCTTCTCGCATAAAGTAAAACGTCCTTTTCAAGAAAAGAGCCCAGATCAATCATCGTTAACTTTTCGCATCCTTCATCCAGAGCAACCTGCTCAAGCACGGGAGGAATGTACACCGGATGTTCCAATCCCTGCATTTTCCTAAGCTGCTCACTAATCTGATCGTTTTCTACAACAGGCAAATAGGTGTAGACCCGTGGTTTCCCATCATCCGAAATAAGCGGCGCCGGGCACCGATAAGGCAATTCCGCTTTCCCGTCATCAAAACAATCAACATTCGGGACAAACTTATGTCTAGCCGCAACATACTTTCGATAATATATCGTCACCTTACAATCAAAAGGATCGATATCATAAACATTGTAGCCAAGATATTCCGCGTGCGCATCATTCGCGAATGCAGCTCCAGTTAAGAGCAACGCCGTATTATTCGGCGTCTGCCGCAAAACAGACGCATCCCTGTGCACGTGCCCCATAAGCATGATGTCAAAGTCTGATGACATTCGTTCAATTAGCTCAACTTCTGAATCATGCAACCAATTTATGTCATGATGCAAGGCCACAATCTTCAGTTGCCCCTCCTCGGTCGCCTCTCGCGCAAACTCCAACTGTTTCCTTGAGACGAACACATCTCCCTTACGCGAATCCTCAATACATGCCCACGCCGTATTGATACATGCAAAGGATATCTTCCCCAATTGAGAACGAGCATCCGTCAGGGTAATAGTACAAAACCCGTCTTGACACCTTGCCCTTGTCATAACGCCAGTAGTTGACACAAAATTCTGATAGTTGTCAAAGACCTGGGACGTAAGCACCTCACTTACAAGATTATCGGGATTCGTAATCCCCGTTTTCATCCCCTCCACCGCTATCTTAATTGATGCTGTTGCCGATTCCCGATGGACGTCATGATTCCCAGGCACAACTATAAACTTCTTCTTCCCAACATGCGCGGCAGCACTTATACGAGGTATTATCTTCTCTGAAATAACCTTGAACTGCTTAGCTTCACCAGAAAAAGTCAAATCTCCTGTAATAACAACGAAATTTGCGCCTTGAAAATTATCCGCGATATCTTTGATCATGGCTTTGATCTCGTCGTCCAATGAAGCCCCCCATTCGCCGACATGAAGATCACTAAGATGAATGATTCGAACACTACCTCTTTTTTTCTCTATCATAATTCACTCCGCATCGTTATCGTTGTGGCCGCACTCGCAGTCACGCGCAGGAGTATAGAAAACAATTCCTACAAATTTCCTACAAAATTCCTACAATTTTGTAGGAAATGGGGGATAAGTGGGCAAAATGCGCGGAATTGCCGCGAAAAATAGCGTGAAAAATTTTCTCTAAATCGCAATAAATGGCATTGACAACTGCCATTTTGGATTAGTCAGAGGGGGCGCGGCAAGTGTGCCGCTATACCGTCAAACCTCGTCCGTCAACTTATGAAGCTCCGCGCGGATGCGCTCGGCCTCTTCCTCGTCTCCATGCATGACGGCATACTCAAGCAAGGCGTCAAGTCGCTTGATTGCCTCAATCGTATCGTCTCTCTGCGGCATCGCCATTGTCTCTACTCCACCAATGGGGTCCCTTTGTAGGCCATGAACTATTTCACTCTGTTCTTCCTTTGCGCCGGCACAGTAGACTTTACCTTGTTTTCCCTCTTCAAGAACGCTGTCACCTGTGACTTCTCCGGCAACTGCAACTGATATTTCGAGACGAAGAGTTTAGGATCGATAAAGGTGTTCACGTATTCCATCGTTTCATCACCGACTGCCGTACAAAGCAATATCCCAACAGGTGGATTGTCGTCGGGCTGCATCATGTGCTTGCGATAATAGGCCATATATATGCCAAGTTGAGATGCGTCCGCATGATTGAACTTCTTAGCCTTGAGTTCAATCAGCACATGGCATTTCAGAATTCGGTGATAGAACACAAGATCGATACGTTCATACGAATCATCAATAAGAATCTTCTTCTGGCGAGCCTCAAAGCACATGCCGGTCCCCATCTCAAGGATGAACTCCTTAAGATGGCCAATAATACCATTCTCCAAATCCTTTTCTTCCCACACATCCTGTGGCTTGAGATTCAGGAACTCCAACACGTTCTCGGTCTTGATAAATCCTGCCACGTCCAGTTTCTCCGCCTTGACGTGCGTTATCTGGGAAAGCTTGTGCGGATTCTTGCTCCAGCCGCTACGCGCATAATACAAGCTCCCTATCTGACGTTGCAATTCGCGAACACTCCAAGTACCCCGAATCGCCTCGAATGCGTAAAATGTCCGCTGCAGATCGTCATCAAGCCGAACCAACTCACGAATATGTGAATAAGACAGGCGGTTGAACAACGCTTCGGCGGATATTCGAATCTCGTCACCATATTCCACCAGTAATCCGTTCGGCGAAGATTGGCTACACGCTGTGTAGCTTTTGTCCGGCAACGCCAAAGTCGGGGCGTCCACCAAAAGGCTACACGCCGTGTAGCCTTTTCCAAAACGCTCGCGTAAATAGGCCGCAACTTCAAGTCCCACTTCAGGGTAAACCTTGTAGAAGGCGCGATAATTCTTCAAACTCGGCAAGGCGAAATTGGAGTTGTTCAGACGCGCCGCCAGTTTCTTCAACAAACCTGCGCCGTATTTCGCGCGGTCAGCGCCATGCTGTTCGTACTCGACGATGTAGTAGCCCGTGAGCCACGCACGTGTCGTCACGCTACGGTTGATGACCACGAGCGCATCCTGCTGCAACGCATCCGACGTCGCCTGAATACGCCCGACCAGGACTTCAAAATCCGTTTTCACATCTTTCTTCTTCGCTTTCATTTCTTTGCTCCTCCTGCTTTCCGATTCGCGTTGCCGCAGCCACGGCGCATTGCATGCAGACAACGGATGACAGGCGCGTTCACCGCCTCCCATGCGCATCTTGACCTTGTCTTTCCCGTTGGCATATCCGCTCCTTCCGCTCGCACTGAAATTATATCATACCTCGCTTCATCATCAATTCAACACACCACCAATCTATCTGTCGGCCTTTTTAGCGTCTCCGTCTGCACCACCCTTCTTCTCTGCAATCAATCCCTTGCCAACAAGAAATTGTATAAACGATTTGTTCAACGCCGTCGGGGACAGCTTTTCTCGGCTTTTTGCATCCAGAATCGTATTGTATGGTTCTTTCATCTTGGAAAGCATGGTCTTAACCTTCGCAGCATCTGGATCAAGTCGCTGTAAGATCAAGACTTGTAAATCCGACTGCGCAAGATACGGGAAGACACATTCAAGCACAGTTGTCGAGAACTTCGTATAATTTGCCTCCGCCAAGAAAGTTGCTACCGCCTTTGCAACAGCCGCATTAGATACACACTCCTCAAACTTGTGCAGCACATCACATTTCTGATCATCCAAGAAACGATTACTCGTAAAGATGCGTATCAAATCCTTTTGAAGCATTTTTAAGGAATTGGTCTTACATGCTTGAACGAACTCATCGGGACACGCTTCCGCCAGCTCCATATGGCCTTCCTTGCCTGCTTTCTTAAGTTGCTCATACAATCCTGTGGTGAATTTGAT
>Ga0256407_10014909_pt1 | contig 10125 bp, 10 predicted proteins | sample RumenRJG_04DNA_FD_193489 | JGI IMG/M metagenome (GOLD analysis project Ga0256407, IMG submission 193489) | Bovine rumen microbial communities from Lethbridge, Alberta, Canada - RJG_04 | ecosystem: Host-associated > Mammals > Digestive system > Stomach > Rumen | place: Canada: Alberta... | reverse complement strand
TTTTTGTTGTTTATTAATTCTATGAATATACTACTGTTTTTGCTCCTCCTATTCTTTCTCAGAGAGAGCTGTAACTGAGAGTTGAACTCAGGACCTCTTCCTTACCAAGGAAGTGCTCTACCACTGAGCTATTACAGCAATTTGTATAGAGCGGAAAACGGGGCTCAAACCCGCGACCCCCAGCTTGGAAGGCTAGTGCTCTATCAACTGAGCTATTTCCGCAAAAACGTTTTGCTCTTGAGAGTGGGAGGTGATGGATTCGAACCACCGAAGTCGAAAGACAACAGATTTACAGTCTGCCCCATTTGGCCGCTCTGGAAACCTCCCAAAATTTGGCTGTTGGCTGTTGGCTGTTAGCCGTTAGCGATTAGCCTTTTTCCGACTAGCGTGTGCTTTCGCGCCGCCTATCCTTGAGCCTCTTGTCGGATTCGAACCAACGACCCCGAGATTACAAATCACGTGCTCTGGCCAACTGAGCTAAAGAGGCTTTTCTTAGCAGCCGCTCTCGTTTCAGATTTACGACCTGTCGGAAAACGGCTGCAAAGTTACGACTTATTTTCGAAATACCAAAACTTTTTCGATGTTTTTTTAGTATTTTCTCAATTTTTCCTTGTTTTTCTGCAGTTGCACCTTCAGCGAGTCCACACAGAGGTCGATACCTTCCTCAAATGTGTCGTTCACCTTTTCTACGTGGAATGTATTTCCAGGCACTGTCACAGTGATGCTCGTTTCTTTATTTTGAGCCGTAGCAGGTTTCACAACCTTCAATTGCACCTCTACTTTCTGAATATCTTCGTACGTTTTTTCTAACTTGGCGACCTTCTTCTCGATGAACGCCTCTAACTTCTCGGTAGCGTCGAAATGAATCGACTGAATCTTAATTTCCATAGTTACCTCCAATTTTTAAAAGTTAAACTATAAAGGTCAGCCCCTTGGATGGGCTTCTTTGTAAACTCGTTTCAACTGGTCGAACGTCGTATGCGTGTAGATCTCTGTTGTCTCCAGGCTTTCGTGCCCCAGCAGTTGTCTGACACTCTCCAGTCCTGCGTCATGGTTGAGCAGCGCTGTGGCGAAACTGTGCCTTAGCACGTGAGGCGACCGCTTCTTCAACATCGTGACCCCTCCCAGTTTGCTGCGAACTATCAGATAGACCTCTTCTGCCGCTATGCGGTTTCCCCGTTTTGTAAGGAACAGGGCCTCCGAGTTTCTTTCGATAGTCTCATCGCGTAGTGCGATATACTTCTGCAACTGATCCCTGAGTTCCTCTCCGAAGGGGATGATGCGTTGTTTGTTACGCTTACCGGTCACCTTCAGTTGACAGGCTTCCAGGTCTACATCCTGATCGTTCAGTCCAGTCAGTTCGCTTCGTCGCAGTCCCGCTTCATAGAGTAATATAATAATGGTACGCGCACGTACATCTTTATATTCTTCACCCCATTCTGTCTCGTCGAGGAGTTTATCCATCTCGCTCTCCTTCACAAACTGAGGCAGCGGTTTCTGCTTCTTGGGCCCCTGCACGCAATATGCAGGATCCTTCTCAACCAGTTTTCTGGCAAGTGCAAACTTATAGAAAGAACGGATGGCGGCCAAATCCGCATTGACGGCAGTAGCCTTGTAGCCCTTGTCCATCAGCGATTCCATCCACGCTCGGATGATGTCGGCGTCAACCGTCTCCCATGTCTGTCCCTCGCACTGTTCTTCGAAGAAGGCCTGAAACAGCCGGAGGCTCTTTCCGTACCGTTCTATCGTCAGTTCGCTGCGGTTTCTCTCGTAGCGCAGATAACTCAGAAACTGGTCAATCATGGGCGTTGCTCACTGGAATTGTTCTATTCGGCAACGAATTTACGGAAAATTTTCGAAACTACCAAATAATTCCGAGTACTTTAGTACTTTTTTAGTTTTCCTCGGCTGTACGGAGTTGCTGTACGTAAACGGCATGCTCCATCTTCAGGCGCTTCAAGACAGAAGGTTTGTCGAATTGTTGACGACGACGCAGTTCCTTCACCACACCTGTCTTTTCAAACTTTCTCTTAAACTTCTTGAGGGCCTTTTCGATGTTCTCGCCTTCTTTTACCGGTACAATAATCATACTGTTTTTTGATTTTAAATTGTTTAAATTGTTATACATTAGTGCATAGTTCGGGCATAGCGCACACGAAATGCGGCTGCAAAGGTACAACCTTTTCGCCAAATAGCCAAGTTTTTGGCCATCTTTTTGCTATTTAGGACCTTTTTTGGTCCCTTTTTCGTCTCTTTTCCTATGATTCTTGTAGCAGTTCCGTCAATGTTGCCTCCAGTTCTTCCGCTGAAAGACGAAGGTTGAAACTGCCGTTTCGGGCTATCGAGATGCCACCCGTCTCCTCCGACACAACGATGCAAAGTGCATCACTCTCCTGCGACATGCCCAAGGCAGCACGATGGCGCAAGCCGAGTTCCTTAGGTATGTCCAGATCGTGGCTCACGGGCAATATGCATCCGGCAGACTTGATGCGACGTTTGCTGATAACCACAGCACCGTCGTGGAGTGGAGAATTCTTGAAGAAGATATTCTCTATCAGACGTTGACTGATAGCCGCATCGATGACCTCGCCCGTATTCACGATGTCGTCGAGGGGCACGTTGCGTTCGATGACGATGAGTGCCCCCACCCTGCCCTTCGACATCGACATGGCTGCCATCACAATGGGCATGATGACGTCCTTCTGGGCAGCATCGTCACTATTCTCCGAACGATGGAGCGAGAAGAACTTAGCCAGGGTGCGCACGCGGCGATGGGCTCCCAGATCATAGAGGAACTTGCGTATGTCTTCCTGGAAAATAACGATGATGGCGATGAAACCCACCGACACCAGTTTGTCGAGGATGGAGCCCAGCAGTCGCATCTCTAGCACCTGCGACACAAAGACCCAGAAGACGATGAAGATGATGATGCCCACAAACACGTTCATCGAGCGTGACTCATGCATCACCCTGTAGATATAGTACAACATCACTGCCACGAGCAGGATGTCGATGAAGTCTTTCAGTCCAAACTCTATCATGGTCGGTCGTTCATCATATTGACTATTTTCACGCACTCCACAGCCTCCCTCACATCGTGCACCCTCAGGATGCTCGCCCCCTTCATCAGGGCAACGGTGTTCAGAGCCGTCGTACCGTTAAGAGCCTCTGCAGGCGACATGTCCAGCAGGCGGTATATCATCGACTTGCGCGAGATACCCACCAGCACAGGCAGGTCCATCACCTGAAGACACTCCAACTGGTTCATGATCTCGTAGTTCTGCTCCAGCGTCTTGCCGAAGCCGAAGCCTGGATCCAGTATGATGTCTTTCTGTCCCAGGTCGCGCAGCATCTGCACCTTCTGGGCAAAGGCCAGCAGCGTCTCACGGAGTGTGGGCTGTACAGACATTAATATATAAGGTACGCCCAAACGTGCCACCATGCGGAACATCAGCGGTGCCTCGCCCTCGCTGACGTCGTTGACGATATCGGCACCAAATTCCTCCACCGCCATCCGCGCCACATCCGGCCTGAACGTGTCGATGCTCACGGCTGCCTCCGGCTGCTCACGACGCACCACGGCAAGTGCCGCCCTCATCCGGGCCATCTCCTCCTGCTCCGGCACCTCCGTGGCACCTGGCCTCGTCGAATAGGCACCCACATCGATCATCTTGCCGCCCTGCGCCACTATCTCGTTCGCCCGTTCGGCTATCTCATGTTCCGTCTGCCGCCTGCTGCCTGCAAAGAACGAGTCTGGCGTGGCATTCAGTATGCCCATCACCACCGGCTCACTCAAGTCCATCAGTCGTCCCTTGATATTCAGCGTATATTGCATCTTCACTTTCTTTTGCCTGCAAATTTAGCCATTTATTTCCAATTATCAGCAACAAAACGGAAAAAACTGCACAAAAGTGGTATTTCCTGCCTTCTTTGACGACAGGCACTCCGAAATCATCAGCATATTCTTCGACGCATTCTTGGCTATTTGGAAAATAATTCATACTTTTGCACTCAGAAAAGTGACTACGACTATGGACATCAAGGAACTATACAAACTGTACCAGCAACATCCGTGCATCACGACGGACTCGCGCGACTGCCCCGAAGGGAGCATTTTCCTCGCCTTGAAAGGCGAAAAGTTCAATGGCAATCTGTATGCTCTTCAGGCTGTGGAAAAGGGCTGCGCCTACGCCATTATCGATGAAGAAAGCGAAGAAGTAAAAGCGAAGAGTGAAGAATTGGCTGCCACCCTCCATTACAATCCGATTATCAAGGTCTCCGACACGTTGCAGACCTACAAGGACCTGGCACGCGAGCACCGCCGCCAGTTCAACATCCCCGTCATCGGCATCACCGGCACCAACGGCAAGACCACTACGAAGGAACTCATCAAGGCCGTGCTCTCCGAGAAATACAACGTGCTGGCCACGGAAGGCAACTTCAACAACGACGTGGGCGTGCCGAAGACGCTCTTCCGCCTGACCAAGGAGCACGAGATAGCCATCATCGAGATGGGAGCCAGCCATCCTGGCGACATCAAGACGCTAGTGGAGACAGCTGAGCCGACATGCGGATTAATCACCAACGTAGGACGCGCCCACCTGCAGGGCTTCGGCTCGTTCGAGGGGGTGGTGAAGACCAAGGGTGAACTCTACGACTTCCTGCGAGGACGCGAGGACGGACTGGTGTTCATCAATGCCGACAACGACTACCTGGTGGACATGCTCACCGACGAGATGTGGTGCACCCCCTACTCCACCGACCCTGAGAAGCAGTACTCGTGCATCTCGGGCGAGGTCATCGCCTGCGACCCGCTGCTGAAATTCCGCTGGCGCAAGCCGCTGTCCGAACTGGAGGAGACGGGAGCCTCGCAGAAGTGGCACAAGGTACAGACGAACCTGATAGGTGCCTACAACATAGACAACCTGCTGGCAGCCATCGCCGTCGGCATCAACTTCGGCGTAGACCGCAAGCAGATATGCCACGCCCTGGAGAACTACGTGCCCACGAACAACCGCTCGCAACTGGTCAATACAGGCCACAACCGCCTTATCGTCGATGCCTATAACGCCAACCCGTCGAGCATGGCGGCTGCCCTGGAGAACTTCCAGATGGTGGAGGTCCTACAAGGCGAGACGAAGATGGCCATACTGGGTGACATGCGCGAACTGGGAGAGGTCAGCGAAGAGGAGCACCAGAAGACTGTCGACCTGCTGGCCGCCTCGAGTATGGAGAATGTTTGGCTGGTGGGCGAGGAGTTCGGCAAGACACGCTGCAACTTCCGTAAGTTCAAGGACGTGGAAGAGGTCAAGGCCGAGATTCAGAAAGCACGACCAGAGGGACACCTCATTCTCATCAAAGGCTCCAACGGCACCAAACTGTACCAACTGCCAGAACTGCTTTGAACGCAAGAAAGGTATTCAGGCCAAGACCACGCTTTTTCGTTACACTCGCAAATTTTTCAAGAAAAACTTGTGGAATATCAGAAAATGTTGTACCTTTGCAGCCGGTTTCATCAAAAACCGGCTGCGATTATGGGCTGCACCATAATAGCACAGAAAAAAAAATCGGGATGTAGCGCAGTTGGTAGCGCACTACGTTCGGGACGTAGGGGTCGGGCGTTCGAGTCGCCTCATCCCGACTGAAAGTGGTCAATCTTGACCACTTTTTTTCATGCCTCTATCACAACCTTACGCCCAAGGAGACCTGCAAATAGGTGTCGACGATGCGGACCCTGTTCTCGTCCTTCTTATAAGAGAAGTTGTTGAACTGCCCCTGGGCACCTATGAACCAGTTCTTCCAGTTGTAAGCAATACCGAATCGCAGGTCGACATTGACATTGAACATGCTGTAGGTCGTCTCTGCAGGCATGTCCCAATAGTCCAAATACTCGCCTACGTTATCAATCTCTGCATCTTCGATAAACAGAAGTGACTTGTGCGTCTTTCCGTTCTCCCAAGTCTTCGTCTCGCGGTTCCATGAGCCGTAGTCGTCCACGTCATCCTCGGTGGACAAGTCGTAGTTGAAGTCATACTTATAGGCCTTCACGCGGTTATAGACGCTGATGGTAGGCATGGCCATCGCGTTGATAACCAGGCCTCGGCAGGGCACGAAGTTGTAGCCGTAGCCGAAGCCGATGTTGGCTTGGTGCACCTTGATGCGATGCACGCCGTGTCCGAGCATCATGAAGAAGCCATTGGCGACGTCGGAGTAGTCGAACGACGACTGATACCACGTGGCACCAAGCAGGAACGATCCTGCGGAGCGACGCTGGATGACCGACTGGTTGTAGGCGGCAGCCTGGGAGTAACGGCGCCCGTTGAACACATAGTATCCGTTGACATAGACGGAGCGTATCCATACAGGCGACTGCACCAGTCCTGTCGTGTCAACCGTAGATTCACGATTATCGAAATTATGTTCGTAAGTAGTACCAGTAAGTTGTGCCTTGCTCGTATTGAAGCGTCTCAACCTGAAGTTGAATCCATATCTTGCACCCGTACTGCTGATGGAGAAATAGCGCCCTGAATTGTTATTGAGCGACTGGGAAAAGGAGATGCCAGTACCACGATAGCCCACCCAGATGCCAATGGAAGAGCCCATTGGCGGTTCGAAGAGCAGTTTCCACTCCGTCGACTCATTGTATGTCGGGTCAAAGAAGATATCACTGTATTCCACGTCGACATCATGATTCTTGTTTCTGAAAATGACCCTCCACGGCTTTTCCGGCACCTCAATGAAGTTCGGGTCGACGCTTGACTTGGCTCTCTTGTCCAGGAATGCCTGCACCTGATGAATACGGTCCATCAGCGTATGTTTCTTCTTGACACTATCCACCACCATCGTGTCAGAAGGCATCGCTTCCTGTCCTGCTGCATTCAGGGCTAACAGCAGACTGCAAAACACTATCTTTATTTTTCCTATCATATCACTCCCACTTTTACTCCCGTTTTTACTCCCATTTTTACTCCGGCTTCTACTCCCACTTCTACTCCCGCTTCTACTCCCGCTTTTACTCCCGTTTTTACTCCGTATAATCCACATACGGTGCCAGGCGGCGGATCACCTCTTCAGGGAAGTCGCGCGAGCCACGCAGTTCGCTCAGGTCGTGCAGGGGCCCGTCTGTCCGACGGCGGTCAACGATGGCCTTGGCCTGATAGAAATTGATATAGGGATGCCGCTTCAGTTGGTTGAGCGACAGCCGGTTGATCATCAGCCGCTGTGGCTGGGCATTGTCCACCACGAAGTATTTCTTGGCATCCTGCGGAAAATCATCGATTTCATCGAGTTGACTGACGCTGACGAAGCCGCCCAGCCGCTGTCGGTAGTCAGCAATCCGACGGGCGAAGTAACTGCCGATGCCAGGCACCTGTCGATAGACCGCCGTGTCGCCACAGTTCAGGTCTATGGTCTCGCCCTCGGCTATCTTCACCGGGTATTGCAAGGCAGGCGTGAGGGTGTCCCTCGTCACGTCTCGTTGTTCCTCCTCTTTCTTTACCAGTGTCGAGGCAGGCTGATAGTCGGCAGAGATGCTGATATAGGGTTCCAGTTCGCGATACTGCTTGACCGTGAGTCCATAGAGCCGTGCGAAGTCTTCTTTCTTACGATAGATGCCGCCTGCAGCCCTGTACTTATAGATGTTGCGCACCTGCCAGGGCTGCAGCCCCAGTCGCAACAGTTGGGTGCTGTCGGCTGTGTTAGGGTCGAAGGCGAAGCGCTCTGGCGAGGGACTATCCACACGGTAATAGCGCGGCGATTTATTCTCGATGGAATCAGCGTTTTCCGTCACAAGACTATCTTTCCCCGCTGGCACCGCCGTCTCTGCGGCAGGGGGCTCGTCGAACAGGAACAACGCAGCAAATACCGCCACCAGCACGGCGAGCAAGACCAGCAATACGCGGCGGTCGCTCTTGCGAAGACTAAGCACGCCCCTCCAGTTCATATCACGCCTAACTCATGAAGGAAGATGAGCAGAATGAATAGCGGACAGACAAAACGGATGGCAAAGAGATAGACGCCGAACAGACGTCCGCGAAGCGTACCGCCATTGGTAAACTCATCCTTCACCACCGTGCGTGGCACATACCACCCGAGGAACAGACAGGTGAGGAAGCCGCCCAGGGGCAGGAAGATCTGTCCCGTCAAGAAGTCGAACCAGTTGAACATCGACCTGCCGTCGAGCATCAGCCACGAACGGGTATCGCCAAACGACAGGGCACATCCCACACCGATGAAGGCACAGAGGGCAGTCACCCAGGCAGCACCCTTTTGACGGGAGATGTGAAACTCCTCATGGAAGAAGGCGGTGCTGACCTCATGGAGCGACATCAGCGATGTGAGGGCGGCCAGCGACAGCAGGGCATAGAACAGCAATGCCACCACCTCGCCTACCACGGGCATTCCCGCAAAGGCCTGCTGGAACACGTTGGGCAGGGTGATGAACACCAAGCCAGGACCGCTGTACTGCATGACGACATTGGGATCGGTGCTCGACAGCAGTTCGCCGGCCTGCGGATAGATGGAGAAGAAGGCCGGGAATATCATCAGCCCGGCCAGGATGGCTATGAGCGAGTCGATGGAGACAATCTGCACAGCCGACTTGGTGAGATGGGTGTCACGCCTGAAATAACTGGCGTATGTACACAGGCAGCCCATGCCAAGGCTGAGCGAATAGAACGCCTGTCCGAGAGCCCCCAGCAGCACGTCGCCGTCAACCTTGGAGAAGTCAGGACTGAACAGGAAACTGATGCCCTTGCCTGCGTTTGGCAACATGCACGAGGCCACGGCGATGACGACCAGCAGGATGAAGAGCAGGGGCATCATGAGTTTCGAGCCTCGCTCAATACCCTTCTGCACGCCACGCGTGATGATGAAGTGGCACAACAGGATGAACACCAGCATCCATACCACCGGTTTCCAGGGATGCGACGAGAACGTCTCGAAGTAGTTCCTCACATAGTCCGCATCGCCATGCAGATGGCCGGCCACCGAGGCATAGATATACTGCAGGCACCAGCCAGACACCACCACATAGTAGGCGGTGATCAGGAAGCCGGTGAACACGCCGAAGTAGCCTATCAGTCGCCAGGGCGTGCCATTGGCCAGTTTGGCATACGACCGCGCCGTGTTGGCCTGCGCCCTGCGTCCGATGATAAACTCGTTGAGCATACACGGTATGCCGAGCACCAGCACACACACGATGTATATCAAGATGAAGGCTGCTCCTCCATTCTGACCCGTCATATAAGGAAAGCGCCATACGTTACCCAGTCCTACGGCCGAACCTGCCGTGGCCAGTATGATGCCCAGTTTAGTCCCGAAATTCGCTCTTTCTGCCTGATTCATGCTGTAATTCTTCTGTTATCGTGTGCAAAATTAAACAATAATTATGAATTTCACGCCTGGCCGTGCTGCTTTTTTTGAAAAAGGCTTATGAATTATAAATATTTTCGTACTTTTGCACGCAAATTATAACGTCATCATGAAATTTGCCCTGCATTTTATAAAAAACTACCCCCTCTCGCTGCTATCCATAGCCCTCGTCTGGTATCTGTCCATCTGGTTCATGCCACCCAAGGAGTTGGAACTGCCCGACATCGACTTCCTGGACAAATGGACCCACTTCGTGATGTACGGAGGCATGTGCACCGTCATCTGGATAGAGTACCTGCGCCGCCATCGGCACCTCGACTGGGAAAAACTCTTCTTCTGGGCCTGGCTGATGCCTGTGCTCATGGGCGGCCTCATCGAACTGGCACAAGAATACTGCACCGCCACCCGTTCTGGCGAGTGGCTCGACTGGCTGGCCGACGCCGTTGGCGTCACCCTGGCCGTAGGAGCAGGAATGGCCCTACGGGCAATTATAAAATGTAAAAATTAACCCTCTTCCTTCCACAACTTATAAGGATTCTTTCGCAGGTGAGAGTTGTAGTAACGGCGGTCGCCTGTCACCTCTTTTTCGATGAAATCGGGCTTTTCGAACGGTTCATCCGCTGACGACAGTTCCACCTCCGCCATCACCAGCCCCTCGTTGTCACCATAGAACTCGTCCACCTCAAAGACATGCCGACCACTCTTCACCAGATACCGCGTCTTGTCGATGGTGCCCGGCTCGCACAACTGCAT
>Ga0256407_10014908_pt1 | contig 10125 bp, 5 predicted proteins | sample RumenRJG_04DNA_FD_193489 | JGI IMG/M metagenome (GOLD analysis project Ga0256407, IMG submission 193489) | Bovine rumen microbial communities from Lethbridge, Alberta, Canada - RJG_04 | ecosystem: Host-associated > Mammals > Digestive system > Stomach > Rumen | place: Canada: Alberta | collected... | reverse complement strand
TTTTAAAATAAAAGAATTTTTTTTTTTTTTTTTTTGTTTTTTTTTTTTTTAAATTTTGAATAAATTTTTTTTTAAATATATTTTTTTTATTTAATTTTTTTTAAATGTATTTATTTTTATTTAATTGAAAAATATGTATTTATTAATTCTTCATAATTAATATATTCATTTTTTTCATCTAATGCTAAAATTAAATCTTCTAATTCTTTTTTTGAAAGTGTTTCACCATTTTCAATTAAATTATCACAAAGAGATTTAATACTTATTAATTTATCTTGTCCACCTAAAATTCTAAAAGCTTCATTTAATTCATTTACAAGATCTTCATCTTTAAATTTTTTATTCATTAATTTTAAATAATCATTAAATGAAAAATATACTTTTTCTTGTTGAGTAAATGAAAAAGTTTTTCCTAATTCATCTTCAAACATTTTAATAATTTTTTTTTCATCATTTTCTTCTTGTCCAATTTCTTTTAATATTTTCCTTATATCAGTAATTGAAATTGTACCATCTTTTGATATATCTAATAAATCAAAAGCATATTTTGCTTCTTCAATTTGTGATTCATTTAAAAACTTTTTCTTTTTATTATCCATTTTAAAAAATCACTTTTTTTTTATTTTGTATTTTAATAATTTATATTAATTAAATTGTAATTTTTTTTTCTTTTAAAAATAACAAATTTTAAAATGTCAATTTCATATAATCAAAATTACCAAAATAATAATTGTATTCAATATAATCAATCAATAGATAATTTATTAAATAATCAAAATTGGTGTAATTGTCCAGATATAGTAAGATTAACAATAAGTGCTTTATATGATAATATAACATTTTTAAATAATAAAATAAATAATCTTGAATGTGATATTTTAAATAAAGTTTCAATAAATGATTTTCAAAATTGTTTAAGTACAAAAGTAGATATGAATGATCATATAAATGCAATAAATTCTCTATCAAAAAATATACAAAGTCATCCTTCAATGGATCATATTAAATTTATTGATGATGATAAAATATCAAAAAATGATTTTAATAATATTATGAAAGATTATACTTTAAATAATGATATTAAAATAAAAAATTTAATTGATTGTCCTAATTCAAATTGTTTAAATGATTTGGCTTCAAATATAAATTGTCAAATGGATAATTTAGTAAGAGAAATAAATAAAAAATTAAATTGTGTTGCTACAATAAATGATATTAAAAAAATAAATCAAGTTTTATGTACTAAAGCAAATATTTCTGATTTAAATGATTATTTAACTTCAAAAGCTGATAAAGATGAAGTTATTAATATTTTAAGAACAAAATGTGATAAAATTGATTTTGATGTTCAAATGAAAAAAAAAATTGATATAACTGAATATAATGAATTAATTAATCTTTTAAATTCAAAAGCGAATTTTGATGAACTTGAAGAAATAAAATTAAATTTAGGAAATAAAATTGAAAAAAGTTATTTAAATCCTATTATTGAAAATATTAATAATAAAGTTGAATTAAAAGATTTTAATTCTTTTATTGAATGTGAATATAAGAAATATATTGATGATAATAATAGGAAAATCAAAGATATTAATGAAGATTTTGATAGATTAATTTGTAATGTTAAAAATCAATTTAATAATATTAATTGTGTAGTTAATAAAATTGATAATGATAAAATTGGAAAATCAACTTATGAAGATTTAGTTAAAAAAATGCAAAATAAAATTGAAAAAAAAGAATTTTTAGGTTCATTAAATCAATTTCAATTTGATACAAATGAAAAATTAAATAATATACAAAATAGTAATGAAGAAAATTTAAAACAAACACAAGAAATATTTAATACAAAATTAAATGATATGAATTGTAATATTAATAAAAATATAGAAGATATAAATTATAATATTGAAAATATAAAATGCCATATAACAAATAATAATAATCAAATAGAAAACATACATAAAAATTTAGAAGAAATAGGAAATAAAATTTCATTTATTCAAAGTGAAAATGAATCTAAATTTTGTCATTTATATGAAATATTAAAATCAAAATTAGATATAAATGAATTTAAAGAAGTTACAAATTCTCTTGATGAAAATTTAAAAAATCAAATTAAAAATGGATTAGATAATAAAGCTTCATATAATGATTTAGAATTATTATATAAAAAAATAAAAAAAGATTTAAATGATAGATTAAATTCTTTTGAAGATGATACTAAAAAAACTTTAAATAATTTTGATAATTCAATAAATTATTTATCAAAAGAAAAATTAAATATAAAAGATTTAAATGAACTTTTAAAAGATAAATTTGATTATTTAGAAGATTTAATAAAAAGTAAATTTAAAGAAAAATCAATGGATGATATTGATTCAGAAATTAGAAAATTAAATTTACAAATACAACAAAAAATAGATAAAGAAAAATATTATGATGATCAAATGAAAAACAAAAACTTATTTGATAATTTATCAAATTCAATTCAAAATTTCTATACAAAAAATGAAATGGTTGATTTATTAAAAGAAAAAAGTGATATTACAGAAATAAATAAAATAGTTAATAAAATAAATGAAAAATTAAAAGAAAAATTACCAATAAATGACTTTAATCAATTTTATCAAGTTCAAAATTCAATAAATGATTTATATTTATGTGATAATTGTTTTGGAAGATGGTTTTGGAAAAGTGGTAATTTAAAAAATGGAAAAGTAATACCTTTCGAAATTCAATATTCAAATACAAATAAAAGTAATTTCTTATGGGAAAAAAATAAAGGTTCAATAATGATTTCAAAAGGAGGAATTTATAATATTATAATTGGTATTTTTAATAAAGGAAAAAACGCAATTATTAATGTTTTAATTAATGGAGAAAATGTAATTACAAATAGTGAATTAAGTCATGTTATTAATTCAGAAAGGAAAAATTTTAATATTGATGTTAGTTCAATTAAAATTGATGATTTTATTTTTATTCCTGATAAAGCAAGATTAAGTATTGTATATGATAATGAAGATAATAATAAAAATTTATTTGGATTTTTAGAATTAAAAGCTATGAAAAATTCAAATAAAAATGATGAAGTTTTTTAATAATTTTAAATTTTTTTTTTAATATTTAAATTTAATTTAAAAATTTTTTTTATGAAATATTTAAATTTTTAAATAATAAAATTTTTTCATAATGAAAAAATATATTATTATATACAATTCAAAAAAGAAAAAAAAAAAAAAAAAAAAAAAAAAAAAAAATGTCAAATCAACTTAATAATATATTAAAAATAAAAAAACCTGAAATAATAGGTAGAATAAATGTAAACACCTCAAATAATTTTCCATCAAAAAACATACAAGTAAATCCAAAAAAAAGAGGATCAAGTGCAAATCCAACAAATATAAAAATAAAAAAAGACTTTTCACAAAATAAATCAAAAATTCCAAATTTAATAACTCAAATTCAAAAAGACAAAAATCAAAATAATGAAAATATAAATTTATCAAATTTAAATAATTCAATATCAAAAACTCAAAATATAGCAATAAAAAAAACTCAAATCCCAAATTTAAAAAACCAATTAAAATCTCATTCCCATTCTCCAAATCGATTAATAAATTCAGGTATGAAAATAAATAATGGTTTACTTCCTCCAAAAATATCAAATAAAAAAACATTAGTATTAGATTTAGATGAAACTTTAGTACATTCAAATTTTATTCCATTTGATTGTCCTTCAGATGTAATAATAAAAATAGAATTAGATAATGAAATTCATAATATTCATGTTTTAGTAAGACCATTTGTAAAAGAATTTTTAGAAAAAATGTCAAAAAAATATGAAATTGTAATTTTTACTGCATCATTAAGTAAATATGCAGATCCTCTTTTAGATATTATTGATAAACAAGGTTTTTGTCCTTTTAGATTATTTAGAGAACATTGTACTTTAATTAATTCAACTTTTGTTAAAGATTTAAAAAAATTAGGAAGAGATTTAAAAGATATTATTATTGTTGATAATTCACCTATTTCTTTTGCTTTAAATCCTGATAATGGTTTACCTATTTTAAGTTGGTTTGATGATAGAAATGATAGAGAATTAATTAATTTAATTCCAGTTTTAGAATTTTTAAGTGAAGTTGATGATGTTAGAGATTTTATTAAAAAAATTGTTGTTAATAATGAAATTTCTTATGATAATGCTATGTATATTATTAATGTTTATAAAATTATTATGGAAAAGGAAAAAAAAAATTTTAATGATTTAGATAAAGATAAAAAATGTGAAAAGAATAATTTAGAAAATGGGAATAAGGAAAATTATAAAAAAGATTTTTGTGATATAGAGAATAATAATGAAATTGAAGATATTAAAATTAATGTTTGTGATAGTAATAATTGTAAAGAAAATAATTTTGAGAATAATAATATTAATTGTGAAAAAGCAAATGAAGAAGTTGAGATTGAAAAAATAAAAGTTCTTGATATTGAAAATGAAAATAAAGAAAAAGAAAAAGAAAAAGAAGATGAATTAGAAAGTAATAAAGAAAATAATCCTAATTTTATAACAAATCAAAAATTTAATTTAATTAAAACAAAAAATCAAAATAAAAAATGTTTAAATACAAATAATTCAAATAATAATTTAAAATTATATAAAAGTAAAAAATTTGAAAATAAAATTCCTCATTCAACTTCAAATCATCATAAAAATAATTTTTTAAAAAAAGGTTATATTCAAAATATAAATACAACAAGAACAAATAACAAATCAAATAGTAATTCAAATCGTCAAATTAATATAACAGGAATAGATTTTTTAAAAGTAAATAAGAAAAAAAATCAATTAAGATATATAAATAATTCATCAAATAGAATAAATAGTTCTACTCAATTAAAAAAAGGTTTTTCATTAGGAAAAAATAAATCAACAAATTTATTATCATCATCAAATGAAATAATAAAAGGAATAAGTGACTTAAAAAAAAATAATAAAAATTTTATTTTAAATGGTAATAACTCAACAAAAAATGCAAATCATTTAAAAAGTTTATCATATAATTTTGATATTCCAAATTTTACAAGACCAAAAAGTTCAAATAAAAAATCAATTAATTATAATAGAGATTTAAATAATAAAAATAAAAATATTAAAGATTTAAAATATGAATTAAATGAAATTTTACAAAGAAGATGTAATAGTAAAAGTTCAAGAGTAAATGATTTAAGAGGAGGATTTAAATATAATTTACAAATTCCAATGAGCGGTTCTACTGGATTTACTGTTAAGTATACTAATCAAATTATTAAAGATAAATTTGCAAATAAAAATTAAATTATTATATATAATAATATCTTTTTTTTAAATTTAATAAAAAAATATTTTAATATTTAAATATTTAAATAAAAAAAGAAATTATATTTTTTTTTATATTTTTTTTAATATTTTATTCCTTTTTCTGCAAAATTTGAAATATTTATCATAAAATCACTTTTTCCAATATCATAATTTTTAATTTTTTGTTGTAAATTCATTATATGATTTTCTAATAATTTCAAAGCTGGTCTTAAATTATCTTTTTCTCTTTTTCTATCACTAATCATTTTATTTAATTTTTGTATTTGATTTTTCATAAGTTCAATTTCTCTTCTATGTTCAATAATTTGAGTATTCATTTGAATAGTTTCATTTTTTAATTTATCAATTTGAGGTTTATAAATTGGAATATCTTTTTGATATTTTTCAATTCCTTGATTTATACTTTTATATCTTGCATTAACATTTTTCAAATTTTGAATTTGAAGTAAATTTTTTGCGTCTTCTTGTTTAATATTTTTTTTTTGATTTTCATACATATTTAATTTTGATTTTAATACTAAAATTGAATTTTCTAATTTTGATTTTTTTTCTATTTTCTCTTCTATTTCATTTTGAAATTTATTAAATCCTTTTGATTTAATTGATGTTATCATTCCTTCTAAATTATTCATATCATTATTAATTGTATAATAATAATCTTTATTTCTTTTTACTGGGATACTTTTATCTATTGAATCGAAAAAATATTTTGTATTTTCATTTCTAATATTTTTAAAATTTGAATTTGAATTATTTAATTTTTTCTTAGAATTTATTTTTGAATTTGGAGTTTTTGGTCTTTTAAAATATTCATTTGGAATAGTATTATTTAATGAATTTAAATTATTCGAATTTAAATTTATATAATAATTTTTGTTATCATTAATTTTATTAGGAATTAATTTATCTTTTAATATTTTTCTCTTTTTTTTTGAATTTGAAGTTGAATATTTATTATTACTCAAATTAGATTTAGGTGATTTATCTAAATAAGATAATAAATCACCACTTGTTAATATTGTATTTTCTCTTGAAGTATGTTTTGTTGGAACATTATTTGATATTGTTGAAAAATAATAGGATGGACTTTTTTGATGGGTGTATTGATTTGGTGTTTTTGGTCTTTGAATAACTGATTCTCTTAATTCTTTTAACATTTTTATTTAATTTAATTGTTAATTATTTATTTGATAATATTAATTATATCTATATATCCAATTATTTATTTAATTTAATTTTTTTTTTTTCTATATGAATTTTTATTTTTAATTGTTAAAACAAAATTGGAAAAAGATATTAGTTTTTGATAAGATTTATTATAAAATAAATAAATGTTCTTTAATTTTTTAATATAAAATATTAATATTTTTAATTCTCATTATGTTTTAATTAATTTAAAATAATAAAGATAATGGGAAAAATTGTAAGCGTTAAAAAGTAAAATTAATTTTAATATTTAAAATACTAAAATATAAAACATGATTTTTGAAGAGATACTAAAAACGTATATTAAAAATTAAACAAAAAATCAAAATTAATATAATTCATAAAGATTAATATAAGTTTTATACATAAGTTATAAAAAAAATTTAAAAAAAAATATTAAACATAATTTCTCAATTTAAAATCCGCTTATTGGAAAATTTAATTTAAAATGAAAAAAAATGTTTTTTAATATGAATATTTTATTTTATGCATTTTTTCAATAAATTTAATAATATTTAAAGTAATAAAAAAATAAAGTTTTTATAGAAAAAGAAAAAAAATAAATGCAGTCCACAAGAATAAACATATTCCAATCAGAACAAAAAATAATATCAACAAAAAATCTTTATTCAAATCCAAAAGAAACCAAAGAAAAAAAAAAGGAAGATGAAAATTTAAAATCAAAAAACAACATATTAAAAAATAATAAAATAAATGAGAAATTAAAAAAAGAAATAAAAAAAAAACCAAAAAAAAAAAAAAAAAAAAATAAAAAAAAAAAAAAAAAAAAAAAAAAAAAAAAAAAAAAAAAAAAAAAAAAAAAAAAAAAAAAAAAAAAAAAAAAAAAAAAAAAAAAAACAAAAACTCAACCAAAAAAAAAAACAATAAAAACATATAAATGTCCTTATGAAAATTGTAATAAAGAATATTTTGGTTTAACAAGATTAAATATTCATTTAAGAACACATACAGGGGAAAAACCATATAAATGTACTTTTTGTAATAAATCTTTTAATGAAAAAGGTAATTTAAAAACTCATTTAAGAATTCATACTGGGGAAAAACCTTTTATTTGTAATTTTCCAAATTGTAATTCTAAATTTAAAGCAAAAGGTCATTTAAGTGATCATATGAAAATTCATTATAAAATTAAACCTTATCATTGTAATATTTGTGATAAAAATTTTTCTAGAAGTTCTACTTTAAAAATTCATCATTTAACTCATTTGAAAATTAAAAATTTTAAATGTCCTTTTTTTAATTGTAAAAAACAATTTAATGAATATGATAATTTAATTAATCATTTAAATTGTCATTGTAGTCAATTTAATGATTATTGTTTAATGGATTTTAATAAGAATATGAATTTTGTTAATTTTAGTAATTTTAATTTTAATGATTTTTTATTATTTGATTGTAATATAAATTATAATTTGAGTTTATTAAATTATAAAGCTTTTGATAATTTAAAATATATATCTGAATGTATTATTTATCATTATGGAATTTTATGTAATGAAACTTTAAATTTTATTGAAAATGTTGAAAAATTTTTATTTGAATTTAAAAATGGAAAATAAAAAATATTTTTTTTCAAAATATTTATTTTACTTTTAATTAATTGTTTAAATTTGAAGAAAAAATATTGTTTTAATTTTTGATTTAGGAATATAATTAATTATATAAATAATAATTTATCCATTATTTAGAATCAATTATATTATTTATTAATAAATATAGGATTAAATTTATATTAATTATTTTTATATTGTAATTTTAGAATTTTATATTTAATTTTTAATTAGTTGATCAAGTAAAATTTTAAAAGTTTTGTCATAATCACCATTATTTTTTTCTAAAATCTCCCTTAAGTAATCTTCTCCAAATTGATTATTTTGGAAATTTTCTATTAATTGTTTTAAATTCTTTTCAAATTCTTTTGAACCAACCAAATCATCTTCCAAATTAATATTATTCAAATTTATTTCTGATTGCTCATTATAATTAAAATAATTAGAATATTCATTATCATAATATTCCCCTTTAATAGTATCTTCTTCATCAAAATTAATATTTACACTTGTTTCAATAGAAGTAATTTCATTTCCATTATTTTCACATAAAGATATTTTAATTTGTTGATTTCTTTCTTTATTTTTTGCCTTACATTTTATTTCAACTTGTTTAATTATTGTTGAATTAGGATATATAGGAGTTTCCAAATTTGTTAAATCAATAAAATAATAATTTCCATCTCCTTTAATATAACAATCTTTTGATAATGTATTACTTCCAATATTTTTAATTTCTAAATTTAATTTTTCATTATTTTTATTAATATTAGTATAACTTAATGTATTTCTTTGTATAATTTTTAATTCTACTTTATTTTTTTCTTTTTTTTGTATTTCGAAAAGTTCATTTTTAATAAAAGGGTTTTGACCATAAATTGTATTTCTTTGAAAATCAAAATTTTTATTTTCATCATAAAAATCATTATTATTAAAATAATCATCAATTGAGTTTTTTTCTTTATTATTATTTGATATTTTAAAACTTTTAGAATTATTTATTAATTTCTCTATTTGATTTTGTATTAAATTAGTTTTGGAGGAGAATTCCTTTTTTATTTCATTAAATTTTGTAGATATTATTTCATTTAAATTACCACTATTATTATTATTATTATTATTCATTTTGTTAACTTTTTTTATTTCATCTATTTTTAAAGATAATTGTTGAAAATTATTTGAATAAGATTTTTTATAAATATCATTTTGATTCTTAATTTCTGTTAAGTTAAAATCAATATTATTTAATTTTGAATCTAAATTATTAAATTTATTATTTTGATTATTATTTATAAAAAATTCCCCAATTTTTTGAATAATTAAATTATTATTCCCATTTATTATACTTTCTAAACTATTTTTTATATCATTTATTTTTTGATTCAAATCAGAAAATTTATTCAATATATTTTGATTAATAGTAATATCAATTTTATTATTTGATATTTGATTAATTTTATTTTCAAGATTTTGTATTGATTTATTGTAACATTCCAATTTATCATTTATTTCTTTGTTTTGCTTTTTTATAATTTTTTTTTCTATTTCAAATTTATTTAAATAAAGCTCCATGTTTTTATTCAATAAATCTGAAATTTTTGTGATTAATAATTCATTTAAAAATTCTTTATCATTTTCTTTTTCTTGTTCTTTTTCTTTTTCTCTTTTTTTTTCTTGTTCTTTTTCTTGTTCTTTTTCTTTTTCTCTTTTTTTTTCTTTTTCTCTTTCTTTTTCTTTCTCCTTCTCTTTTTCTCTTTCTTTTTCTTTTTCTTTTTCTCTTTCTCTTTCTTGTTCTCTTTCTTTTTCTTTTTCTTTTTCTTTTTCTTTTTCTTTTTCTTTTTTTCTTTTTTTTTCTTTTTCTTTTTCTTGTTCTTTTTCTTTTTCTCTTTTTTTTTCTTGTTCTTTTTCTTGTTCTTTTTCTTTATCTCTTTTTTTTTCTTTTTCTCTTTCTTTTTCTTTCTCCTTCTCTTTTTCTCTTTC
>Ga0256407_10014906_pt1 | contig 10126 bp, 9 predicted proteins | sample RumenRJG_04DNA_FD_193489 | JGI IMG/M metagenome (GOLD analysis project Ga0256407, IMG submission 193489) | Bovine rumen microbial communities from Lethbridge, Alberta, Canada - RJG_04 | ecosystem: Host-associated > Mammals > Digestive system > Stomach > Rumen | place: Canada: Alberta | collected... | reverse complement strand
GATGCGTTCTGCAAGAAGTTCTCAGCCCGAGTGGGCGAGCGATTCCTGGTGTATACGAAAGATTATCGCAAGGACGGGGCCACGACGCTGCTGCCGGTGGTGATGACGATGATGCTGTGATTACTATGCAGATCAGGAGCAGATCAGGAGCAGATCAGGGGACGGTTCTTTGATCCGTTTTTAAATAAGGAATAAAAGTCATTAATGTGATATATGCCGCGACAGGCGAGGAAAGAATCGGGAACGGGTATCTACCATGTGATGCTTCGGGGCATCAACAGGCAGGATATCTTCGAGGATGCGGAGGACTATATGCGTATGCTCAGATGCATGCAACTGATGCTGGAACAGTACGATGACCAGGGCAACCGCCAATGCGCCAGCTGTCGAGATTGACTGGCGTGACGTATGGGGTGATTAATAGGTTGAGAGGGAGGATGTAAGAAGTAAAATGTCCCGTAACTAAAGAAGCGATGGTTCATGGTTTAAGGATCAAGATTTGGATAAAGAGTTCAAGTATATGGACAAGAAGTATGACATATTCATATCACACGCAAGTGAGGATAAAGATCCGATAGTGCGGCTATTAGCAACCATACTTGAAAGGCTATCGGTGCGAGTGTGGTATGATGAGTTTTCATTGCAACTGGGTGACAGCCTGACTGCCTCGATAGACAAAGGCTTACAGGAATCAAAATATGGCTTAGTGGTGCTATCAAAAGCATTCCTCTCTAAGAGATGGCCGGAGTATGAATATCGTTCTTTAATGACCAGAGAGATAGACGGGGAGCGGGTGATACTGCCGTTGTGGTACGATGTTACTAAGGAAGATGTTAAGACCTTCTCATTATATCTTGCTGACATCAAGGCTTTGCCAATTTCGACAGACAATTTAGAGAAAATCGTTCCTGCTATCCTCAAAGTGGTACGCCCTGATTTATTTCAGGAGATGAGGATGCGAGGCGTGCTGAGAAAGGCTGTTAATGAGGGAACAAAAAGGGTGGTAAAGATTTCAGAAATAAAGAGTGCGACCACCAAGCAGAGTAAACTGACCAAGCAGCAACTTATCCGGAGTAAGGCTGTCTATTATGGCATAGGCAGGCATCTGAAAAGAACGTTTGATGACTACGTTGGCCAGTATGAGTTGGATGTCGTGCCGGAGCGCGAGTTGCAATCGTGGGAAATTATGAATGCCTGTTATCTGGAAATGCTGGAGCGTCACGCGGATGCTACTCCAAGAGATAGAGAAGATTTTTTCAAGGTGCTTCTGGCGTTTAGCATTGGTTATACTGAACTTGAAAATGTTCAGCTGAGCGATGGGGAGATTGAGGAATTGCTTGCGCTGTGGGAGGAGAACTATTATGAGTTTTGAAAGGATTGCCTTATGGATGAATATACATTAATGGATCTTAGTTGGCGAAAAGGAGTCAAAAATGTCATTTGTCATTTATTGGCACCTCGGAAAACCATTTCCTTGGTTGAAGTGGAGGAGACGAGAAGCTATATGGTGGCAATCGATGGCGGTGTACGTTATTGCTTCACAGGTAATCCGAATATCATAGATGCTGATTCGCAATATGTGATATTGACAGATAGAACGCCAACTAAGCAGAAACTCTTAGAAGGGGCAGTTAAGCAAAAGAGATGGCTTCGTCATCCTCGAATGGGGGATCATACTCCGGAAGTTGTTCTGAGATCGTGGACCAATCAGTTTTACTATAAAGAAGAAGTTGATGAGGAGCATCCTGGACTAAGAAGGCCCCAGTTGGGTGCTCTCCATGCTATTTTAGGTCATTTTCTCTCTCCGACAGATGTGGCAACGGTTGTCCTCCCGACCGGAACGGGAAAAACTGAGACGATGCTCTCTGCTATGGTTGCAGGCAAATGCAAAAAGTTGTTGGTTACCGTTCCTTCGTCTGCTCTCAGAAATCAGATGTACGGAAAGTTTAAGAATCTGGGAGTGTTGAAAGACCCTAAGTTTGAAATCGTTGGTGATGATGCGCTTTATCCTATAGTCGGTGTCGTAAACACTGCTTTTGAGACAGCAGAAGAACTTAATGCTTTTATCGCCCAATGTAATGTAGTCATTACTACAATGCAGATAATTGATTCTGCTCCTCAAGATCAGCAAGATGTATATGTCAGTGCCTTTACAAACGTGTTTGTTGATGAGGCACATCATATTGTAGCTACTTCGTGGAGAAAATTTGCTGACAGATTTCCCAAGAACCGCTTGATACAGTTTACTGCTACACCTTTCCGGAATGACGGTCAGCGACTTGAAGGAAAGATTGTATTTAACTACCAACTTAAACAGGCACAGAAAGACGGTTATTACAGAACTATTAAATTCCTTCCCATTAGGGAATACGATGACGAAAAAGCTGACAGGGCAATCGCTGTAAGAGCCACAGAACAACTTCGGGCAGATTTGGAAGCCGGACATCACCATATACTGATGGCTCGATGCGAAAGTAAACCACGAGCTAGAGCTGTTTATAGTATATATCAAGAGATTTGTCCCGATTTGAATCCTGTAATCATTTACTCTGACCATCCTCAATATAAAGAAAACTATGATATAATTTTGCGTCGGGAGGCCAAGGTGGTTGTTTGTGTTAACATGCTTGGCGAAGGCTTTGACTTGCCAGAACTAAAGATAGCCGCTTTCCATGACATTCGAAAAAGCCTTCCTGTAACCCTACAGTTCGCAGGTCGTTTTACCAGAACCAGTCGCGATGCTGATTTGGGGAACGCTTCATTTGTGGCCAATCTTGCAGATATAACCGTTCAACAGGAATTGGATAATTTGTATGAAGAAGATGCAGATTGGAATGTCTTGTTGGCAAATGCCAATGATAATCGGATCGAGAATCAAGAAGAATATAAACAACTGTTGGACGGATTCCGTAATGGTGTAAGTTCAAAAATACCAGTCAGCAGTATATACCCTAAACTTAGTGCCGTGGTATATAAAAACTACACGGACACATGGCATCCAGATGAATTCTTGAAGGGAATACGAGGATTTGAAGATCTGGACTTCACTTCTTACGATATCAATGACGCTGAGAAACTTGTTGTTGCGGTATATGCAAAGGAACAGAATATAGAGGGGATTCATGTAAAGGATGTAAAAACTCTGGCATGGAGTTATCTGGTTCTGTTCTGGGATGAGGATAAGAATCTGCTTTATATCAATAGCTCAGATAATGGTAGTGTCTTCAAAGAAATAGCTAATCATGTCGTTGGAGAGAATGGGCACGAGCCTGTGCTGATAAAAGGCATGGACGTGTTCCGGACTTTCCATAACATGAAACGCACGAAGCTCAGAAATGTTGGACTGAAAGTTTATCTGGGAAAGGATATACGATACCGTATGCATGCTGGCAGGGACGTTGAGAGGGCCTTATCTAACGCAGAATTGCAGAACAGTGAAAAGGCATTTGTTGTTGGCGATGGCTTTGAGAATGGTGACAAGACCTCTATTGGAGCATCTTATAAAGGTCGTATTTGGAGTTTGAATGGAGCAGGAGATATCCTTACCTTCAAGAATTGGTGTTTGGAACAAGGTGAGAAACTTACTAATGATGACATAGACGGGAATCAGATATTGACACAAACGTTGATACCCAAGACTGTATGTAGAGTTCCCAATAGGGCCGTGCCATTTTCTATTGATTGGGATGGAATGATGTGGGATGAAAGGGAAAATCATTTCGCGTTTAACCTGCTTGGCGTAGAATCTCGTTTGTTCAATACAGACATTGTATTACGCGAAGACAATCCTGTACAGGATGATTCATTATTCTTTGAAGTAACAAATGGAACTCAGCGTGTGGAATTCAAACTTGAATTGTTTGAAAACAGACAAAACCCTGATAACGTCTATGCTGATTACCGAGTTACGAAGTTAACAAATGGAGAGGCTTCTATCAGTTTCGGGCGAAAAGACGTTAATCTGGCTGATTTCTTCTATGATTATCCTCCGACTATCTTCTTAACTGATGGTTCCAGCCTATGTGGTACGGAATATATTGAACTGAATTCACCGCCTGCTGTTTATAACAGGAATCGGATTGACGGATGGAATTGGCAAGGAGTTGATTTGGCCGTGGAATCGCAAGGCGTGGCCCCCAATATCAAGACTAACTCTATTCAGTACCGTGTCATTCAGAGACTTATGGATGGTGATTATGACATCATTTATGATGATGACAACGCTGGTGAGATTGCTGACGTGATTACACTGAAGCAAGCAGACAACGAAATTCATATTGAATTGTATCACTTGAAGTTTGCTCAAGGCGGCAGGGTGTCTGACAGGATTGGTAATTTCTATGAAGTATGCGGTCAGGCTCAGAAATCTGCAAACTGGAAGTACAAAGAGGCAGAAGAGTTTGTTGACCACATGCTGAGAAGGGAGACCAAACGTGAAGGCGGTAATGAATGCAGTAGAATTCAGAAGGGAGATAAGGAAACTTTGGTAAAACTGCTAAAACTGGTAAAGAAAAAGATACCCGTAAGTTACAGTATATACATTGTGCAGCCTGGAGCATCGAAAGTAGGGGCTAGCGACGAAATACTTACCTTACTGGGTGTGACCGACAGTTATTTGAAAGATAAGACAGGAATAGATTTGCGGGTTATCACAAATGAGTAGTAAAGAGACTCGCTGTGAATAATGCAAATTCTTAAGAAACAATAAATGTTGCTAGCAAATGCAATTTAATTGCAGACAAATCGTTAATTTTGCAGAATAATGGTCTTAGTGGCCTTTTATGAATGATTATGTGTATAATATTATCGTCGTTTGGATATAAAGCGTCAGGCTGGGAATTGACGGAAATGAGCGCAATCAAGCAAACCAATCTCTTGGTGGGCAAGAATGCGTCGGGCAAGACGCGTACAGTAAGGGCTTTACAGAATGTTACTGGCTTTCTGTGTATGAAATCAGTGGTATTCGGTGTAAAGAGTTTTAAGACCAAACTTGCTTTTATTAATCCTGATGACTCCAATTGGAGTTTGACATATTTGTTTGAGGTCCAAAACGGAGAGGTGATGAGTGAGCAGCTTACTAATAATGAGAAAACACTCATTAAGAGAGATGCCACTAAGACTCTCTTCTATGGAGAAACTATAAACCCTCCACAGGAAAAACTGGTTACTCAGGTGCGAAGGGATAGGGATGCTTACCCTGAGGTGGAAATGCTCATGGCATGGGCAGAGGGCGTTGTGGCCGTCTCTTGTTCGGACATTAATCCGTTCACTATTTTGATGGGGCCGGCAGGTTATATCAATCCCTTGTTGTTTAGCGATCTTGTTAATAAACTGAACAAGGAGGACAAGAAAGCCGTAATAGAGAATGCTAAGAAGTTGGGATATGACATCTCTGATTTGACCCCGATAAAAGCGAACAGTGAAATGAAGCTTGTGGCCGTGAAGGAGCGCTATATTCAGAACGGACTGTTGGATTTTCAATTGTCCAGTGGTATGCTTCGCGTGTTGTATATCCTGTGTTTCTTAGAGTATATCAAACATACTGAAAAACATTCAATGCTACTGATAGATGATTTGGGTGAAGGGCTTGATTATAGTAGGGCTACCCATTTGGGGAAGAAGGTGTTTGATGTGTGTGAAAAAGAAAAGGTCCAGTTGATAGCCAGTTCGAACGATTCTTTCCTGATGGATGTAGTGGATATCTCAAAATGGCAGATTGTCAGAAGAAAGAATAGCAAGTTGACGGTGTTGAACCAGACAAATACACCGGAGTTGTTTAAGCGTTTTCGCATGACAGGACTGAGCAACTTCGACTTATTTTCGTCGGATTTCATCGATAACTTTTTATCCCACAGTGCGGAATGAAGTATGCGGTGTATGTAGAGGGCCAGTCTGAACTTCTTTTTGTGGCAGATGTGCTGCAAAAGTATTCCGGCTATGACCCCGGGCGTTGCGGGTTTCTGTGCATTAACCTGTCTGCTGATGATTTTGAACGGATGTCGTTTCCTCAGCAGGGTGATGAGGACTCGGAGAATTATTACCAAATAGTGAACGTGAATAACGACAATTTGGTGGTATCAAAGCTCAGGAAAGACATTCCGGGGCTAATCAGCAATGGCTACAACGTGCTGATGGGCCTGAAGGATGTGTTTGGCCAGGCATACGAGCAGTTGATGAATGGTGAACCGAGAGTGGACAGAACGGTGATAGAAGATATGCACAAGGCTCAATTCGGAGTTATCGGTGCACCGGAAGGCTGTGATTGCCGTCTTCACTTTGCCATTATGGAATATGAGACGTGGATGTTGGCACTGATAGAGCGTTATGTCACTAGTCATGCTAAGGAACTGGCAGATGTTTGTGGGCAACTTGGCATTGACATGACTGAGGATTTTGAACAGACGGTGTATCATCCCTATCCATTAGTTAAGAATATTTATCAGGCTTGCGGAGAAGACTATGGCAAGCATGGCAGTGAATCATTTTCTTTTCTCTCAACACTATCCGTGGAAGACTATGAAGGACTCCGGCATTCGGGGCGCTGCGCGTCGTTTGCTAAGTTCTTGGATAGTTTGCTAGGTGGACCTTGTCCTCAATTGCCATAATATAAATAAACAGAACATTTAAAACATAGTGGCTCACTACGATGCGCAGAGGCCTCTATGGCTTCAGGTTCTTGGATGAGCCAAGCGGCAAAGTATATCAGTATTATATTGACAAAGAACGGCTGGTAAAACGAATTTATGACGATAAGGTTAAGAATTTCCAATTTGATGACCAAGGCGATTTTATTGATATGCTGAACAATATGGATGAAGAGGATATCAATGACTTCTCTTCAAAACAACAGCAGGAACTTGGGAAATATGTGATGATATGTTGTAATACTGGTACTTTCAAAGCAGAGAACTTTGTAAAGAGCAATAATAAATGGGTTAAGCATTTGGGTTTTGCTAAAGGCTTTGCTATTGAAGGAATGACGGATGAAAAGGGATGCCTAAGAATATTTAAGAAACAGCTGGAGTTTGTGCTGTATGTGCTTTATTATACAAAAGTGAGTTACAGAACGAAAGTGATAGAGTCGTTATATGAACTACCATTGGATAGAAGCATTAGGGAAGAAATGATAGAGAGTATCCTTAAGAATCTTGTGAGCAAATTCTTTAGTGAGGAAGATAGTAAGGATGTATATGATCAACTGATTGGTCTGATAGAGAAATTCTATAGATGATGTGTGGAAGAAGAAATGCTCCGAGATATGGTAATAATCGGGATATTTAGAAAAAAGAGATGGGAATACGGGTAAATAAACTTTTAACGGAGTTGAACATAGGGCTGGCTACGCTTGAAAGCTTGCTTAAGTCTTTGGGTTACAAAGAGGATCTTCTAACGATAAACACGAAGATTCCGGATGATATAGCAATCCTTGTGAGGGTGCTATTCGCAAAGGATACTGATTATGTTAAGATTATAAAGTCTGCTGCGGACAAAGGTGTCTATGGCATTCAGAATAAGCTAATCCCAACTCTAAAGGTTATAGGACGCATAGATTTGGATGCGTATAACAATCCGAAAGGTAATAGGCCTGCGTTAAATAGAAACCTAAATGAATTGGTAGCCCCACCACCCCTAACATATAACGAGGAAGAAGACTTCTGGATTAGCGAACTAGTAATACTTTCGTCAGAAAATAATGTTACCAGAATAAGCACTGGTATATTCGAAGAGGCTCAGGGACTTCCACTTTATTCTGTACTTATTGGTACTAATGGAGCTGGTAAGAGTATGCTGATGAAAGAAATTGTGGATTTTTTTATTGATTTACATGCTTGTGCTGCTAACGATAAAGATGCGAAGTTATCGCCAGCCAATAAAGGTCGGTTAAAAGGCATCAAGTATCATATAGATGGTATAAATTGTGAAGTATTTAGGCTGGAGAAGAATTATTTTGTGCGAATTAATGGGTATTTTTATTCCATTAAGGATTTACGGCTACCTTCAATAGTTGCTTGTCATTTCGGTGCATTCGACAAGCTTCCCGTACAGAAAGTAAATGGATCGGCTCAAACGAGATATGACGTGCCGTATTATAGATACGTGGGAGCTCATGTGAATGGTAATATGATTTCTTCTTCTGCCATTGCCTTCAGGTTGCTATTTGCACTGAATGAGCAGATGAATGATAGGCAACGGAAGAACATTTGTTCGATACTTGACTTCATTGGGTATGACCATCGTATATCGTTGTCGTATACGGTTGTAATGAAATCCAAGAAAGATGGCGTTGTAAAAGAGGATATTAAGAAAGAAGTTGATAATGACAATGATTATGATACGTATAGTAGACAGGAAAAGAATGAGCTAGCAAACAAACTGTATACTTTTTATAAGAATAAATCATCGGCTTCCAAAACAACATACGATTACGATATAAATTTTGACTCAGCATCAAGTGGTTTCCTAGAGGAACTTCTGCTTATCTATAAGTTGAAAAAATATCGTTTTGTTAACTCTGCGAATGTGATATTCCACAAACCGGGAGTAGATGTTACATCGGAAGATCTGAGTTCGGGAGAGTTCGCGATGCTGTCAACTGTTTTGAGTATATCGGCTGCTGCAAACGATCCGCATACATTGGTACTGCTTGATGAACCGGAATTGAGTCTGCATCCAAACTGGCAGATGACATTGATAGATAACCTTGACAGGGCGTTGGCAAACCAAGTATGCCATCTGCTGATAGCAACGCATAGCCACATGTTGGTATCGGACTTGCCAATGAAGCGTTCGGCTGTTACCCAAATTGAGAGAGCTAAAGATGGGAGTTTGAATGCAAACACCATTGCGGAAAGTACTTATGGATGGAGCGCGGAAGAAGTGCTCCTGAAAGTGTTTAAGACGGCGACTGACAGGAATAAATACTTGGCAGAAGTGGTAGGTACGTTACTGAAGAATATCGGTAATAACACGATAACAGCCAAAGAAGTGAGGGCACAGGTGGACTTCCTGGAGAGCGTATCGGGCAATCTTTCGGATGTTGACCCGATGAAGAAAATCATTTCTACCATTATAGATGGCTTTGCGGAAAAATGAAGGTGACGGAGGATTTTGTAATTGATCGTCCTTATGAGCTGACGGGTGAAGACTTAATAGCCATTGAGGAAGCTAGTCCTGTAGAGAAGGATAAGGATGATTGGGAGAAAAAATGTCTGGATGGCTTTAAGGGAAGATTCAGGCGAGATATGCTTCCGAAGCAAAATTATCGGTGCGCATATTGCAGACTGGAACTGCATACCAGCGAGGTGACGCCTGAGATTGAGCATATAGTGCCTAAAAGTTTGAAGCCAAACTGGATGTATGAGCCGTTTAATCTTTGTGTTTCGTGTAAGTTGTGTAATACCAAGAAAGGGCATCGGAAGAAGACATTAGTAGATGAATCGGTAGAGGAGTTGCCTCATGATACGAGAGCCTATAAGATGATACATCCACATTTGGACAGATATTCGGAGAATATAGAATTTGTTGGCGACATTTTGTATAGGGGTATATCTGATAAAGGAAGGTATACGATATCGTTGTGCGAACTGAATCGCTATGAGGTGGCTGCAGCAAGAGCAATGGAACTTATTAAACAAGGAGCAATTGATGAAACCCGCACAATCTTGATGATGACAGACGAGATTAATCAGAAACTGGTTGATGACTTGGATGTGTTTCTTGAGGATATCAAGAATAGGATAAAGGCGTATAAAATGGAGAATAGGATATGATGACACAGGACGAACGGTGGCAGAAACGGTATAATGAGGTGGTGACGTTTATTGAGACTAATAAGCGGAATCCATCGAAATATGATGAATTGGAGAGGGGGAAGTATCTCAACTGGCTGAAGGCCAATAGAAAGGCTCTTAATGCTGGTAAGATGAAGCCGGAGAGGGTAGAGAAGTTGACAATTGTCGACTTTCGTCGCGACTCGACAAAGTTCGAGTGAACTCGGCATTGTGTTCGCTGTTCCGAAAGTTTAAAGAGCTTCTTGCCATGACGGAACAGTATAGGAGGAAGAATCAGTATGAGTAGATGTAAGAGGTAAGATGTAAGAAGTAAGATGGGAAATCCCCACATCGAT
>Ga0256407_10014904_pt1 | contig 10128 bp, 8 predicted proteins | sample RumenRJG_04DNA_FD_193489 | JGI IMG/M metagenome (GOLD analysis project Ga0256407, IMG submission 193489) | Bovine rumen microbial communities from Lethbridge, Alberta, Canada - RJG_04 | ecosystem: Host-associated > Mammals > Digestive system > Stomach > Rumen | place: Canada: Alberta | collected... | reverse complement strand
CAGGACATACCCGTACCTACTCCTCCAACATTGCTAACAGGAATTTCGGTTGATGGCCCAATGATTTCAATCCTTTTATAGCCATTTCTTTCTGTACAAAGAGCTGGTATCAAAAAATGTTTGATGTTAAATAATAGTTTTTCTGATAGTAATGCTTCGGATTCAATATCTGATCCAGTTATCATTGCATACCAAAGAAAAGCAGCTACAAAAGCATCGCCTCGTTCAGCACACAGATATTGTTTAAATTCTTTTGGGACAGCAAACCAAAGTCCACTATCCTTTTGTGACCATTCAATTGGAGGATAATTTTCAGAAGTACGCCAATGTACTTTCTTAATTATTTTTGATGCTTCTAAGTATGCATTAGATGTGTCTTTTGAAATCTCTATTTTTGCCTTTAGATAGGCATATTTTTCATCTTCAAAGATGAAAGGTTTTCCAATTCTAATCATATTTTTATTTATTACGTTTCCAGAAATGTAATTTTTTGGGGATTACTGTCAAGGTATATGTATACGATTCTGGCTTAAAAATTAATGACCATAACATATAAATAGATACAAAGATTATCATTTTCAATATGCCATCATTATATAATCCAAGATGTAGTAACTGGGATATAAACAATGCGATTAGAGCGGATACAATGATAGCGATAGTTACTGGTACCAAATCCGTTAACTGCTTATACCACTTATATCCAATATGCTTGGACACCAATCCTATATTAACAAAATAACAAAACCAATTGTAGATAATAATTCCGACCAAAAAACCTTTCATGCCATATAGGAACAAACCGCCAACCATGAAGGATAAACCTACAGTTCTCTTTCCTAAAGTCCATAAAAACATCAATTTACTTTTGCCTATTGCTGCAATGGGTTGTGTGTTGACCGCTTGAAGGCAGGAAGATAATCCAACGACACATAAAACTTGAAAATAAGGCACACTCTGCAACCATCTGTCGGAATAAAGCAGAACAAAAATGGGCTTAGCAGTAATCAGCAATATCGTTATAAGCGGAAATGTTACGTACGATATTGTCATAGTGAGTCGTTTAATCATGTTTGCCATTGCCTGTTTGTCATCCTGTACTTTAACATACAAAGGATAGGTAACTTGTGTCATGACAGACGAAATGCTATGAGAGGCCAAACGTTCTGTAGCAGAAGCTTTGGAATAGTAACCTAATGTGGCTGGGGAATATAACTTGCCTATTAAAATAACTTGTAATCTTGAGCAAAAAGTATTCACTAAATGTGTCAAGAACATATATGAACCAAAACTGAAAAGTTCTTTGAAAGACTTCAAGGAAAAGATCCACATCGGTCGCCATTTGACGTAAAACCAAAAAGCTAAAGCAGGTATAGCATTGGTTATAAGGTTTTGTGAAACCAATGCCCACACACCAAATCCTTGGTAAGCCATAATAATTGTGACTACCAAAGAAATAATAGATGTCGTTATGGTGATAATGGATAGTATTTTAAAATTTAGTTTCTTTTTTAGTTGATTTCGTTGAACTATATTGAATGCTTGAATGAAAAGTACTAACCCTTGTACACGAAGCACATCGTTTAGCAATGGAATATTGTAGAATCTTGCAATAGCTGGGGCAGAAGAGAACAAAATAGCATACATCATGAAAGCCATGAACAGATTCCAAAAAAAGATGGTTGAATAGTCTTCTTGGGTCGGTTTCTTCTTTTGGATTAGTGCAGAACCAAAACCACCGTCAATAAAAACTTCAGCCATAAACATGAAAAATGTAAGCATTCCGATGCAACCATAATCGTATGGAGTGAGCAAACGAGCAAGAATGATACCCGAAATGAACTGAATGCCCATTGTCGAGTATTTCTGCAAGGCTGTCCACACCATAGCGGATGCAGCTTTCCGTTTCAGGTTTTCTGCCATTTTTATTCTGTGATAGCCTTTTTAATATCGTCTATCGATACATCTTCTTTTCCAAGGAGATATTGAATGGTTCTTGCACCTGATTTAAGATCTTTATTTAGCAAAGCAGAGGCAAGAGCTGTAATTCCTTCTTGTATGGATGTGTCTACGCCCACAATCTTGGCTACAGATATGAATAGACCTAAGCCCATAGGGACGTCTTCATTCAAATAACGGTGGTTGATGAACGATGGGCCTTTGTTGCTGGAATCTGCGAAAGAACGGAATACGGTCATTGCGTCAATGTTAAGATTTTCCTCATTACGCCATTTAGCAGCCTCAAAATAATCGAGAGGATCACATCCGAAAGCTTGCAAAACTTTGTTTTTCTCAACATCAAAAGCCTTGATGACATTTACTACAGAGGGTGTGAATGCTTCTCTATACATCCAGAACTCACCATTACTATATTCAATGCGTGAAGCTGAAAAGAGAATGCCAATGGGATGTACAATCATATTGGGATTGTGGAAAGCCGATTCAAGGATATGCTTGCGGTTATATTTTGTATTGTCAAAACATAGTGAAAGGATGTCAAGCACCTTTTGAGTTTGGCTTATAGGCAACACGGAAATAGCATTGCGGGGATTATAGAAGGAAATACGAACATATTCGTTATTAACGATGCGTCCATTATATGCCGTTGTTTCCCATTCACTGTAGATAATGTTCTTTTTTATGTATTTTTTGAAAATGAGACTACCCATATAGCCGGGGACAAGAATGATTATCTGTCCATCTCGAACAAAGGGAGAAATTAATTCAGCAACAAATTCATGTTGCAAAGTGGTGGTCATCACCATGATAATATCACCAAATTTCACAGCTTCACGAACATCACGAGTTATTATGGATGGATGTACATCGAATTCTCGTCCATTGCCTTGTAATGTGTCATCTTTAACATGATACATTTTGGCAGATTTTATTTTGTCAAAAAACTTGCCGTTTGTACTTGATGTTTTAAGTAGAGCCACTTCGTGGCCTTTTTCGAATAATTTAGCAGCATGGATAAGTCCAGAATTGCCACATCCGATAATTGTAAATTTCATAAATATATTAATTTAGTATGTTGTTTTATGAAAAATATTTCTATAATAATAGCCAATATCCTTGCGAACTAATTTAATGGCTATATGAGATTGGGAAAAAGTTAGTTTACCCAAATTCTTTGCGTAAACCCAAGGAAAATTGTCTCGCATCTTGTCGCTGTATTCAAACAATTGGAAAGGGAATACCTTGATTCCCCACTTGTTGAGTAACAGATTAATCTTCAAGGCAACATCAAATCTAACCTGACATTCTTCGAGCGAAATGCTCTTTTCGGAGAACTGACTAGAAGCAAGGGATCCTCGCCTTTCGGTAACGATGAAGAATGGTCGGTCAATGACCGCAATGTTTTGTGCAAAATGTCCAGTGAGACAAGAAAAATAGACATCGTTGGAATAACGAGTTTCATCGAAACGTATGTTGTTCGATATTACCAAATCTCTTCTGATGACTTTACCCCATAGGGAATGGAACCTGTATCGAAAAGGTATCTCATCGTGATTAGATACAAATTCTTCGAAATAGTGTCCATAGAAATTGCGATTTGACGCCTTGCTGAGATCATCGTTCATCACGCAAGTTGTGTTGTAGAAAATGATGTCTTCAGGACGGTTGATGGTCTCATCAAGTATTTGTTCGGCATCATCGGTGAGTAAATCGTCGGCATCGAGGAAGATGAGCCATTTCCCTTTGGCGTGATCCAACCCCACGTTGCGCGCACGACCGGCACTGCCTCCTTTAAGGGTGCTGTAGTATTCGAGATATGGACGAGAGAGTTCTGGATAGTCCTTCAGATAACGAATGGCATCGGGACTACAATCATCAACCACTATCACCTGGATATCCTCTCGCACAGGAATGCTCTTCAAGCAGCGTATGAGGAGATCGGGGATGTTGTAGTGGGGAATGATGATGGAATAGTTGATGACATTCATTACCTTGAAACAACGAGGGACTCTATCAGAGACTTCCAACGATTACAAATGGTTTGCTGAGAATAGCGTTGACAGTTGTTCAATCCATTTTGGACAAGTTTCAATCGTGTATCACTGCTATTCATTAGTTCAATCACAGTATCAACGTACTTTTCAGTGTCGTTGTTTGGAATGATTCGTCCATTTTCCTTGTCGGTCACAACTTCCTTGAGTGAGTCGAAGGTGTCGAAAGCTACGGGTACACATCCCATCATCTGAGCTTCAACGAGTGTCATCGGAAATCCCTCGAATTCAGAAGTCATGAAAAAAAGAGAAGCATGACGATAATAATCGATAGGGTCTCTTCGTCCGTGGAATGTACAGTGTAAAAGACCAAGTTTGTTTGCCAGAGATTTATATGTCTCCAAGTCTGGTCCATCGCCAACAATTTCGAGATTCCAGTCTTTAGCGATAGGATTTTGCTCAATCGTTTGCCACATTTTAAGAATAAGAGAGATCCTCTTTGGGAAATCTACCATTCGACCTACAACTAAAGCTGTCTTGCCTTTTGCTTCAATCTCTTCGTGCGTTAAAGTGTGTTCAAAAGGCAAGCAATTGGGGATGGCTAGTAATTTTTTTGTGTCTTTCAAATGAGCGAATTCCTTATAGGCAGGAATATAAGAATCAGACAGTAGGATGACAGCATCGCCATACTTATAAGCATTTTGATAAGCCTTGACAGTGGCGAGGTGTTCAAGAGCATTGTATACAGGGGCCACTATACCTTTCAGTAAATTCTTGGCTGATGCCTTTCCTTGCAAGATGCTGCTTTTAAGTTCCGATAAAGAGATGGGGAATTCATCTGTGCCAGGAGAATAATGCAGAACAGAGATAATCTTTACATTATGAAGATTATCTCTGTCCAATGCCTTTCGTAATTTGGCAACCACGTCCATTGATGTCTGAATGATGACTATCTGGATTTGGTTTTGGCGAATAAAATCGGTGGCAAGCACATAGTTTTGTGCCAAGCGACGCATACCCAATCGATCATGAAGACGTAACTGGATGGAGCCATCGTTTACAGCACGCACACAGTCATCTTTTGCCTCGAATGCATATATTGAATAGACTTTCCATCCGAAACAATTTCGGAAATAGTCATTGAGCACCGTTGTTGCGCGCCCAATGCCACCTGTCATTCCTGACATGGTAAAGTCTGTATAGAAGCACAATCTCATAATATCACAAGTAGGCAGCTACATCTCGCTTGTGCCAATCCTTAATAGCCTTTTTCGATGAAGAATAAGCATCTGTGAAATGTTTGGCCATCACACGACTATTGTAGATTGTTTCTACATCTTTATGACCTTGCTCGCCCATTCGGAATCTTTCGGAGGAATTGTCAGCAAGGTATTGGATTTTTTCGACAAACTCGTCGATGTCATTGCAAACGAATCCGTTCTTGTCATTTTGGATGACGTCGCGGTTGCCGACCACGTTGGTGACCACACATGGCTTGTGCAAATACATAGCTTCAAGCAAGGAAAGTGGCATACCTTCCCATCGTGAAGTCATAATGTAAATGTCGCTATTAGCTACATATTCCAAAGCTTCTTCTCTTGGACCCCAACCGACGATATGAATGTTGGGAGACTTAAGGCAATCGCGCATCGAACCATCTCCAATCCATTCGAAATGAATGTTTGGCATCTTTTCAGCAATGGCATTGAACAATTCGGGATTCTTCTGATACAATGCTCGTCCAACCATGCCAACTACGGGTTTGTCGTTTTGAGGCGTGATTCTTTCGTAGGGTTTCAAGGATTCACAGCTGATGCCATTCTTGATGAGAATGGACTTGGATGTCACCTTATTGGCGATGCGGAACTCTGTAATACTGGATGCAACAGTCACACTGTCGAAGAGAGAAAATGCTCGCTCAATCAGATAGAAAATGGATCGTTTCCATCCGGCAACATCTTCGCGAAGGAAAGAAAAACCATGTGGGGAATAGGCTTTTCTGCACTTGTATCCGAATGCGGCAATCTTACCGAGTACACCAGCTTGGGATGAATGCATGTGGATGATGTCTGGTTTGTATTCGCGGATAAGGCCACGAAGCTCATTCAATGCCTTTAGTTCTGCCCCAAAATGGATTCTCTGATTGAAATGCTTGACAAGGACAAATTGAACTCTGGGGTCAAAGAAGTCCTTGTAATTCTTATGTGTTTCGGGACGGATGCCATGAACAATGACAACATGATAGTTTTCGACCTGTTGGTTGGCGAGGTTCGCTAGAAATGTTACGATACCGCCACCAAAGGCTTCTGCTATGTGCATGATTGTCTTCATATCTATTATTTTGTTCGAAGATGCTTGAAATAGTTGATTGTTAATTCAATTCCTTGTTCGAAGGTATAACGGGGGGCAAACCCAGTATCGGCTTTCAACGCAGTTATGTCAAGAACCTGGTTGTCGATGGTTTTGTTTTTGTAGGGAAGATCTCCGATACCCAAAGGAAGACTTGGGTCAATCTTGTCACGGAGAATCTTGACATATTCGGCCATTTGCTTATGCTCTCCGCTGCCGACAGGGTAGATTTTTCCATCAATGCCTTTTTCGCCGATGGCTTGGAGCGCTGACATCAGATCATCAATATATAGGTAGTCCCATTGTTGCTCAAGACCGGTGAATGAAGGCTTCTCGCCCTGAAGCAACGTCTTGATAGCATATGTAATCAGATTGTTATCGTTCCTGCCAGGACCATAGATGCTGGTGATGGAAGCCCAAAGGAATTGGATGTTGTGTTGGCGAGCATAGGTCTGACATACGTATCTAGTGGCCACTTTTGCCGCGCTGTAGAGGTCGCTTGGTGCTGGAATGTTATGTCCATCGATAATACCGTTGCCGCATGCATATTCTGAAGCAGAACCCGGAACAATAACTCTACGAATTCCGCTCGTGTCAGCAAACTCCAGAACCTTGATACCATAGAGGACATTTTGAGCTTGCGTTATTGCTTCGTTCTTAAAAGTGGTGCTGACACCAGCCCATGCCAAATGGTAGAGCATCGTTGCACTCTCAAGATTGGGATTTCCATTTAACAAATGAAGATCGTCAAACGAAAAATCCAAGCAAGTGATATTATCTTTGTTCTGCAGAATGTCGTAAGGGAAACCTTTTTGCACAAGAGCTATCACCTGATAGCCTTGGGTTGCCAGATGCAGGCACAGGTGGCTGCCGATGAATCCATTTGCGCCAACGACAACGACTTTATTCATAGCTTACGAATTTCTCAATCTCTTCGATGCAAAGAGAATAGACATCTTCGGTCTTGTATCGTTTATACCAATCGGCAACCAACTCCATACATTGCTGCATATTCATACGAGGTGTCCATTCAAGTCGAGTCTTGACCTTGTTGATATTGAGCATCAAAAGTTTGGCCTCATGAACAGCGTTGGGGTCTGAGCAGTCTTTTAGCATTCCATGTCCGTAGTTGTTGATGAGGGCCGTGGCAACCTCCCAGACGGTGCTGACAGACTCAGCTTCGGGACCGAAATTCCAACCCTCGCAAAAATCCGTCGGTTTGTCCCACATCTTTTGAGCCAACATCATATAACCGCTCAGTGGTTCCAGAACATGCTCCCAAGGACGAACAGACTTGGGCGAACGAATGTCAATGGGACGATTGGATTCGAGAGCACGTATGCAGTCGGGAATGATGCGATCGAGCGACCAGTCACCTCCGCCAATAACGTTTCCTGCTCGAACTGACGCCAAGCTTACGGTGTGCTTTGTACCATACTCCTTCGGATTGAAGAAACTGCGACGCCACGACTGGATAGCTATTTCACAGGCACCTTTGCTAGAACTATAAGGATCATAACCGCCGAATGGATCGGTTTCGACGTAACCCTCTTCCTGTTCGTTGTTGTCGTAGCACTTGTCGGTTGTAATCATCACGCCAACCTTTATGCTTGGGGTGGTACGAATAGCTTCCATTACGTGTATAGTTCCCATCAAGTTTACCTCATAGGTTTCGACAGGAATTTCGTAGCTGAGGCGTACCAAAGGTTGGGCAGCCAGGTGAAATACGATTTCGGGCTGGTATTCAGCAAAGATTTCCTTCAACTGTTTGCCGTCGCGGATATCTGCACGGATATCAGCCTTGATCTTTGAGCCAATGCCAGAAAGTACATAGTTATCTCGCTGGCTATATGGGTCGAGGGCCACACCTATGACTTCGGCTCCTATTTCGTGTAACCAAATGGAGAGCCAAGACCCCTTGAAGCCTGTGTGTCCTGTTACTAGAACCCTTTTGCCTTTATAAAATCCGTCAAAAATATCAATCATATCTTTCGGGTTACCATTTTTTCCAGGGAGCATGTCCGCTTTCCCACATCTTTTCGAGGTCAAGGTTGTCCTTGAGCATATCCATGGGTTTCCAGAATCCGCGATGCTTGAAAGCATGCATTTCACCGGCATTTACAATGTCTGTGAGCGGCTCGCGCTCAAACATGATTGGATCGGCGTCTTCGGGTAAGAAATCAAATACCTTAGGCTCACAAACGAAATAACCGGCATTGATCCAATCTCCTTCACCAACAGGTTTCTCTTGGAAAGATGTTACTATCCCGGTCTTTTCGTCGATTCGAACAGCTCCAAAGCGTCCAGCAGGCTTATAAACGGTCATCGAGAGCGCCTTACCGCTTTCGTTGTGAGCCTTTATGGTTTCTGAGATGTCAAGGTCTGTCACACCGTCACCATAAGTAAGACAGAACTGCTCGTCACCGATATATTTGCGGATTCGCTTCAGTCGTCCAGCAGTCATTGTGTTGAGCCCGGTATCCACAACAGTTACCTTCCAATTTTCAGAATGGTTCTCGTGGAGTTGGTAACTGTTGTTGCTTAAATCGAAGGTCACGTCAGTATTGAGCAGGAAGTAGTTCATGAAAAATTCCTTGATGACGTTCTGCTTGTAGCCTGCACAGATGATGAAATCGTTGATGCCGTATGCCGAATATGTCTTCATAATGTGCCAGAGAATTGGTTTGCCACCAATCTCGATCATTGGTTTCGGCATATACTGGGTCTTTTCGCTGAATCGTGTACCAAGACCGCCTGCAAATACAACTGCTTTCATATACTATTTTTCTGTGTAAAGTTTGTAAAGGTTGCGTACCATAGCTCGAATATCGAACCCTGCTTGGCTAAGGGTTTCGGTCATATCCTTACGCTCAATGCGTCCCATTTTCAGGAGTTCTTCTGCCCATAAAGCAGCTGGCTGCTTGAGGGAGAGGAACTTCATGTAAGGGGAATACTGGGTTTCGTTTGTTGTGCTGTCGCTAGCGAAAACAGGAAGGCCCGCAGCTTGCGCCTCAATGAGCACGACACTAAGACCCTCGTAGAGCGAGGGGAAGAGGAATGAATCCATAGCTTGCATGAAACGGTTACGGTCGTCGCGAAAACCGACAAAACGGACCTTGTCAGCAATGCCCAGATTGGCAGCCTTTTCTTTCATGGCATCCATCAGTTCTCCTATGCCGATGAGCAAAAGCACTGCATCGTCGCGGCGCTTACAGATCTCAGCAAAGATGTCGAGTAGGAATGTGTGGTTCTTTTGGTTGACAAAACGGCCAACATGACCAATGACGAACTTATCATCGATACCCATCTCCTGACGCAACTCCTTGCGCACACTTTCGTTATAGACAAACAATGAACTATCGATACCGTTTAGTATGACGCGTGCTTCGCCTCTCCCGACACTTCCTTTGCCGAAAAGCCATTCACAAGCCAATTTTGAGCATCCAACCCAATGAGTAGCATAATGGCGCATTGGCTTTTTGAGCAGATTGCCGTAAGCGATAACGAGTGGATTGCGTGACTGGAATCCTGTATTATGTGAATGTGCAACGCGAACAGGAATGCCCCATTTGGCAGCACACTTGAGGATATAGTAGTTTTTCGAGCTGGAATGCATATGCACCACATCATAGTTGTGGTGTTGCTCGAAAAAACAATCGACCGATTTGAAGTAGTGAGGATAATCGAGAGGTGTTCTCAACCATGCGCCTTTCAGCTGATGGATTGTGACGCCCATATCCTTCAAAGTTTTAGTCAAAGGATATTCTTGTCCATCGTCCAAATTGAGAATTTCGATATCCATCATTGTTGGGTCATTAACTCTGAGAAT
>Ga0256407_10014903_pt1 | contig 10128 bp, 3 predicted proteins | sample RumenRJG_04DNA_FD_193489 | JGI IMG/M metagenome (GOLD analysis project Ga0256407, IMG submission 193489) | Bovine rumen microbial communities from Lethbridge, Alberta, Canada - RJG_04 | ecosystem: Host-associated > Mammals > Digestive system > Stomach > Rumen | place: Canada: Alberta | collected... | reverse complement strand
AAAATTTAAATCTGAATTCTTTACTATAGTTCTTAATATTATTGCATATAATTTTAAAATATTTTTTAAACAATCATTAAATATTATTTTATCTAATTTAGGTTGTATTTCTTTAATTAAACTATTGTCAATTTTATAAAAATAATCTTTTAATTCATAAAAAAAATATTTTTGTATTATTAAATTAAATTGTTCATCTAAAACTAATATCTCATTTCCTTTACATAAATGATTTAATTCCTTATTTGAAATCCCTTTATATGCAATAATAAAATAAGAAAAGATTTTTTGATTTATAAAATAATTGTTATTTGTTAATATTTGTTCAATAATAAATTCATCAGTTAATTTTTCTTCTTTATATTTTAATTTATTATTAAAAATATAAAAATAACAAACTCTTAAATATATTTCATTTGGATATCCGCTTTTAATAATAATATTCTCATTTTGAGAACTTATTTTTTCATTACAAAAATTAACATTTAACATTGAAAATAAATCTATTCTATAATTTTTAATTAATTGATTTAATTGAATTTTTTCATAATTATATAAATTAAATCCTTTATTAAAATTATCCATAATACTATTATTATTTTTTGGTGTTGTTATAGAAAATAAAAAACAATATTTTGGGAATTTTATTTTTAATATATCAAAAATATCAAAAAGATTTTTTAACTTTTTTTCAAAATCATATGTATTATTAAATTCATAATCAATTTTAATTAATAATAAAACAGTTTCAATATCATTTATTTTTTTTTTTAAAGAAGAAATTTTTGAAATTATTTCCTCATGACTTAAGGAATAAATTTCTAAAAATTGAATAAATTTATAATATTTTCTTTCAAATAAATAACATCCTACTTTTTTCATAAAAATTTCTTTTCCAATTCCTTCTTCTCCATATATTAAAACAATTTTAATATCATTATATTTAGTAAAAAATGATACTGCATCATATAAATTTTTATTTCTTCCAATCATTCTTATATTATTTTCCATATCATATTTACAATTTAAAATACAATTTGAATTTAATTGAATTTTTCCTTCTTCAATATTATTAAATAAAATTTTATCACCATTTCCATATAAAATACAATTTAAATATGAATATTTATTTTTTGTTTGTTTAAAAGATTTTAATATTGTTTTTCCATTAATTAATAATTGATATAAATGTTTTATAAAATTTTCATTTTTTTTATTTATATTTGGATACATATTTTCATTTTCAATTCCAATTACATTTAAAATTCCTGCATTATAAAAACATTTACTTATATTTATATTTGAAGTACTTAATATTAAACATTCAATATTTGTTTTATTTTCTTTTTGAATTATATTTTTAATATCACCATCAGATAATAATTTAATATCTCCTTTATTTTCTAAACATAAAAACAATTTATCAATTCCATTTTTTTTTTCTATTAAAACATTACAACAAATATGTAAAACTTTAATAGGTTTTTTAAAATAATTTTTAAAATCATCTTCATCAATAATTGGATTAAATTCAATATTATATTTTTTATTACTTGATTTAAAAATATTATAAATATTTTTAATATCATTATAATAATAATTATCTCTTAATTTTTTATTTGAATCATCTTTTTTATTTAATGGATTAGCATAAATATAAGAAAAATCAATAATAATATTTTCATCTTCTTCTACACTATTAGAAAAATTACTTAAATTACTAACAGTAAGATTAAAATTACTTTTACTAATATTAATTTTAGAAGAAGAAGAAGAAAAAGATAAATCATTTGTATTTAATTTATTTTCAATTTGATTTAATCTATGTTCAAATAAAGTAAGTTCATCTGGTCTTCCTTCATTTTCAAAAACAATTAAATTTAATTTTATTTCTGATAAATTTTCTAAATTTGTATTTGGAGATACGTCTTCATATATTTTAGTATTTGGATTATAATATTGTATTTGTATATTATTTAAATCAACTCCATCATTTTCTAATAAATATTTTAATACATTATATGAATTAACTATTACATTTGGTATTATAAATGTTGCTATTGGAATATTTTTATTATGAACTATATATGTATATTTAATATCTATTTTTTTATTTGATTCCATATATTTTAAAAATATTTTTTCCAAATTTTTTTCTTGCTATTTTATTATATTTTAAATAAAAAGTAGAATTATTAAAAAATTATTATTGAAAAATAATATTCTTATTTTTTATATAAATTGAATAAATGTTTTATGAATGGGAAGATAAATTAAGAAATTTTTTTATGGAAGAAATAAATTCAGAAAGAAAATTAACTCAACTTCGTTTAAATTTATTATCTTTAATTTCACCTCAAATTCTTTTTGAATATTTTGATGAACATCTTTCAAAAAATAATTATATAAGTACAAATGATATTATAAAATTATTTCCAACATTACAAGATAAAATAAATGAAATAAAAACAATGATAATAATGTTTGATAAAGATAATGATATGGTATTAAATAGTAAAGAATTTTTTACTTTTTTAACTCCTAAATTTATTGATGTTGATATTCAAAAAATTTGTAATGTTACAAATATGGAAATTAATGAAGAAATTTTACAAAAATTTTCTCATATATTATTAGAAGAAATTAATATGATTTCTAATTTAAAAAATATTATTTTAGATATTCAAAATAGTAAAGGATTTACTATTTATGAATCTTTTATTTTAATTACAAATGATAAAAATGAGAAATCTATTAATGAAGATATGATAAAAAAATTTATATTAAAATTAAATGAAGATGATGATATAATTGATAATGATAATATAAAAATTTATAATGAAGATATTTCAAATTTTATTTTTCGATTTGATAAAGATTCTGATTTTCAATTAAATTATGAAGAATATTCAAATATTTTTAATATATTTAACAATATGATAAATTCTAAAATTAATATTAATCAAAATGAAAATAATATAAATCAAAATAATAAAAATAAAATATCAAATTTATCAAAAGAACAAACAATAAAAGAATTTCCAATTCCAGAAGGACATTTATATTTTAATTATTCATTAGAAGATTTTGATACAAATTCAAATGGAAATATTAATAATAGTTATGATTTATCAAATCATTTAAAACAAAATTTTTTAAATACTTCTGTTAATTTAAGTATGAAAAATATGCAACAAAATTATAAAATAAATTTACCAGAAAAACAATTATTAAGAATAAAATTTCCTCCAATAGAAAAATTAAATGAAGAAAAAAAAAATTTACTTTTAGATTTATTTAAAACAATAGTTAATACAGAAGTAAATACAGAGAAAAAAAAATATTTAATGAGTCTTAATTCTCAAATTAATTTATCAGATTTATTTTCTTTATTTGATTATTCAAATGAAGATGCAATTTCAACTTATGATATTTATACAGTATTAAAAAATTATTTTAATTATGAATCAAATATGAAAAATATTAAATTATTATTTTTAAGATATGATAAAGATAAAGATGAAAAATTAAATTATAGAGAATTTTGTGAAATGATTTTACCAAAAAAAATAGAGTTTGCTAAAATGATTATTAATCATTTTCCAGATGAAAATTTTATTAAATTTAATGATGAAAGTAATCAAATTATTTTTGATGTTATTAAATCTTTAATTGATGCTGAAGAAGAAATTTATCAATTTAAAATTAAAATGAATTCATTTCAAGGTTTTTCTATTTTTGAATGTTGGGAACTTTTAAAAAATAAATATGAAAATTTAATTAATAGAACTGATATTAAACATTTTTTAATTGAAAATGGTGTTACTATTATTAATGATGAAATGGAATTTTTAATGGATTATATTAAAATTATTACTAAATCAAAAGGAGATTTAAATTTTAATGATTTAGTTAGATTAGTTAATCCACATAATCCAGAGTTAATATTTTAAATAGACAATTTTTTTTTTATTTAAAAAATAAATTAAATGTCTGAAAAAATTAATTATGAAAAATTATTAGAAAATGTTAAAGAATTTGTTGATAAAGGTAAAAATGAAGAATATTTTTTGAATTTAATTTTAATATTTGATAATAGTTGTAGTATTCAAGAAAGTATTTCTTCTTCAGTTTATATTTCAGAATATGCTTTTAATAAAAATGATTATTTTTTGATAATAAAATTAGGTTTAAAAATAGCTCAAATTTATATTAATAATATTCAAGATTTTGATTCAGATGTTCAAAATTGTATTTCTTTTTATTTTTTATTTCAAAATGTAATTAAAGTTTTAGATAAAGATATTCAAAATTTATCTAATATGTTAATTAAATTATATTTTTATGAAATTATGAAAGAACTTTTTGAAATGAAGAAAAAAGAATTTAAACAAAGTTATTATAAAGAATTTAAATCATCATTTAATGAATTGTGTAATAAATTAAAAGAAGAGTTAAATAATATTAAAAATAATATTTATTCAATATTAAATAATGATTCATCAGATTTTGAAATTGAATTAAAAAATAATCTTTATAAAATTGTAGAAAATTTATCTAATGAAAATAAATTAACAGAAATAAATCCAAATGATTTAAATGAAAATGATGAATATTATTTAATATCATATGATTGGGGAATAAAATATTATAATTTTTTAAATATGTTAATATCAATTAAAGATAATTTAAATGATTATAAAAATTTTTTATTAGTTGGTTTTGATATAAAAGGTATTTTTTCAAATTTTATAAATATTAAAAAAGAAAGAAGTGATATAAGTTATATAGGACCAGTTAATAATTTTTTTGTAAAAAACTTTGTAGATTTTTGGGAAGATGAAGAAGAAGAATATACAAATATTTTTATTAAAAAAAATCCTAATTTATATATTAATATAGATATTAATCAATGGGAAAATATTATAAAAAATTTTGGCGATGCCCCAACAATAAAAAGATATAAAAGAAATGATGAATTAGAATCTTTTTTAAGAGAATTTAAAGTGATTGTATTAAATAAAAATATAAAAGAAAAATATTTAAGTGATATTAAAGTAAAATATTTTCAAATAAGTAAATTTGATTCTTATGAAGATTTATTAAATAAAATTTATAGATGTATAAAAAAAAAATGTCCAGATATAATTTTTAATAAAGAAGATATTAAAATATATAAATCAAATGACAACTCAGAACTTTATTGTTTTGAAATATTATATTCATATTTTTTAAACTATAAAAAATTTTTTTTAAACTGTACAGAAATAAATCAAAATGATATAATAAAAAATTCAATTGAAGAAGACTCATTAATAATAATAGAAATAGAAAAAGAAAAAGAAAACAATTTTATATACCCATCATATACAAATATATGTTCATTTTGTTTAGAAAAAAACTCAAATTCGGAATTTAAATGTGACAAAATATCAAATTGTTCATTTCAATATTGTTCAGAAAAATGTATAAATGAAGATATAGAACATATAAATTATCATAATAACATATCAAATTTTTTTTTAAAAAGAACATCACTTTCAGAATTAAGAAAAATAACAATTAATTCTTTATTAAGTTCAAATGAAAATTCACATGGTTTAATTGGATTAAATAATATTGGTAATACTTGTTATATGAATAGTGCACTTCAATGTTTAAGTAATTGTGAAGATTTAACAAAATTATTTTTATCTAAAAAATATATATCAGAAATAAATACTTTAAATAATTTAGGAAGTAAAGGAAAAATTTCAAATGCATATTATAATTTATTATGTGATTTATGGAAAGGAAATTCAAAATCAATTTCTCCTTTAACTTTTAGAAATACTTTTATTATTTATAATGAACAATTTTCAAATTATTTACAACAAGATTCAAATGAATTTTTAATTTATTTTTTAGATAAATTACATGAAGATTTAAATAGAATAAGTAAAAAACCTTATATTGAAATGAGAAATAAAGAAGATTTTGAAACTGATGAAATTGCTTCTTTAAGATGGTGGAAATGTTATAAAAAAAGAGAAGATAGTATAATAATTGATTTTTTTCATGGACAATATAAAAATAAAATTACTTGTTCTGAATGTTTAAATATTTCTATTTCTTTTGATCCTTTTATATTTATTTCTTTACCTATTCCTTCTGGGAGATATAATATTAATGTTAAGTATTTTTATTATATGAAAAATTTAGAAATTCAAATTGAAAATTTTAATATGAAAATTAATGAAAATTCTACTAGTAATGAATTTAAAAATAAAATTTTAAATGAAGTTAATTTTATTAGAAGTAAAAATAAAAATTTAAATCCTTTAAATTATAATGATTTTGATTTGATTTTACTTGATAAAAATAATCAAATTATTAAAATTTTTAAAAGAAATGAATATATTTTTGATTATATTTATGATGGGAATAGTTTAGTTGGTTATGAAAAAGGAAAAAATGAAAATATATATATTTATTTAACTAAATTTTCAGTTAATTATTGGTTTAATTTTTTTGCTTATCAAGATATAAAATTCCTTTTTGAATATCCAATTCCAATTCCAATAAATTTTCCTTATGAAGATAATTTCAGAGTATCAAATTTATATGAATTAATAAATAAATTAATTATTAAAAAAATATATAATTTTGGAAATAATGAAAAATCATTTTTATTAAAATATGTCACAGATATAAATGAAGAGAAAGAAAATTCATTTAAATTCAGATTTTATATATTTAATCAATATTCAAATGAAAATGAATATTGTAATTTCTGTGGATTAAATTTATATCATTTTAAAAAACACACATGTAGATTTGCAAAAAGATTTAATAGAAATGAAAATATAAAATATATAATATCAAAATGTCAAAAAAATTTACCTTTAATATTATATATTGATATATTATCTGATGATTATAATATACAAAATATACTTTTTTCATCACCAAAGAAAAAAAAAGAAAATAATAAAACTTTATTAAATAAAGAAAATGATCAAATTGATATTTATGATTGTTTAAATTTATTTAGAACAGAAGAAAAATTAGAAGATGAAAATTCATGGTATTGTAATAAATGTAAAAAACATCAAGAAGCATTTAAAAAAATGGATATATATAAATCACCTCAATATTTAATAATTCAATTAAAAAGATTTAAACAATCAAATCAAAATTTAAAAAAAAATTCAAAAATACTTTCTAATATTTATGATAATACAGGGAAAAATAATTCATTAATAAATTTCCCAATTAAAAATTTAGATTTAACAAATTATATTTTAGGTTCAAAAAAAAAAGAAATTTATGATTTATTTGCAATTACAAATCATTTTGGTGATTTATCAGGAGGACATTACACTGCTTTTTGTAAAAATAATGGAATTTGGTATGAATTTGATGATTCTAAAGTTAAAAGAATTAAAGATGAAAAAAAATTAATTAGTAGTTCTGCTTATATTTTATTTTATAAAAAGAGAATTAATACATAAATTTATATTTTTAATTTTATTTATTATAAAATTTTAAAATTAAATATTAACTTATGATAATAATTTTATATTTAAATTATCTTATTAAAATAATTTGTTCATAAAATTACATTTTGAAATTTTTTTTTTTCATATAAAATTGATTTATATATAATAAAAAAATAGGAAAAAAATTTTTACCTTACTATAAATCAACAGAAGGATTTTCAATTTTTCTATATTTTTTTCCTTTTTCTTCTTTAAATACATTTATTAATTTAGGAATAATTTGAATTGGTCTTTTAATTGTTCTTTTAGCAACATTAATCATTCCTCCAATATTATTATATTTATCTAAAAAATCAGATGATGAATTAACAATAATTAATTTATCATTATAAAAAGATTTAATTCCTTCATTTATAAATTTATGACTTGTAATTAACAATTCAATTTTATTTTCATTCATAAAATCAATTAAATGATTTTTAGAATAAGATTTATAATTTAATAAATTTTCATTTTCTTCACAATCACTATATAATAATTCATTAACAATAAATTCATTATTATTTAAATCAATATTAACAGGTCGATTAATATTTTCAATATCAGAAATTGATTTTATATTATTTCCAATTCCACTATGAACACATAAAATATTTTGATCAATAGTAATTCCTAAAGGAAAATAATTAAATAAATTATTTAATTTCATAAAAATAGAATCAGGATTATTAATATTATCATTTAATTTTTCTTTACATTCATCACTTAAACCATTAAAAGAATTAATATTAATATCTTCATGATTACCTCTAATTAAATAAATATTATTTGGATATTTAACTTTTAATGCAATTAATAAAAAAATAACTTCTAAAGACTCAAAACCTAAATCAATACAATTTCCTAAAAAAATATAATTCATAATATAAATATCTCCCATTTGATTTGTTTCACTTGGATTTCCAAAACTTGAAAAAAATCTCATTAAATCTGTGTATTGACCAAAAATATTACCAAAAATTTTACAAGGTGAACGGACTTTTAATAATGATTTATCTTTTTCTATTATATTTTTTGCTTCATTTATTAATGAGATTATATCTTCTTTTGTTATTTCATTTAATTTATTTGATATTTCATACCAATCAAATGGTCTTAGTAATAAATTTATTATTTTATCTATTACTTTTTTATTATAATGTTTTTGATCTATTAATTGATTGTTTATTTTTTCTGTTCCTATTCTTTTTTTTTCTTCTTGTAATTTGTCAATTGATAATTTACGAAATAAATTTTTTGATAAATTTATTTCTTCTGTATTAAAATTTGATATGTCTTCTGTTGTGAATGAATTATCAGAATTTCCAATTATTACTTCATATGATAAATGAAATTTACCTTTTGATGAATAATTATTTAATTGATTATCATTATTTTGCAAATTATTATTTTCATCTAAATTATTAATATTATTTAAAGATTGGACTTTTTTATTTTCATATAAATTTTTACTACTATTATTTAAAATTTCCTGATATTTATCATTTAAATCACTATTTTTAAATAAATTATCCAATTTAATAACATGAAAATTACTCATAGACGAAATAGAATTATTTGAAATATTAAATCCAGCATAAATATAAATAGAATTATCTTTAATAAAAGTATCTTGTCTATATAAACCAATTCCTTTAAATTTAAAAACATTTTCATTTTCCAAATCAAAAACATCAATAGTCAAAGTTTCATTATATAATTTATTTCTTCCTCCAATTAAAAATAATAAAGAACCAAATAAAACAATATTATGATTATATCTCCCAACAATAATATTTTTATTATCATTATTTTTATTTTCATTACATAATTTCCAATAAAATTTTTTATTATTCCCTTTATATAACATCCATATATCATTTAAAGCATTATCTTTTTCACTTCTTCCTCCGACAATAATCATTTTATTATCATAAACACAGCTAGAATGATACATTCTTTGACAAGGAATTTTTATATCATTACTAAAATTAATTTTAATCCAAGAATAAGGAATTTTATTTAAATTAATAAAATAAATATCATTAGATAATAAATTAGAAGATAAATTTCCTCCAAATAAATAAATACAAGGATTAATATAAACTAAACTATGACCATATCTTTTTCCAGGTGTGATACCAATAATTGGTATTTGTTGCCATAATTTTCCAAAACTTGAATTATAACCACATGGATTATTAATACTTTTTAAATAAATATTATAATCAAATAACCATAAATCATCTCCTTTAAAATTTGAATCAATACTACCTGAATTTATTAATATTTGTAAATTATCATTTTTACATGATCCGTGTGCTGCGCGTGGAGGAGGAATTTCTTCTTTTGTTAAATTAAAATTTGAATATTCTATTGTTGACCATGTTTTATTTGTAAAATTATATATGAATGTTTCGTTTGAAAAATGGTAACTTTTTAAATTTCCTTTTGCTCCACCGAATAATATTCCTATTTCAGAATTTAATATTGTAAAGGAATGACCAAAACGAGGAGATGGTATTTTTCCTGTTGTTTCTATTTGAGATAGTTTTATATGTGAAGATGGACTTTTTATGTTACTATCGTACATTTTTTATTTTTTTTT